>Ga0075017_100000199_pt1 | contig 29248 bp, 20 predicted proteins | sample AleBraG_ABR_2012_FD_71475 | JGI IMG/M metagenome (GOLD analysis project Ga0075017, IMG submission 71475) | Freshwater sediment microbial communities in response to fracking from Pennsylvania, USA - Alex Branch Run_MetaG_ABR_2012 | ecosystem: Environmental > Aquatic > Freshwater > Creek >... | reverse complement strand
CGGCCTGCTCGGCCCGGCTTTCACAGTTGCCATGCTGGGAGCAATCGAATCGCTCATGTCGGCGGTGGTTGCCGATCGCATGAGTAACGACCGGCATAATCCGAACGTGGAGTTGATCGCGCAAGGAGTGGCCAACGTTTTTTCCCCGATGTTCGGCGGATTGCCGGCGACTGGTGCGATCGCGCGCACAGCGACCAACATCCGCTCCGGAGCGCAATCGCCGGTCGCAGGAATGATTCACGCGCTGACCCTGCTCTGCATACTGTTGTTCGCCGCGCCTCTGGTCAGTTTCGTGCCCATGGCGGCGCTGGCCGGCATTCTGATGGTCGTCGCCTACAACATGGGCGAGTGGCGCGAGATTCCGCAACTGCTCAGACTAACGAAGACCGACATCAGCATCTGGCTGGTCACGTTTGCGCTGACCGTGTTTGCCGACCTCACGGTCGCGGTGGAAGCAGGCATGATTTTGGCAGCACTGCTTTTCATCAGCCGCGTAGCCGCGACGACTACGGTCTCGCAGGTGACCGACGACTACGTCGAAGACGGGCGCGTGCACATTTTGCAGGATAAAGACATTCCGTACTACGCGACGATCTTCCGTATCCACGGGCCGTTCCTATTCGGTGCGACGGACAAACTTTTTGCGGTTACCGAAAGCCTGCACACACTGCCACCGGTGGTGATCCTGCGCTTGCGAAATATGACGGCGCTCGATGCGACAGGTCTTTTCGCGATCGAAGAGGTCGCCAAGAAACTGCAGGAGAACAGACGCACTCTGATTCTGTGCGGGGCGCGCGAACAGCCATCCAAACTCATTCATCAAGCCGAGTTTGAAGAGGTGATTGGCACGCAAAACATCTGCGACAACGTGCAGGATGCGCTGCGCCGGGCCGAGGAAGTATACGAAGGAATCAACCGAAAACTGCTCGAAACCGCTAAATAAGGCATGCCGTCCCAGATTCTGCCAGCCTCTCCCCGCACTCGCGCGTTATCCTCTAGACTGTCCATGAGGCCCGCTCTCCTTCGATGATCGTCAACTTCGCCGAACGCGCGCACAACCATAACTGGGAACTTGACCCTGTCATCCGTTCGCTGCTCGACACCGATTTCTACAAGTTGCTCATGCTTCAGTTCATCTGGAAGCACTTCCCCGGCACGCGCGTGGAGTTTGAGCTGCACAACCGGCATCCAGCGGTCCGGATCGCCGACACGATTCACCTTGAAGAACTGAAGGTGCAGTTGCAGCACGTGCGCGGGTTGCGATTCCGAAAGTCGGAGCTCGTGTGGCTCGCCGGCAACACCTTTTATGGCCGGCGCGGAATCTTCGAGCCAGCGTTTCTCGAGTGGCTGGAGAACGACTTCCGGCTCTCGGATTACCAACTGCGGGTTCGTGATGGGCAGATCCATCTGTCGTTCGAAGGCCAGTGGACCCAAACCACGATGTGGGAGCTCTACGCGCTGGCGATCCTCGATGAAATGAAGACCCGCGCGCAGTTGAAGACGCTGAGCGAGTTTGGCCTCGACATCCTCTATGCGCGGGCGAAGACAAAGCTATGGAGCAAGATTGAGCGACTTCGTGGCGTGCCGGATCTAAGCGTTGCAGACTTCGGAACACGCCGGCGGCACAGCTTCTTGTGGCAGGAGTATGTAGTCGTCGCCATGGCCGCGAATCTTGGCAGCAATTTCATCGGAACTTCTAATGCGTTCATGGCGCATAAGCACGATCTGGAAGCCATCGGGACGAATGCCCATGAGCTCCCTATGGTCATGGCTGCGCTCTCGACCGACGACGTCGAGCTGAAGAATTCGCAATATCGAGTATTGGAACTCTGGCAGCAGACTTACGAAGGCGCGCTCCGCGTCATGCTGCCGGACACCTTCGGTACTACGCAGTTTCTGGCGGGAGCGCCGGACTGGGTTGCGGACTGGAAAGGCCAGCGCGTCGACAGCAAGGATCCGTATATCGCTGGGGATGAATATATAAAGTGGCTGAAAGGACGCGGACGCGATCCGCGTGAAAAACTCCTCATTGCCTCCGATACTCTCGATGTGGACGCCATCCTCGGTTTGCACGCTTATTTTGGCGGCATCCCGGCGAAGAACACACAGCCCCTCGACTTCCGCAGCGCCGAAGACTTTCACGATTCACAGAAGTGGACAGCGGATCGCCGCATCCGCTTCAGCGCCGGCTGGGGTACGCTGCTCACCAACGACTTTCGCGGCTGCAATCCGAACGACGGCACCGGGTTCGACCCGATCAGTCTGATCTGCAAGGTTTCTGCCGTCGAAGGCAAGCCGGCAGTCAAGCTTTCCGATAACTTCGCCAAGGCCCTCGGCCCCGGCTCTGAGGTCGAGCGCTACACCCGGGTATTCGGAACCGCCGGCATTACCAATGCACCGGTGCTGACTTGATCCCCAGGCGTATCTTTTTGTGCGACATTAGAAACTCATGCCTGCCCTCGACGACGCCAGAGCCGGACGCGCCGCCTTCACCCATCCGGCATTCGTGCTGTTCCAGATTGCCCGCTTTCTGATCGTCGCTGCTGTCGAAATGCAGGCGGTCGCAGTCGGATGGCAGGTATATGACCTCACGAAAAGGCCGCTCGATCTGGGGCTCGTCGGCTTGGCGCAGTTTCTGCCAGGTATTCTGTTGTTCCCCATTTCCGGCCATGCCTCGGACCGCTACGAACGGCGCAATGTGCTCTCCGCCTGCTATGCGGGATATGCGCTGTGCTTCGCGCTGTTGGTAGCATTAGCCCAACGGCCCGCCCAATCGGTACGGGAGATTTACTTGGTGCTGGTACTGATCGGCGTGGTGCGATCGTTCAACAGCACGGCCAGCCGCTCCATTTTGCCGCAGCTGGTTTCGACTCAGCACTTTCCTAATGCCGTGGCGTGGAACGCTACCATCTTTCAGGCGGCAACTATTCTGGGCCCCTCGTTTGGCGGAATTTTGTATGCGTTATTCCGCGGGCCTTCTGCCGTTTATACGATCGCCATGGTTACCGCAGTCGGCGCAACCATTTCCTCATTCCGCATTAAGCCCGAGACGAAAGCCCGCCCCCGCGAGCCCATGACATTCAAGACCGTCTTCGCCGGATTGCATTTCATCTGGAAGCGGAAGCTCATTCTCGGCGCCATTTCGCTGGATTTGTTCGCAGTGCTGCTGGGTGGTGCCGTCGCCCTGCTGCCGGTATATGCCCGTGAGATTCTGCACACGGGACCGTGGGGACTCGGCCTCCTGCGCACGGCCCCGGGGGTAGGGGCGTCGCTCATGGCGGTACTGCTGGCGTATCGCCCGTTGCGCGGTAAATCTGGCCCCACGCTGCTGTGGGCGGTAGCCGGCTTCGGCATCTTCACGATCATCTTCGGCTTCTCACACAGTCTCACGCTTTCCCTGATTTCTCTCTTGCTCTTGGGCGCCAGCGACATGATCAGCGTCATCATCCGCGCCACCCTCACTCAGCTCGCAACGCCTGACGAAATGCGCGGACGCGTCACTGCCGTCGACATGATTTTCATCGGCACATCGAACGAGTTCGGTCAATTTGAATCGGGTGTCACCGCACACTGGTTTGGGACTGTGCCTGCGGTCGTTCTGGGCGGGATTGGCACACTGGTGGTGATCGCTCTATGGGCGTGGCTCTTCCCGGAGCTTCGCCACGCCGGGGATCTGCACTCGATTCGCAGTCCGGAATTGCCCGCATCCTCGGAGTCAGCGAAACCAAGTTAAACGTGCCCGCCAGCGCTCTTGCATTCCCCCGGCAGCCATTCACTCCCGCATGCCGTAGAATGTTCGCTTCCGTTCCACAAACAAAGGACTCGCATTGCTCGAGCGTTATTTCCGCCTCACTGAAAATCAGACCACGGTCCGCAAAGAATTTCTCGGCGGCGTGACGACGTTCCTCACGATGGCGTACATCGTGGTGGTGAATCCGCAGATTCTCGGGCAGGCGGGCATGCCGGTGGAAGGCGTGGTATTCGCCACTTGCATTTCGGCGGCAGCCGCGACGCTCGTGATGGGCCTCTACGCAAACTATCCCATCGCCCTCGCTCCGGGCATGTCGCTTAACGCCTACTTCACATACTCCGTCTGCCTGGGGATGCACGTGCCCTGGCGCACCGCACTTGGCGTTATTTTTTTCTCCGGGGTGTTCTTTCTCGTTCTCACCGTAACCCGCGTGCGGGAACAGATCGTCAACGGTATCCCGGACTGCCTGAAGCACTCGACTGCCGGCGGCATCGGAATGTTCATCGCGTTTGTTGGCTTGCGGAATGCGAAACTGGTGGTCGCAAATCCAGTCACGTTTGTCAGCCTCGGCAGTCTTTCGGATCATGGGGCCCAGATGGCGTGCGTCGGTCTGGCGCTAATTCTCATTCTGATGGCGCGCCGGGTGAGCGGCGCGATCCTGATTGGAATCGTTGCCACGACAGGGTTAGGTATTCTCCGCGGGATGGCGCGCTGGCCGACTGCGATCTTCTCGCTCCCGCATCCTGCTTCCACCTGGCTGCAGTTGGATCTGCGCGGCGCGCTTCATCTCGGCCTACTGGAAATCATCTTCGTGTTTCTGTTTGTCGATCTCTTCGACAATGTAGGCACTTTGGTGGGAGTCTGCGAGCAGGGCGGATTCGTGCAGAAGGGGAAGATTCCCCGCGTGGGCCGCGCGCTCGTTTCCGACGCGATGGGAACGATTATTGGATCGCTGACTGGAACCTCGACGGTTACCAGCTATATCGAAAGCGCCGCCGGAGTGGCCGCCGGCGCACGCACCGGGCTCAGCAACATCTTCGTGGCGGCGCTGTTTATTGCGGCTTCATTTTGTGCGCCACTGGCCAGTGCGATTCCGGCCTATGCGACTGCGCCAGCTCTGATTTTGGTTGGAGCATTGATGGTGGAGTCGATTGGCCGAGTGGAATGGAGCGAATTCACCGAGGCGGTGCCGGCGTTTGTGACTCTGCTGGCGACGCCTCTGACCTTCAGCATTGCGACTGGGTTAAGCCTCGGTTTGATGTCTTATACGCTGGTGAAAGTGGCGGCCGGGAAATTTCGGGAGGTAAGCGCAGTCATTTGGATACTGACCGCGCTCTTCGTTCTTCGCTATATCTACCTGGCCGCGGGCTGATGCTACGCTTCACGGCACGTTCACCGTAACGGTGGAACTATTGCGACCGTATTGATTGGTCCCGTACAGCGTGTAGGTTGTAGTGGTTGTAGGATTCACCGTCACGCTGCTGCCGCGAACAACGCCCGCGCCTGGTGACACGATGACGTAGTCCGCGGAATCGGCAGTCCACGAGAGTGTGACTGCTCCTCCGGAAGAAACATGGGTCGGCGATGCGGCGAAGTTGCTGATCACCGGCGCCGATCCGGTCGGATAACTCGAATTCGTGTACACCGGATTCATCTGCACGACTTCAAACGCCGAGGCTGGCACCGTCTTCAGTGAATCCAAGTCCGCACCCCATCGGCTGTCGGACACTCCCGTTACGAACAGCGAACTGCCGTTGTCGGCCAGAATGAGGCCGTAAGTCTTCATCGCGGTCAAAATCACCTGCATTGGCGCGTCGAAACCGGAGATGTCATAGCTCGCTTTCAAACGTAAGCGCATGCCCATCGGCGGAGCGGTAGGGTCGCTTGAGGTTGCGGCCGAATGGGAGGCCGGCGGAGTGAATGCCGCTCGCGTACGCGGAAGGGTGAAGCGGAATGCGTGGGAGATCTTTCCTGCCGCGACCTCGTCATAGCGCACCAGCCCGGGGAAAATCGGTAACCCGGCTGCATCGGCCGAAGTCCATGTGTAGGGACGCTGCTCATTTCCCAGCAAGTCCCAAACCGCGGTCGAATCCGCGTTCCAGCTCCCATCGGCATTCGGTGAGGCGTTATACAGTTCGTAGAGAAAGCAGTTGGCATTGTTGAGCACCAGCACATGCCGATCGCCGGTACTCGATGGCCCGCCTTCGATGGGCGCATTCGCCGGGACCGGCATTGGCCCGGGATCGCTCTCGTCAGGATAGGCAACCAGGTTCACGTTCACCAGGGGTTGACCGCCGTTCACCACAACATAGGGAATACCGTAGGTTGGATCGTTCCCCCAATCGGGATGAAGATTCACCGCGCCCACCCAGTTGGTGATGATGCTGCTGGAATTGGGATCGACTGGTGCGGACGAGATATCTGTATTCCACAGGCTACTGCCGGAAAATGGAAGAAAGCCGTCTAAGCTGGCAGTCTGGCCCGGGGCCATCACGCTGCAGGCAAGGTTGCCACCCCCGGTGCCGTTACCCCCACCATTTCCGCCAGAATTACCTGAATGCGATACGCCAGAGCAGGCAACGAGGAAGAGCGCCAGGAAGGCGAGAAGAACAAGAGAAACTGCAAGCTTACATGCACTAGGGCGCATGCCGATATTGTCGCTGGCGAGTAATCAGCCCGAAAGAGTCCATCAGGACATGTCCGGATTTCTCCTGAACGAGACCGTGTATCCGGTTGCCAAGGGTCAATCGCTAACGAATAGTTGGCTTTACTGGCTTCGAAGAATCGTTTTCGCCGCGCCCATGTTGTCGTACTTGTCGTAGACCCGCACGACGACGACGTGATCGAGGCCTGCATCCTTACTGGATTGCAGAGGCAGCTTGAAATCGTAGTCCTCAGTCCGGGCATCGGAGAGCTGGCCAGTTGGCGCCACATAGCTCCACTCGCCCGCGTCCAGGGAAAACTCAGCCCGGTGAACGATGGAGAATCCATCGACCGCCCGGAACCGAATGCGCAACTGTCCGCCTTCGAGCGAAGCGCTGAGATTCTCAATGCGCGGCGGGGTTGTATCGACTTCAAATCGTCGGCTCTCCTTTTCCGCGGTTAATGCGTCGCCGGGAGAATGCGAGGGCGCGTCCGACGCGACCACCTTCACCGTATAGCCTCCGTCCGGAAGCAGGCTGGCATCGAACGAATACGCCTTGTCGGTAACATTATCTTTCAGCAGCAGCCAGCGGGTCTCTGTGTCGCCGCGGTAGTACAGCGAATAGACCATCTGATCGTCATTCTCATCATGCGCACTCCACTTCACGCCGATGGCATCGCGATCATGAGTGCTGGTGGGCGCGGCCTCGAAGTGACTAGCGGAAGAAATTCCCGGATCTGAGCTTGAAGCTGAGTTCGAATTCGAGGACTTCGCCGCCGGCTGATAGCGCGTGCCGATCTGCACCGAAACGTCATCAATTTCCGGTGGGACATTCTTCGGCAGATAATTCAGGGTTACGCTGTACACCGCGGGGCTGGTCGCTCCCGCATGGAGCACGACTTTCCACTGCGCGTAGCGGGCGGAGGGAACAGCCATCTCCGCATCCTTGGCCAGATCCACTTTTTTCCAGGGACTCCAGTTGCGGTCCGGATTGTCAACGTTGCCGCTGCGCGCAAGCAGTTCCACATTGCCAATCCCCCGAAATTCCGCGCGGCCCCAGCGGGAAAAAATCCTGGCATCGAAAACATCGCTCTGGTAATTGCCCTCGGTTTCCGGAGCAGGCCCCATTACGAAAATTTTTCCCAAATTGCTGCTGGCGACATACAGGCCGCCGCCCGGCGCCTTGGCAAACCCGGTGACCTGCGAAGCGGGAGCTTTCAACAAGTCGGAAAACTCATCTCCTCCATCGATCGCAAACACGTGGCCGCGGTTGCCGGTGCCAGCCAGCAGTTGATCGTGGGAGTCGAACGCGAGCGCATAAACGATGTCCTCATGCGAACTCCAGATGCGCGACGGCGTGCCATCAGTAGCAATTTTGTAAACGTCGGAGCCGCCGCTCGCGCCCGCGCCCGGCACAGGGAACGGGCCCATCTGCAGGGTGCTGGGTGCGGAGGGTACCGACAGTCCTGGAGGCGCGGACGTGGCCAGAGCCGGCGCCGTCATCGTGATCATCGCCGACGCGCCGCTGATTGAACTGATGCCAGAACTGGGCTTTTTCTCGCCGACTCCAGCGGCAAAAATGTTGCCTTGCCGATCGAGTACCAGCGCCGTGATTTCTTTTTTCGCCGCGCTGTACAGCACGAATCCTTCTCCCGCAGGAGAAATTCTGTAGATCAGTCCGCTGCCATCCGTGCCGGCGATCAGGTTCCCCTGTGCGTCCAGCGCCAGTACGCGAATGTGTGTTTCGTCGCTCTTGAAAAAGAGTGAGTGCTCACCATTGGCTGTTACTTTATAAATTTCGCCGTGGTCGCCGGTCGCAACGTACAAGCTGCCGGACTTATCCAGCGCCAGGTCCCAGATGTATTTTGTTCCGGGCGCAAAGTAGACCGACGAGTTCCATGCGGGATCAAGAACAGGCTTCGTGGCGTCGTCTTTCCCCGGCTTGGAGCCGCTCTGCGCCGGTGCTTTCTTCTCTGCGGAATGTTCGATCTTGTAGACCTTACCGTCCGGAGCGGTCGCCGCATAAATCACGCCATTGGGCGCAACCTCGAGTGTCTGCACCTGCAGTTCTTGCGGCTCAAAAATGATGGAAGCTTTGCCGTCAGGAGTAATGCGATACACGCGCGCCGGAGCTCCGGTCGCGGCGTAAACATTTCCCGCATCGTCGGCGGCAATCGCCCAGATGTAGGTCGAGGGCGTTCCATAGAGCAGCTTGAAAGATGGCGCCAGTTGGAGGCCGCCGGCACTGCGGATGGCGACGCCTGTCGGTGTGCCTCGGATCAAATCCTCAAACTTCGACTGCTCCCACGCGCGCGTGCCGTCAGCCAAGGCGGCTGCGCTGATGCCGCAAACTAAGATCACGGAAAAGACGAATTTGCAGACGTTTGAGGATGCTGCCCAACGCAATTGTTGCAAGGTTATGCCTCGAATCGGAGTGGTAGTGACAATGGCTATTCGATTCTGCCCGAAATCACAGGGTAACACGCGAAGCCGGGCTGGGTGCCTCAGTTCATCCCCGACTGTGCCCACTTCCCCGCGCGTGATATCGTAAGTTTTCATGCACTCGGCTCGCCAAAACTTGCTCAGCACGCTGGCGCACAAATCCTTCCGGCTCGGAGAGTTCAAGCTTTCCTCCGGAGCGACGAGCGATTACTACATCGATTGCCGCACGACCACGCTGGACGCGCAAGGCTCGCGCCTGACTGGCGAAGTGTTCCTCGAGGAGATCCGCCAGCGCGGCTGGAAGGCTCAGGCTATCGGCGGCCTCACCATGGGGGCCGACCCGATCGTAGTCGCCGTAGCCGTAGTCAGCGGCGAACTGAATGGCTTCCTCGTACGCAAAGCCGAAAAACAGCACGGCACGGGGCAGCGCATCGAAGGCTTCCGCGAGCACGGCGCGCGGGTCGTGATTGTGGACGATGTCTGCACGACCGGGGCATCGACGGTTCAAGCAATCGAAGCCGCGCGCGACTTCGGATTTGAGGTTGTTGGGGTGATGTGCCTGGTCGAGCGCGAAGAGCACAGCGGCCGGCCGAACGTGGAGAAAACTGCCGCGCCGGCGCCGTTCATCTCGATTTTCACCGCGTCAGATGTCCGCAAGCAGCACCTGCTGCAGACTGATGACACTGAACCGAACATCTTTGCAGTATCGGCGGCCTGTGAAGTTTGCGGAAGGCCCGCGGTGACGAACAATCCCAGAACGCTTTGCGAAGCCCATAAATCTTAAAATGATTCAAACCCTCGAATGGACCGACCGCGGCGTGCGCTTCCTTGATCAGACGAAGCTGCCCACCGAAGAAACCTATGTCACCTGCGCAACCCACGAGCAGGTGGCCGACGTCATCCGCAATATGGTCGTGCGCGGGGCGCCGGCCATCGGCGTTGCGGCCGCGCTAGGCATCGCCCTCGGCGTGAACAATTCCAAGGCCGAGTCGACCGGCGACCTCAAGCGCGACTTCGACCAGATCTGCGACATTATCGGCAAGACGCGGCCAACCGCGGTCAATCTCTTCTGGGCGATCCGTCGCATGCAGGAAAAGTTCGAGCGCATCCGCATCCGTCCCATTCCGCAGATCAAGCAGGCGCTGATCGAAGAAGCCCAGCACATGCACGCAGAAGACATTGCGGCCAACCAGGCCATGGGACGCCACGGCGCCACGCTGATGCCGAGCGAGGGCGGCGTGCTCACGCACTGCAACGCTGGAGCGCTCGCGACCGCCGGATACGGCACCGCTCTCGGGGTGATCCGCGCGGCGGTCGAGCAGGGCAAGAAAATTCATGTCTATGCTGACGAAACGCGGCCCTTTCTGCAAGGCTCGCGCCTCACTGCCTGGGAGTTGATGAAAGACGGCATTCCGACCACTGTCATCTCCGACAACATGGCTGGGGCGATGATGAAGCAGGGCAAGATTGCCGCCATTGTCGTCGGAGCCGACCGCATCGCGGCCAACGGCGATGTGGCCAACAAAATCGGCACCTATACGGTCGCGATCCTGGCCAAAGAACACGGCATCCCGTTTTATGTGGCTGCGCCAATTTCCACCGTCGACCTCGCCTGTCCCGACGGCAGCCAGATTCCTATCGAGCAGCGCAACGCCCGGGAGGTTACCCACATTGCCGGACGGCAGATGGTTCCCACCGGAGTGCCGGTGGAGAACCCCGCCTTCGACGTAACCCCGGCCAAGTACGTGGCTGCGATCGTGACGGAAAAGGGCATCGCTCGCGCCCCATTCGAAGAGTCGCTCCGCAGTCTGGCCGGGCAAGAGACCGAAGTCCACCCGTGATTCATGTAGGGACAACCGAATCATGTAGCGACAGCCGCCTCGGCTGTCCGGCGAAGGCGAAGCCGAGCAGAGCGCGGAGAAGTCGGAAGCGCAAAGTCCAGCAAAGAAAAAATTTCTCTCCCCTGCGCTACTAATTCCCTGGGTTCGGGTTGAACACTGCAGAAAGTGACTCGTGCTAACCTGAGCTCAGAAGACCAAATTTCTGCGCCGAGAAGCTTCGTCAGGGGGAAGTTATGTCGTTACGCAATCGCCTCGCTGTGCCTGCCATCATCCTTTCACTCGCATTCTTAGCGGGCTGCGGAAGCAGTTCAAACAAAGCGGTAACGCCCCCGGGCGGAGGCTTCACCTTCGCCGATCTAAGTGGGACTTATGTCTTTTCGACCGCGGGCTCCGACACGAGCAGCGTCTTTATCGCGATTGCTGGGACCTTCACCGCATGTGGTTGCTCACAGGGAACGATCAGCAGCGGAACCATTGACGTCAATGACCCCAACCTGGGCACTCTCGTCGCCGAGCCGGTTACAGGCGGGCGCTACAGCGTGGGGGTTGATGGACGCCCAGCCAGCAATTCTGGAACCCTCACCCTGCAAACCGCTGCCGCGACATTCAACTTCGATTTCGTCCTGACGTCGGCCCAGCACGGATTGATGACACTTTATGACAACCAGTACGGCACGGGCAGCGGCACCTTGGACCTGGCGAGTACCGTTGCGCAGACTTCCATCGACGCCCAATCCTTCGCGTTCAATCTGAGTGGCGTCGGATCATTCAACACCACGACATTCGCACAAACTTCGTTCGCCACCGTCGGCGCCTTCACTCTGGATTCGAACGGCGCGATCGGCGTAACCACAACGGGACTGCAGGATTTTAACGACAACGGAATTACTCTCTGCAATACCGTGACCGGCTGCCAAATCACAGCCGGCTCGGTCAGTTTCGCCACCATGCCCGGAACCGCCACCCTTACCACCAGCGCCGGCACCTTCAACTTCGACGTTTATCCCATCAGCGCAACCCACTGGAAGATGATCGAAACCGATCTTGAGCCAGTCATCGTCGGGGACGTCTTCACGGAGTCCACTTCGATTCCCACCGGCAACAATGTCTTCACCATCGCCGGATTCGACTCGGCACTGCAAGCTCCGTTCACCGCTGCCGGAATCATCGACACCGACGGAAATGGCAACATTAAGTCGGACTCGGTGGAAGACATTAACGACGCGTTTAGCCCTTCCGAAATCACCGGGACCATCGGCGGCACTTATACGGCCTTGAGCGGAGGCCGTTCGCTGCTCACGTTCACCACAGGCTTCGATAATGGCCAGGGCGGCGCGGCGTGCAGCAACTGTCAATTCGCCGCCTATCCCTCCAGCGGAGGCCTGCAGCTTCTCGAAGTTGACAATGCCGGCGTTACCGCCGGCGTCGCTTACCTTCAGGGCAGCAATCCTACTCTGACTTCCTCCACAGGCTACGGAATGAACTTGGCGGGGGTTAACAGTGTCGAGGAGGACGACATCGCCGAGTTCATCAACAGCGGAGGAGCGTTCGCCGGCCTGATCGACTTCAACGATGGCGGCGTAACCCATTTCGCACAGAAGTTTTCCAGTTCGTACTCGCCCGATTCGACGGTCACCGGTCGCGGCACGGTGACGCCCGGAAACAACGCTTTTCACCTGACAACCTACGGTATCGACTCCACGACCACTGTATTCGTCGAAACCGACACCAACCAGTTGGGCCTGGGCTCCTTTGAGTCGCAAGGTTCCAACACACCAGGTGCAGCGATACGGCACCTGACCGTGATGCGCCTGCTTCCTTCCGCAAAGAACAAGCTGCGCAAACGATAGCTCGGCGCAATGAAAAAGGCGCGGCTTCGGCCGCGCCTTCTTTTTTCCCAACTCATCGCATTACCCCAGCACTTCCCTCACCTTGCGCGACAAATTCTGCAGCGTGAACGGCTTTTGCAGGAACGCCGTGCCGTTTCCCATGCCGCCTTCACTCTGGATGGCATCCTCGGTGTAGCCGGATAGATAGAGCACCTTCGATTCCGGGCGGCTCTTGGCCAGATGTTGCACCAGTTCTCGCCCTCCCATGCCGGGCATGATCACATCGGTGATTACCAGATCAATCTTCTGCTCGCGCATGGCTACATCCAGCGCGGCTTCGCCGTTCTCCGCTTCCAGCACGTGATAACCCCGGCTCGATAGCGTCTCGCGTACAAGCTGCCGCACCGATTCTTCGTCCTCCACCAGCAGGATCGTTTCGGTGCCGCCCTCTGCCGACCGCGCTACCGGAGTGCTCAGCTTTTCGGCGACTCCTTCCATTTGCGGCAGGTAGATATTGAACGTCGTGCCTTGCCCCAGTTCGCTCTGCACCATGACATATCCGCCACTCTGCTTCACGATGCCGTAGACGGTCGACAGACCCAAGCCTGTACCTTTGCCTTTTTCCTTGGTCGTAAAGAACGGCTCGAAAATGCGCGACTGCGTTTCTTTGTCCATCCCCATGCCCGTGTCGCTGACGGAGAGCATGACGTAGTTGCCGGGGCGAATGAAATTCTGCCCGCGGCGATGAGCTTCATCGATGACGACATTCTGCGTTTCGATCGCCAGCTTGCCGCCACCTGGCATGGCGTCTTTCGCGTTCACGACCAGATTCATCAGGACTTGCTCGAGTTGCCCGGCGTCGGCACGGGTAAAACCGGCGTCGGTAGCAAGCCGCGTGATCAGTTCCACGTCTTCGCCGATCAGAGGGCGCAGCAACCGCTCCATATCAGCCACGATTGCATTCACATCGACCACTTTCAATTCGAGCAACTGCTTGCGGCTGAAAGCCAGCAACTGCCGGGTGAGCGTAGTCGCGCGATCCGAAGCCTGTTGAATCGAGCGTGCCTTGTCGTACAACGGATGTTCCAGGTCCAGCTTCGCCAGAATCACTTCCGCATAGCCGCTGATAACCATCAGCAGATTGTTGAAGTCGTGCGCCACGCCGCCGGCGAGGCGTCCTACGGCTTCCATCTTTTGCGCTTGGCGGAATTGATCTTCCAGAGCACGGCGGTCGGTCACGTCTTCGGCGATGGCTTCCAGCACGTCCGCCGGTTCGTCGGCACTGCTCACCGCGCGTCCGCTGATTCGTACCGTGACCGTGTTGCCATCTTTGCGCTTCCATTTCACTTCCAGGCCGTCGAGCCGGCCTGTGCAACGGAACTCTTCGATGAGCCGCTTGTGCTCCTCAGGTTTCGCAAAAATTTCTTTCTCCGGATCCAGCGTGAGAACTTCCTCGGCCGATCCGTATCCCAGCATGGTAATCAGCGCCGAATTCACATCCAGAAATTTTCCCTGCAGGCTGGACCGGTAAATTCCGTAAACCGAACTCTGCACCAGCGAGCGGTAGCGGGCCTCCGATCGCCGCAGCGCCTGGTCGTTGCGCTTGATCTCGACCGCGCTCGCCACTTGCCGCGCCACGAATGTGAGGATCTCTTTGTCCTGCTCTCCGTAGCGAATGTTTTTGGAGTACGTCTGCACTACGAGCGCGCCAAAGGTATGGTTGTTCACCTTCAGCGGAACTCCCATCCAGTCCAGGGACCGCGAGCCATTCCGCGCAACGTCGCCGCGGTCTTCCATCGCCTGCAGCACCTCGGGTGTGGCCAGCAGCGGTTCGCCGGTGCGGATGAGGTAATCGGTCAACCCGCGTCCCGGCTTTTTCGGCGCCGGGGCTGAGTCCTGCTCATCGACGAAGTAGGGAAAACTCAACAGATCGGTCGCGGGATCGTACAAAGCGATGTAGAAGTTCTTTGCATACATCAACTCATCGACAATGCTGTGCACAGCGGCGAAGAATTGCTGCAGATCGTGCGCGCTGCTGCTTTTTTCCGCGACGCGGTACAGTGCCGAACTCAGCGCCTCGACGCGCTTGCGATCCGAAATGTCGTGATAGCCGGCATAGAAACCGGAAACTTTTCCCTCAAGCCGCATGGGCGCGCAAGAAAGACAAATTTCGACCAGGCTACCGTCTTTCCTTCTGCGCTGCGTATCGAGCGCGATGCGGTCGCCCTTGGCCAGCGCCTCCGTGATCCACCGCGATTCCGCCAACCGATCCGGCGGTACGACGAGGTTCTCCAGCGGTTGCCCGATCACCTCCAAAGGCTGGTATCCAAACATTCGGGCAAACGTGTCATTCGCCCAGATCACCCGGTGATCGCAGTCGGCAATGCTGAGCCCGTCCGGCGAGGATTGAAACATCTGTTCGAGCAACTGCACCCGGGTTTGTGCGCTCTCCAAATCGTTGCCGTGGAGCCCGGAGATCGGAGGAACGGGGCAGGACTTAGGCGTGCATGGACTATTCGTGGCTGGGAGTGGCTGCTCCGAATGACTGAGGGTAGGCGGATAGGCGCTCTGGGGCGCCTTTTTCATCCTCGCGGCGCGCCCAAAATCTCCACCGGACTGGGTAGTGACACGTTCACCCATTCGCGAATTGCCCCCTCTTGCATTCGCAATACTGATGCATCTTAGAGCGCACAGTACTCGGTCGAAAGTTACCGGGGTAATTGGCAAATCGGCGGGATTCTCCGCTGCGAGGTCGTTTTAGCGGATCGGGCGCAACTCGAGTCATTTTCGCGTCGGCTTTCGGCGTGCGAAGAGGCTGAGCGCGCGACCATTAGTGACAGCTGTGCCCCGTGTTCAATAACCCGCTCACCGCGAAAAAGTTTCGTGGGCCATGTGCAAATAGTGCCGATTTCACTGCTCTTTTCGATGCATCTTCGGTGGACACCTTCGCATCGAAGTAATTAACCGGATGGTTAATTCGTAAAGTTTCGTCAATCACGGAGGTGATATGAAAAACAGATTCAGCTTCAAAACGTTGGCGGGCTCTCTGCTGGCGATCGGGTTTCTCAGCGCAACGCTGGTAGCCGAAACTCAGTCGGCGTCTCGCTATGACAATCAAACTACAACTAAGGTAACCGAGAAGCTGGCGGCGAAAAAACAGTTCAGCAACGTCAAGGCCACTGTCGAAGACGGCATTGTGACCCTCACCGGCACGGTCGATCTTTACCAGCGCAAGCTGGACGCCGAGAAGGCCGCCCGTAAGATCGCAAACGTCCACGGCGTGCGCAATCTGCTCACAGTCATGGGCCCGAACGTTCCCGATGCGCAACTCGAAGCCAAACTGGCGACCAAGCTGCGCTACGTGCGCTCTGGCTATGACAGCACCTTCGACTTCTTCGCCCTCGGAGTAAAAGATGGCGTGGTCACGGTGGAGGGTCAGGACCGCACCGGCGTTGGCAAGGACGAAGCCCTCGCCGACATCGCGAACATGCCCGGCGTGAAGGACGTGATCGACAACGTCAAGATCGAGCCCGTCTCGATATTTGATGACGGACTGCGCCTGCGTGCTGCTCGCGCCATTTATCGCGACTCAGCGCTGAGCAGGTACGCCATCGATCCCGCACGGCCAATCCGCATCATCGTCCAGAACGGCCACGTGACTCTGTACGGAACGGTCGACAGCAAGCTGGATAAACAGCTGGCGGGAATCCGCGCCAACCAGCTGCCCGGCGCCTTCAGCGTAGACAACAAACTGCAGGTCGCAGGAGATTCCAACCAGCAAGGGATGTAAGCGAAGCGGTGACGACGCAGGGCGGGGCCGCAGACCCCGCCCTTTTATTTTGGCGGCGTGTGCTCGAACGGAAGCTTGGTGTAGCGCGCCTTGTCGACTTCCACAATCAGCGCAACTCGCCCTTCCGGACCGCGCATGGGAAAGGGCTTGCCCGTATATTTGTGCGAAATGGGGTCCATCATTTTCAACTCGGGATCAGGACGCCGGTCGACCACCCGCCCGCGAACCTGCACTTCTTCATACGGATTGGTGAATTCCACGATCGACAATGCGACTCGTGGGTCACGAAAAGTATTCTTCGCCTTCAGCGATCCCTCGCCCGTACAGATGATCAGACGATCGCCATCGCGGCCCACCCAAACCGGCGTTGCGTTCGGCGAACCATCGGGCATCAACGTTGCCAGATGAGCAAAGTTTGGACGGTCAACCAACTGCTTCACTTCGGGAGAGAGTGTTATAGACATAACAAAACTCCTTCAACGAAAAATGTTACGAGGTTCTTAGCCTAAGTCATGGCAGGCGGTTGATCAGCGAAGCCACATATCCCCCGCCAAAGCCATTATCAATATTCACGACGCTGACATTCGAGGCACAGGAATTCAGCATGCCCAGCAGCGCAGCGATTCCTTTGAACGAGGCCCCATAACCGATGCTTGTCGGCACGGCGATCACGGGAACGCCCACCAGCCCGCCAACCACGCTGGGCAGCGCGCCTTCCATCCCGGCGCAGACAATGACCACGCGTGCCTTCGTCAGCGCCTGGCGATTCGCTAGCAGCCGATGAATTCCCGCTACGCCTACATCATAGAAATGCCGAACGTCGTTGCCCATCAGTTCCGCCGTGACCAGCGCCTCTTCGGCGACAGGGATATCGCTCGTCCCAGCAGAAACTACTGCAACCATTCCTTTGCCATATTTTGTCGGATCGCGCTCCAGCACGATCGCCCGAGCCAGTTCGCGATATTCCACGCCGCGAACTTTTTTCTTCACCGCCGCAAATTGCTTTTCATCCGCGCGCGTGGCCAGCACGTTTCCGCCATGCTTCGCCAACCGCACAAAAATTCCCGCTACCTGCGCGGGCGATTTGCCCTGCCCGAAAATAACCTCCGGCATTCCCGCGCGCAGGCGGCGGTGATGATCCACTTTGGCAAAACCGATATCTTCAAACGGAAGGTGTCGCAGCCGCGCAACCGCGTCGTCGGGCGAGACTTCGCCGCTGCGTACTTGTTGAAATAGCTGTTTGATGGACTCAGCGTTCAAGGCATTCCCAGCCCGGCTGAGTTTAGATTAGCACTCCGCGGAGTAGTGCAGCTTTATGGGCGAGCGCTTCGCGCCAGAGGCCGCGACATTGAGCGCAGCCTGGCGATGACGGTAGCGCAGATCTTGCGAGCCACTGCCGGCTCATAAAGTCGCGCCAGAAAAAGACGCCGCAGGCCGCCCGGCGGAACGGCGCCCGCCAGATATGCCTCGTAAGTCTGGCTTCCAATGCGGTATCCGAACTCCTGCGCGGCCATCGCCCAGTCTCCGGAACGAAGTGCAGCCTCCGCGGCCTTGCCCAGCGCCGCACGTGACAGTGGAGGCGAATCGGTCACATCAAGCGCAGGCCGTGCCGGATAGAGTACCCGCGAGCCAAAATATGCCACTGCATGCTCGACGACCCTGGCATAGAACTGGTCGCTTGCCCTGAGTTTCCCCCCGTCGCCCACGACAGTGTGTCCGTTGAGTCGGTGCGGCAATCCTTGACATGCCTGGTGCAGAAACCGCGCCGCATCTTCGGCCGCCTGCATCATTTGAAACTCGCGCACATAGAACGCGTTTACCTGCGGCAGATAGGCGCTGCCCCGCTCCTCGACTTGCCGGAGCATTAATTCGCGATCCTGATCGCTCACCGCTTTGCGGGACAGCAGCCGTTGCAACGTTGCTCCGGAGGCTTCGCCATACACTTCTGGCATCATGTCCACCAGAAATTTCGGCTGTGTTCCGTTGTGTGGCGAATAGCGGTTGATTTCGAGGAACCTTGCCAGGCTATCGATCAGGTTATAAATCGTCGGCGCGAAATCCGGACCATCGCTGCAGCGACTCCATTGATCCAGAAAGACTCGATAACTCTCGTACTTCTCCAGAGGCGTGGCGTTGAAGATGCAGATCACATCATCGCTGACCTGTACGCCTTCGATCTTGTCGGCACGCTCTCCGGCAGCGCGCCAGTAAAGCGCGTCGATATTCTGCAGCACGGTGAGGATCTTCGACTGCGGCAATTGCCGGCGTAGCAGGCGCGGCAGGTGCGAGGGTGCAAGATGTGACTCCCCGAAGAGCACAAAGATCACAGCATTCAGATGGCGCTCGCGAATTTCCGCAATCTTCGCCGCCGCATGGCGATCGCGAGCACCGATCTTCCGCAAGTCGTCCCGAGGCATACAGTCCAGTCCGTAAATCGCCTCCGCGTGATCGCGAGCGGTCGATAGCAGTTCGTAGAACGGAGTCCAGGCGTATCCCCAGTCAAGGTCGAAACGGATACGCTGCCGAAACTCGGCTTCATCGATCTCGCGCCGCCACCATTCCTCTAAAATGTGCTGATCGCGGGCAAAAATCGTTTCGAGTCCGAGCACCACCGGCCGGCCTCCCGCCAGCGCCCGCTGTTCCAACATCTGCGCGGCACTGCGTTGCGCCGCTGGGAGAGCGTGATAATCCCCGACCAGCACTACATCGGAACCTCGAATTGAGCTTTGGACCTGCTCAGAATCGAGCACAGACTCGTAACTGCCGAACGCTTCATTAAACTCACGCAGGTATTTGCGGCGATTGTGCGAATCCTGCGCTCGGATTTCGCGTTCCACTCCCGCCAGCGCATGCAACTGGGCCGCGCTGCGCCGTGACCGGAGATTCGTGGTTGATGCCATATGAAAGATGTGGGCGCTGCCCGCGACCTGGCCTTCTTGACTTCCTGTCCGCGCTCTCCCTATGCTCCAGATTCAATCCGGAGGCGCATTGCCGAAGCATCCACCGCAAAATCTGACCATCGCCACGACCGGCGCCAGCGGAGCCGTCTTCCTGCAGCAGCTTCTGCTTGCCGTCGATCGCGACCAGCGAATCCAGACCGTGAACTTCGTCGCCTCCGACAGCGCCCTGCGCGTCATGGCCGAAGAACTGAACCTTAAGGGCCGCTCGAATGTCGCCGCTCAGCTTCTTGCCGCCTCCGGCGCCACGCCGTCCGGCAAAATCCGGCTGCAATCCAACGATGACATCGGCGCGAACGTCGCCAGCGGCTCCTATCCCGCCGACGCCATGATCGTGATCCCCTGCAGCGTCGGCACTCTCGCCCGCATTGCCAACGGAGACGCCTCACATCTGATCGAGCGCGCAGCTGACGTCTCACTGAAAGAAAAGCGGCCGCTGGTGCTTTGCGTTCGCGAGACTCCGCTCAACAAAATTCACATCCGCAACCTGTACCGCGCTGCCGACGCGGGCGCGACCATCTTTCCCCTGATCCCCGCTTACTACTTCCGGCCCGCGTCCTTAGATGAGATGGCGCGCGAATTTGCTTATCGCGTACTCGCTCATCTGGGACTGCCCCAGCCCGACGCCTTTCGCTGGAAAGGCTGAATGTTCAATAGCTTGGCGGAATGAAGCAAAATTGCCCCTTCCTAAGGAACATCGGCATTGCCGCCAAGGATTTCAGTGTAGAGAGCCAGAAGTGCACCAGGCAGATGCCCGCCGGACATGTACGGAAGGATTCCAATCGGGTAGGGGCGGACGCAGCTTGCCCTGAACGAAGTCGAAGGGTCCGCCCCCGAGCGCAGCGAGTAGCCCGGACGAATGCGTCCGGGGCTACGTGAAGATTTCCAAAGCATCCTCCTGCGCCGCTTAGCGTAGAATGCGGGGAATTTCTCAAAGGACAATCATGCCGAAAGGAACAACCGCGTCGATCTTCACGCTCACCCTGTTGCTCGGCACCGCCGCCCACGTCGCCGCCCAAAATCCGCTCGCCGGCGATGCTAAAGCGGCCAAGGCTGGTGAATATGAATTCCGCATCAACTGCGCGCTCTGTCACGGACTCGGCGCGCATGGCGGAGGCCGGGGACCCGATCTAACCCGCGCCCAAAAGCACCACGCACACTCGGACGCCGAAATGTTCCAGGTCATCAGCAACGGCATCGCGGGCACGGCCATGCCCGCCAACGGAACCAACGGACAGGGCGTCGGCATGACCGACGAAGAGATCTGGCAGATCATCACCTACATCCGCAGCCGGGAGGTAAAGGCCTCGGCGACTGCATCCGGTAACACGGTTCACGGCAAAGAACTGTTCTACGGCGATGCCAACTGCTCGCTCTGCCACATGGTCGAGGGCAAAGGCGGCCGCCTCGGACCTGATTTGACGGCGGTGGGCGGATCGCGTACGCGCGAAGCTCTCATTGATTCCGTGCGCAATCCAAGCCGAAGGCTGGCCTGGGGCCTGACCGAGTCCACCAAGGAATTTCCGCAGGAATATGAGAGCGTCACCGCGGTCACCGCGGATGGAAAGCAAATCCAGGGCGTAACGATGAATGAAGATAGCTTCAGCGTGCAGATCATGGACACGAACGAAAAGATCCATCTTCTACAGAAGGACAGGCTGAAGTCCTTTCAGAAAACGCGCAATTCTGCCATGCCGAAATACGCCCCCGAAGCTCTCAACGACAAAGAGTTGGACGACATCGTGGCCTACCTGGTCAGTGTGGGGGCGAAATGACGCGGCGCAATGGAATTGGGAGAAAAGCAATAGGATATGTGGGGTCTGTCCTCCTGGTCTCCGCGATCTCGCATACACAGGTCACGTCCGAACGCCTTATAAACTCTGCCAGGGAGCCGCAGAACTGGATGACCTACTCGGGAGACTACTCCGGGAGGCGCTTCAGCGCGCTCGATCAGATCAACACCACCAACGCTCGCACCATCGCCGCCAAGTGGGTCTATCAAACCGCCGCCACTGGAAAGCTCGAGACAACACCGCTGGTCGTCGACGGAATTCTCTACGCGACCGCGCAGGATAATCGCGCTTTCGCCCTCGACGCCCGCACCGGACGCCCGATCTGGATGTACCAACGCCAGGTTCCATCCGACATCCGCCCGTGCTGCGGACACGTCAATCGCGGGGTGGCCATTCTTGGCGACAAGGTCTTCATGGGCACTCTCGACGCCCACGTCATCGCGCTTGACGCGAAAACTGGAAACGTCGTGTGGGACGCCACTTCCGCCGACTATCGCAACGGTTACAGCTTCACTGTCGCGCCGCTTGCGGTGAAGAATCTGATTGTGATTGGCGTCTCCGGCGGCGAATACGGCGTGCGCGGATTCATTGATGCTTACGACGCCGACACCGGCGCGCGCAAATGGCGCTTCTACACCGTCCCCGGCGCAGGCGAACCGGGCCACAACACATGGGAAGGCGACTCCTGGAAAGTTGGCGGCGCCCCCGCGTGGAACACAGGCACCTACGATCCCTCGACCAATCAGATTTTCTGGCCCACCGGAAATCCCGCGCCCTCCAATCGCGGCGAAGGCCGCGCTGGTGACAATCTCTACAGCAATTCCCTGCTCGCGCTCAACGCCGACACCGGGAGACTGGATTGGTACTTCCAGTTCACCAAACACGACGAGCACGACTGGGACGCGACCCAGATTCCCGTGCTGCTCGATGCCGGCGGCAAGCATCTGATCGCGCAGGCGAATCGTAACGGATTTTTCTACCTGCTCGATCGCTCCAGCGGCAAGTTAGTTTCCTCCAACGCCTACGGCAAACAAACATGGAGCGACACCAAGGATGGCGAAGGCCGTCCGGTAGCAAAGAAAGAAGCTTCGCCAACGCTGGAAGGGCATACGGTGTGCCCGGGGGCGCTAGGGACGACCAATTGGTTTCCTCCCTCGTATGATCCGCGGGCAGGATTGATTTACGTGACGGCCCGCGACCAATGCGATATCTTCAGCACCGCCCCGCAGCCCTACGAAGCCGGACACGCGTACTACGGCAGTGCCTACTTCCCCTCCGAGGAGGCGGAACCGTATCTCGGGTTTCTGAAAGCCATCGATCCCATGACCGGCGAGGTGAAACTGAAATTCCAGCACACCACGCCAACCTGGTCCGGCCTGCTCTCCACCGCAGGTGGACTTGTCTTCAGCGCCGATGCCGAAGGAAACTTCATCGCCTTCGAAGCCGCGTCGCTCAAGCCGCTCTGGCACTTCCAAATGGGCGGCGCAGTCTACGCCGCACCCATGGCCTTCGCGCTAGATGGCAAAGAGTACGTCGCGATCGCCGCCGGCAGCGCCATCTACACTTTTGGCCTGCCCTGAGCGGAGTCGAGGCCAACGTAGCGGCGGACGCATTCGTCCGCCCGCGACGCAGCGAGCGTGCCCCGGCAAATGCATCCGGAGGGCTAGGAGTCTTTTTTCTTTTTTTCCTGACAATGTAACGATTCGCCCAAATACACGCTTTTCGGTTGACCCGCTGGCCTTTCGATGGCCTACTATCGCAAGCGCTTTTTCCCAGACTTAGCGGGACCAACGGAGTGTTCCCTGCATTCTCCCGGAATCTTCAGCATTGGTTTTGCTCGCGAAGAACCATTCGAACTACCGAAGTGTTGCTTAGGAGGACACATGCCCAGTAACGCTCTCCGCCGCCTCGCAGCCGCGGCTCTGACCTTCATCGTCTCTTCCGGTCTTGCCTTCGCCGCGGATTTCGCGGAATCGCATTCCCGAGTCCTGATCACCGCTCCCATCGTTAACTCGAACCGGGTCACCATCGATGGCAACACCCGCCCCGAAGCAAACGCGAGAAACGATCGCGGCATTCTTCCCGACACTTATCGCGTGGAACACATGCAGTTGCTTCTCCGCCGCCCTCCCGAGCAGGAACAAGCCCTGCGCCAGTTCATCGACGATCTCCACAATCCCAAATCCGCGAACTATCACCAATGGCTCACCGCGGAACAATTTGGCGAGCGCTACGGATTGGCCAAGGAAGACCTGGCTGCTGTCTCGAAGTGGCTGCAGAGCGCTGGTTTCACGGTGAATGTTGTTTATACCAATCGCATGGAGATCGATTTCTCCGGCACCGCCGGCCAGATCAAGCGGGCCTTCAAGACAGAACTTCACCGGCTCGATGTAAAGGGTCAGAGCCGCATCGCCAACATGAGCGATCCACAACTTCCAGCCGCTCTCGCTGAGGCTGTCGTGGGCATCGTCTCCTTGAACGACTTCAAGCCGCACACCATGTACCGGTCGAAGGCCAATTACACCTTCACCAACACCAACGGAACTTTCCAAGCTGTCGTTCCCGCGGATCTGGCCACCATCTACAATCTCAATCCGCTATTTGCGGAAGGCATCACCGGAACCGGCCAGACCGTGGTGATCGTCGAGGACACGAACTTCAAAGCAGCGGATTGGACCACCTTCCGCAACACTTTCGGACTTCCTGTCTCCAAGTACACTGGCGCCAAGCTCACGCAGGTTCATCCTGCATCGAAGGGCACTAATAATTGCAAAAATCCCGGCATCAACGGCGCCGACGGGGAGGCGTCACTCGATGCCGAGTGGGCTTCTGCAGCCGCGCCCAATGCTGCCATCGAGCTAGTCTCCTGCGCCGATACCACCACCACCTTCGGTGGCCTGATCGCAGTGCAAAATTTGCTGAACGCGAGCACGACCCCTCCTGCCGTTATCAGCATGAGCTACGGCGAGTGTGAAGCGCTCACCGGTGCCACGCTGATCGCCGGCTTCAACACCGCATTCCAGCAGGCAGTCACCGAAGGCGTATCGGTCTTCGTCTCCTCGGGAGACGATGCCGCCGCCGGATGCGATCGCAACGCTACTACTGCCACGCACGGCATCGGAGTCACGGGATGGGGTGAGACTGCATATAACGTCTCCGTCGGCGGCACCGATTTCGGCGACTCCTATGCCAAAACCAACAGCACATACTGGAGCGCAACCAATTCCACTACCTTCGGTTCCGCTCTCTCCTACATTCCAGAAATCCCATGGAACGATTCCTGCGCCAGCACCCTGCTTGCGCAATACATCACCGGATCGACCGTCACTTATGGATCCTCCGGATTTTGCAACACCACGACCGGCGAGCAATTCCTGGGCGACGGCGGAGGCAGCGGCGGACCCAGCCAGTGCGCGACCGGCAAACCTTCCGTTTCAGGCGTGGTGAGCGGAACCTGCAAAGGCTATCCCAAGCCCTCGTGGCAAGTGGCGCTGGGAGTTCCCAATGACAAACTACGCGACGTTCCCGATGTCTCGCTGTTTGCCGCCAACGGCCTTTGGGGACACTACTATGTCTTTTGCTACTCCGATATCACGTTCGGCGGAACGCCCTGCACCGGCGCTCCCGATACCTGGTCGGGCGCGGGTGGAACTTCCTTCGCTACGCCGATCATGGCCGCTATTCAGGCGCTGATCAATCAGAAAACTGCGGCACGTCAGGGCAATCCGAACCCAGCTCTCTACAAATTGGCCGCCGCCGAATATGGCACCACCGGGAGTTCCGCCTGCAACTCTACTCTGGGCAACGCCACCGCCAGCACATGCATTTTTTATGACGTCACGCAGGGCGACATGGACGTGAACTGCACCGGAACCCACAACTGCTATCGCCCCTCGGGCACCAACGGCGTGCTCTCCACCTCGAACACTGCGTATAAGCCGGCATACGCCACGACCCTGGGCTACGATTTTGCCACTGGTCTGGGCACGATCAATGCCTACAACCTGGTCACGCAGTGGAGCACGGTCGCGCCCTGACGTTAACTGGTTGGCTACAGGACCCAGGCAGGATGCGGGCATCGCATCCTGCCTTTTTATTACGAATACGCGCGTACTCCTTCGGTTACTCTCAGGTACTCCGCCCGATTGACGCGACATTCCATTTCGTATTAGTCTGCGCTTACACCGGAAAGGAGGTGGTCGAATGCAAAGTTCTGATGGCAGTTGTAGAAGTACCCAAAGACCAGGTGAGGTGGCTGAGACTTAGAGCAGGTCGCTCTAAGCGGGGCTTTCCGCGCGGATCGCAAGAGCTGCGTGAAAAGCTACAGCCCGCACACTACCGGTGAGTAAGGATTGAATCCGCCTGACGCAGGTCGGTCAGGATCGCTGAAAGACGAGTCGTCTTTCAGCAAGCCCGGAGTCGCCGTGAGAGGCCACGTAGAGTGACCACCTCTTGGTCAATCCCAAACAGTGCACCGGGCGGCCCGCAGGCTCGTAAGAGTCCGCGGGCTGTTCCTTTTTTGAGCCATTCTCATACCTACGTTGTCATCGCGAGCGAAGCCGGTTTTCAGGCGGAGCAAGGGGGTCTCGGGCGCAACGTCGTTCAGGGCCTCTTTACGAACGATGTGAATTCTCGAAACTTGGCACTCGCCGCACATCTCAGTATCCTGACTGCGTGTCGAATCTAGAACAATCAAACGAGCGCCAGCGCCTGGCCGCTACTTACGCAGCTATGAGCGACGGCGAACTATTGCGGCTCGCCAAAAACTCCGAAACGCTCACGGAAGCCGCATGGGATGCGCTGGAAGACGAACTCGACCATCGTCATCTTGAGGTTCCGGTCGAGGCTCCCAAGCAGGAACTCGATGTCCGCAGCCTGGTTCCCATCCGCCAATATCGCGACCTACCCGAGGCGCTGCTGGCCAAGGGGTGTCTCGAATCCGCTGGCATCGAGTGCTTTTTCCGCGACGACAATCTGGTTCGCCTCGACTGGTTCATTTCGAATTTCATCGGCGGCATCAAGCTCTGCGTCAAACCCGAAGACGCAGAGAAGGCCCAGGCCATTCTCGAAGAGCCCATGCTCGAGGGCTTCTATGTCCAAGGCGTGGGATTGTACGAGCAGCCGCGCTGTCCCAAATGCAATTCGCTGGACGTGAGCTTGCAGGAACCTGATCCGGAGGATCATCGCTCCGCCCTGCGCTGCGGCGCCTGCAACGCCGAATGGCAAGACGATGAAATGCCGGGCGCGGCCGAATCAGCGGACTAGCATTTCGAAACCCTTACGGATCACGTCCCACGTGTCCTCAGCCAGCTTCAGTTCCGGCAACTCTTCGCGCGTGAACCACTGCACTGCGGCGGCGTCGCTGGCCGCGAGCAGTTCTCCCCCTACCGGGCGGCAGAGGTAATCGATCAGCACATAGTGATACTGCACCCGCTGCTCTGGATCGCGCAGGATGCGGTCGTAGACTCCGAGCAACTCGCCGGGCTCGACCACCAACCCGGTCTCTTCGCGGGCTTCGCGCACGGCGGCTTCATGCACCAGTTCGCCGACCTCGAGCACACCTCCGGGAATCGACCACTGCGCCTGCAGTGGCGGATGGGCGCGCTTTACCAGCAGCACCCGGTCGCCTTCAATGATGATGGCGCCCACGCCGACGAGGGGTACTTCGGGGAATTCACGTCGCATGACAGGAACGTGAATTATAGCTGTGCGAGGGAATGTTGCAGTAAAAACGAAGGGACAGCCGAGGCGGCTGTCCCTTCACGAACCGATTGAGACTCCTAGTTCCCCGTGCCGGTGAGGGTCACTTTCTGTGGGCTGTTCGTGGCGCTGTCGGTGATCTGCATCGTCGCCGGCCGCGTACCCTTCACGCTCGGACTAAAGGTCACGCTGATCGTGCACTTCGACAGCGGATTCAGAATGCTGCCGCAGTTCTGCGTCATCGAGTAATCAGCCGCTCCCGTGCCCGTGAATAGGATGCTCGTGATGGTGAGTCCGGTCTTCATGTTGTTGCTCAGCGTGACATTCTTCGCCGCGCTCGAGGTTCCAACTTTCACGGTTCCGAAGGCGAGGCCGATCGGAGTTACGGTGACAGGCGATTGTCCGAACCCGGTGAGGCTGACGGTCTGCGGACTATTGTTCGCGCTGTCGGTGATGCTGAGCGTCCCGGTCGATGTGCCGCTCGCCGTGGGCGTGAACGTTACAGTAATCGAGCAAGTGCCGCCCGCCGGGACGGTGGTCCCGCAGGTATTGACCTGGCTGAAGCCGGTCCCCGTCACTGCCACCGTGATCCCGGTCAGTGCAACGCTCATCTGGTTGGTCAGCGTCACCGGAGTCGCCACCTTGTTGCTGCCCACGAGCACGGTGCCGAAGCTGATGCTGCTGACCGATAGCGTTACCGGAACCACACCCGTGCCCGCCAGAGTGACAGTCTGCGGACTGTTCACCGCATTATCCGTCAACGTCACAGCCGCGCTGTAGCTGCCGGCAGCCGTGGGCGAGAAGGTGACATTGATCGTGCAGGAATTTCCCTGCGCGAGTGAAGGAACGCAGTTATCGGATTCGTTGAAGTTCGCGGCATTCGTTCCCGTCAGCGCGATGCTGCTGAAAGTGACCGTCGCGTTGCCCGTGTTGGTGACTGTAATGGACGATTGCGCGCTGGTCGTTCCGTCCGAAACATGTCCGAAGTTGATGCTGGTGGTCGAGAGGCTGATCGAAGCTCCACTCGATCCAGTTCCCGAAAGAGTCACAATCTGAGGGCTGTTGGGGGCGCTGTCGGAGATATTCAGGGTCGCGGTGCGCGAACCTGTGGCCGTGGGCGCGAAGGAAATATTGATGGTGCAGGAAGCTCCCGCTGGCACGCTGGATCCACAATCGTTGGATTGCTTGAAGTCAGTGGGATCGGTGCCGGCGCCGAATATGTTGTTGATCGTCAAAGCCGTGCTCTGGGCGTTATTGAGAATCACCTGCTGCGGCGCACTGGTCGTGCCCACTGCCTCGGTGCCAAAGCTCAACGAAGTGGGCGAGACCGTCACCGCACCACACGAAGGCGCGGAGAAGTTGGAAATCCGCGTCTGCCAGATCGGCTTGCCCGTGCCAATCTGATTGGTCGCGAAGTACTGGTTCACATACCAGAAGGCGCACCCGCCCACTGGATCGACGGTCATGCTGGAATAGTCGCCCCAGTGATACGTGTTTTCTTCATCGCCGGTGCCGTTGATGAGTGTGACTTCCGTAGGCGCGGTCTGCGACGTCAGACTCCACCATGAAGCGCTCATGCCCGGGTGCGCCGACGCGCTCGACGTGCTGTAACCGATCGCCGCATTGCCGCTCTGGTCCTGGGCGATGCTGGGCATGAAGCGGTACAACGAAGAGTCGGGGCTGATGGTGCCCCACTGATTCAACGTGGGCACGCCGCTGCCGCGCAGCTCATACCAACGAATTCCGGTCTGGCTGAGGCTGCCGGTTCCAACCTGGACGGTATGGCTCGCCAGATAGGACTGATAGGTTCCGAAGTTGCGATAGGCAAAGCGGAACATGAACCGGTCGCCGACCGAATCGATGTAATTATTCGTGCTGGACGTGGAGGGCTCCGGAACGCAGATGGTATTGGTCGCGCTCTTCGCCGTGTAGCAGCCGGGCGTATACGCCGAGACGGGCACCGTCGACTGGGTGAAGGTGGAGTTCGCCGGATTCGACCAGTCCACATGGAACTGAAACAGATTGAACGTGTCGGAGGTCGTCGTCACTCCGTCGAGCACAGGATTCTCGATGCTGGCAAAGAACTCAGGCGCACCCGCGGGAGGAGGCGTTGTCCCTTCCACGTCCGCAGGCTGCAGGCTATGCCCGAGATAGACGCTGCCGTTGATATTCGACGGATACTGGAAGCACTGCGGCGTATTTGCAGTTGCACCGATCAACATGTTGGTGCGATCGAGCGCGCACGCCAGCACTCCCACCTCGGCGTACTTATTGTTGGGATCCTGCATGTCCATCGCGAGGTAATAGGCGTCCGGCCAGGTTGCGAGCTTCGGCCAGTCGGGGAAATAGGTCGTGCCCTGCGAATTCGTGCCGAGAACGTTGTCCAGAGGAATTGCGTACGTGAACCAGGCTAGAGAAGGAGAGCTCAGATCGTCGGTATTGGAAACGGCAATACAGTAGTAATACGTGGTCGATCCGCCGTTGTGCGCAGCCATGACCCA
>Ga0075017_100000198_pt1 | contig 29264 bp, 17 predicted proteins | sample AleBraG_ABR_2012_FD_71475 | JGI IMG/M metagenome (GOLD analysis project Ga0075017, IMG submission 71475) | Freshwater sediment microbial communities in response to fracking from Pennsylvania, USA - Alex Branch Run_MetaG_ABR_2012 | ecosystem: Environmental > Aquatic > Freshwater > Creek >... | reverse complement strand
CGATCTGCGGGACTTCAATGGCGACGGCAAGCAGGACGTGCTGATCTATCGCTCGAGCGACGGCACAGTGTACACCGGCATCAGCAATGGAACCGGCTTCACTTACAACTACAATTACTTCGGCCCAGGACGAATCGTAGCGCAGTAGAACTGAACGCGCTATCCTGAAACGCAGATGAAAACCCGCATTAATAACCGGGATTACCGGCCAGGACGGGTCGTTTCTCGCTGAGCTGTTGCTCTCCAAAGATTATGAGGTTCACGGGATCGTCCGCCGCGCCTCCACCTTCAATACGGACCGGCTCGACGAGATTTATGTGGACCTGCATGAGAAGGACGTCCGAGTCAGCTTTGACCAGGCGGAATATACCGCCGACGTGTGGCCACCGGCGTCCTTCGCCTGCTGGAAGCGGTGCGGGATTTTCAAACATCGCTCCGGGCACACCGTGCGCGTCTATCAGGCTGGTTCCTCGGAAATCTTTGGAGCCGCCTCTCCCGCGCAAAGCGAAACCACGCCGTTTTATCCTAGAAGTCCTTACGCGGCGAGCAAAGTTGCGGCCCACTGGTACGCCGTCAATTATCGCGAAGCGTACCAGCTATTTGTCTCCAATGGCATCCTTTTCAATCACGAATCGGAGCGGCGAGGAGAAACCTTCGTTACCCGCAAAATCACACGTGCGTTGGCCCGCATCTCCCTGGGCTTGCAGCGAAAGCTTTATTTTGGCAACCTGGACGCCAAGCGCGATTGGGGATACGCCCGCGACTACGTCCAAGCCACGTGGCGCATTCTGCAGTATCGCGAACCAGGCGACTTTGTGGTGTCGACCGGCGAGTCCCATTCCGTGCGCGAATTCCCCGACCTCGCCGCTGCTACGCGGGCGTAGACTGGTGCCGCCACGTCGAAATTGGACCCGCGCTATTTGCGCACCACGGAGGTGGATCACCTGCGGGGCGACTCGACCAAGGCTCGCAGCCTTTTGGGATGGAAGCCCCAACTCAGCTTTGAGCAACTGGTAAAAATCACGCTGGACCACGACCTGGAACAGGCTACCCGGGAGCAAACCCTCACCAACGTCGGCCATCGAGTGGTGGTCCGCGGAACCGCGCACGCGTAAGCGGCAAGGGCGGTATGCTAGGACTATTGGTCCCAAAGAAGTCCAAACCAACAGGAGAAAAGATTGATGAAGAGTCGTTCAGCGGCCGCGGCCCGCATGGGTCTTGCAATGTTTATTGGGTCACTCGTTTCACCCGTCGCAGGTCAAGTAATCAAGCCAGTGCAACCGGTGGCGTTTGAGCCGAACCGAGGCCAGGCAGACAAGGAATTCGAGTTTGTCGCCAAGGGCTTGGGATATGCCGTCGGCCTGACCGGAACTGGCGCGCGGATCACGCTCGCCAGCACACCGATGACCTCTCTAAATACTGTTTCGCTGAACTTGGTTGGCGCCAGGCACGGCAATGCTGGCCAGCCGGCAGACAAGTTGAAGTCCGTTAGTTCGTACCTGCTCGGGCATACATCCATCAGCGGCCTCCCGACGTTTGCTAAGGTACGGTACGCCAAAGTTTGGCCGGGAGTAGATGTTCTTTACTACGGGACGGGCCAGCAACTGGAAAGCGACTTTGTTGTGGCTCCGCACGCCGACCCCAAGGCCATCCGAATGCGCTTTGATGGAGCCCAGTCCATGCGGAAATCGCCGGAGGGCGATCTGATACTCAAGAGCGGAACGGCTGAAGTGATTGAGGCAAAGCCAGCCGCTTATCAGCTCAAGGGCAGCGAGCGCATGCGCGTCTCCGCGGCTTACCGGATAGGCGCCAAGGGAATTGTCACGATCGAAATCGGTGACTATGATCATTCCAAAGAACTAGTGATCGACCCGATCACGCGATATCTCTATAACGAATCAAACTTCAATCCATTCTACGGTGCAGTGAGTGCCGCATCGGTGGCAAACAGCGGACCAAACTCCCTGGTGGTTGGTTGGACGCCCCCGGCTGCAGCTTGCCAAACCTGCACGCCACATGTCACGGCGTTCATAAGCGAATTCGACGCCACCGGCGACTTGATTTATACGCAGGACATCGCAGCGGCTGACGGAGATATTTATGGCCTGGGCGCGGCGGCGGATGCAATCGGCAATGTCTACGTCACCGGCTATACGAGTTCGGCAATCGGTTTTCCGCTGACCAACGCCTTCCAGGCCGCTTCGGGCGGCGGCCAAGACGCATTCCTGATTAAGGTGACTCCCAATCTGCAGCAGGAATTGTATGGCACCTACCTTGGCGGCAGTGGTAACGATCAAGGGAGTACTATCGCGGTTAATGGCTCCATCGCCTATGTAGTAGGGGTGGCCGGTTCCACTAACTTTCCAGTCGCCAGTCCTCCGGCCGGGCAAAACGGTTTTGTTTATGCCTTAGACACGTCGAAAAGTGGTGGCGCTTCTAAGGTCTATGGCATTGCCGTGGGCGGGTCGGGTACGGATGCCGCCTTGGCCGTGGCTTCAGACTCCAGCTCCAATGTCTATGTCGGTGGCACGACAACGTCTCTTTCCTCCTCGTTCGTTCCAACGATCGGCGCGAGTAGCTACCTCAGCACCAAAACCACCAACAACAACGACGGATTCCTCATTAAACTGAACTCGTCCGGAACCCTCACCTGGGGCACTTTCTTCCCAGGTGGGCCCGTCAATGCTGTAGCTATATCGGGGTCGCAAGCAGTGATTGCCGGTGAGACCACGGGGTCCATCATGACAACGTCCACCGGCTATCAAATCTCCAATCAAGGCTCGAATGACGCCTTTGTCGCCAAGCTCGACACCGCGCAGAGCGGCACCGGCGCCTTGTTATATTCCACTTACCTGGGCGGCGCCGGTGTAGACGCCGCGACCGGTGTTGCTATTGGTTCGGACAAGAATATCTATGTCGCCGGCACCACCTCGTCTTCCAATTTCCCAACCGCCGGAACGCCACGTCCGGTACAAGCCACGTACGTTGGTGGCTCGCTTGGCGAGGACGGTTTTTTCACCATTCTGAATCCATCTCTGACGGGAACTTCGGGTCTCCTCTACTCGACGTTTGTTGGCAATGCCGGCAACGTCCAGGCCACCGGCATCGCGCTGGATGGATACAACCAGGCAGCGGTGTCGGCAACCAACTACACCAGTGGGGGTCCGGCATCCGGCGTCCTCTTCAAATTCGGCACCACCTTCGGGCCGGCTCCAGCTTCGGTAACCGATGATATCAACGGCGATGGCTATCAAGACGTAGTTGTCTATAATCCGGCCAGCGGCGGTTACGAGTACTCGCTTCTGAGCCAGGCCAACGGCACATATACTGGGGTTGGCACGTTCATGGGAGACATCAATCCCGGCAGCGTCACCTTTGACACCGTTCTGCAAGCGGATTTCAATGGCGATCTGAAGTCCGATGTTCTGTTCTACAGCACCGCGACCGGAACTTTGAAGATTGGTTTGGCGAATTTGACGTCGGGCGCGAACACGCCGGGCACTGGACGTTACACCTATACAACGACAACCATTAGCCCCGGATTCAATGTCATCGCGCGCGGCGATTTTAATAACGACGGCAAAACAGACCTGCTGTTGTATCGCCAGTCCGATGGCGCGGCCGCGGTCGCGCTGAGCAATGGAGACGGCACGTTCACCTATGTTGGCCAAGCATTTAGTCCTGGCTTTACGTCGGTGGTCGTTGGCGACTTCAATGGAGACGGCATCAGCGATGTGGTGGTCTACAACAATGCGACTTCCCCTTACGTCGCGTATCTGCTATTCGGGGATGGCGCCGGGCATTTCGTCAACGGCATTGGGCTGTTCTTTGGCGGTGGATTTACCCTCTTCCCGGGCGATCTCAATGTTGATGGCAAGACCGATCTGGTTTTATACAGGCCGACCGACGGAACCACCTTCATCGCTCTTAGCAATGGAACTGGTTTCAACTATCAATATCAGCTCTACAGCCCCAACTTCACGTCGTTTAAAATCGGCGACGTCAATGGCGATGGCAACCCCGACTTCGTGCTGTACAACGCTAACAACGGAATTGGATATTTGCTGCTGGGGGATGGAGCCGGTAACTTTCCGTCCAATAACAGTCTGTTCTTCGGGCCGGGCATGGACTACGTTGAATTGCGCGATGTGAACGGCGACGGAAAACAGGACGTGATTTTGTTCCGAACTGCTGACGGCACCAGTTTTACCGGAATCAGCAATCTATCCGCTTATGCCTTCAGCTACACGTATAACTACTTCGGCCCCGGCCGCATCGTGGCCAAGTAGGGGGCTCGTCTACTGAGCGATCAATCTACCGGGACCGAAATAGCTGTAGGTATAGCCAAATCCGGTCCCGGTACTCAATCCAGTAAAGCTTGTGCCGTCGGCCGTGCGGTAGAGGACTACATCCTTCTTGCCGTCTCCATTGACATCCCGCAGGTCCACGAAGTCCATTCCCGGGCCAAAGAATACGCTGTAGCCGGTAGGGAAGTTGCCGGCGCCATCGCCCAGCAGCAGGTATCCGATTGCGTTCGCTGAATTGTACAGCACCAGGTCCGGATTGCCATCGCCATTGACGTCCCCGATTTTGAAAGCCGTGAAGTTGGCGCTGTAGAGCTGATAGTGGAAGCTGAAACCAGTTCCATTGCTGAGAGCGATAAAAGTCGTCCCATCCGATGGCCTGTAGAGAATCAGGTCGGCCCTTCCGTCCGAGTTGAGATCGGCAGGAAACAGCGTATAGCCGCCACCAAAGAACAGCCCAATTCCATTGACGAAATGGCCGCTGCCGTCCCCGAACAACAAGTACGCGTTGTAAGGCGAAACTGCGTTGTTGTATACAATAACATCGCTAACGCCGTCTCCGTTGAAGTCGCCCACCACCACCGACGTAAAGCCAGGACTGAAGGTCTGGCCAATATAGGTAAACGTGCCGTCGCCGTTGCTCAGCGCTACCGCCGCCGTCCCATCCGACTTCCGGTAGAAAAGCAAATCCGTTCTGCCGTCGTGATTGAAGTCCCCCCGGGCCACCACATTGTACCCGGCACTGATCGTGATCACGGGCACATAGTTAAATGTGCCCGTGCCGGTGCCCAGGCCGACTTTCAACGTGCCGGTTGCACTGCTGTAAAAGAGTAGATCGCTCTTCTGATCGCCGTTGAAATCGGCTTGCAGAAAAGTGTCGAACGTAACCGCACCAACGTTGACGGAAGTATTGGCTTGCGCATTGTATCCACCGGCGCCGTTACTCAAGAGCGAATACTCGTAGCCGGGAGCGGTAGGAAAATATACGGCCACATCCTGCCATGCATCGCCGGTGAAATCATAGGTCACCGTAGATTGAGTACCCGTCGCGGCTGAACTCATTTTGATTTTAGCCGCGAACGCATCGTAGCCTCCGTAGTGCGTTTCCGGTTGCGCATTGGCAAGCGGGAAGTCCGCCGATCCTGCTTGCCCCACAACCGTGATCGACCCCGCATTGTCAACTGTCACGCCGTTCGCCGCGTCAATTCCGCTGCCTCCCAGCAAAGAAGAGAAAGAGAATCCGGCACCACCTGGGTTGACAACAGTCACGAAAGCGTTCCAGATTCCCGTCATCGAAGTCTGCAGTTGCGACACCGCCGGAAAATCCGGCGAGGATGTGCGGCCCACTACGCTGACTGCTCCGGACGGACTGACTGCCACGCCGGTTGCCGTTTCTTCTCCGGTGCCTCCGATAAACGTGCTGAACACCAAGGCACTCCCTGCGGCGTTCAATTCGGCTACGAAAGCGTCGGAAGCGCCCTGCGGAACTGGCGACGACGCGCCAACGGGCGCGGGAAAATCAGTGGAACTGGTCACGCCCGCCACATAAGCACGCCCCGACGTGTCCACCGCGATCGCGTTCGCCCGTTCCGGCATCAGGGCCGTACCGCCGCTTCCTCCCAGGTAAGTGCTGTACAGGATGTTGGCGCCCGTGCTGTCCAACTTGGTGATGAAGGCGTCACCCACTCCATGAAGCGTGGCCTGCAATGGCAGGTGCGTTGGGAAGTTCTGGGAGAACGTCCCGCCCGTGATATAAACCGCGCCGCTTGAATCCAGCGCGATCGCCGCGCCGTGATCTACATCGCTGCCGCCAAGATAGGTGGAGTAAACCAGCGCTCCCTGGGAGCTGAACTTTGCGACGAAGACGTCCTGCGTACCTCCGAATGTCGATTGTGCGCCCTGCTTCACAGGAAAGTTCGGCGATTGTGTATCTCCCACAACATAAGCGTTGCCAGCCGAGTCCGATGTGATCCCGTTTCCCGAGTCGGGCCCTGTGCCGCCAAAATATGTGCTGAAAAGCAGGCTGCCGCTCGATGAGAAAGAAGCGACGAACGCATTCTCATACCCGCCGGGAGCCGTCTGAAATGCGTTGGCCAGCGGCAGATTGCTTGAGGTCGTCATTCCCGTGACCCACGCGTGGCCGAGACCATCGACCGCGACGCCAAGAATCTGATCGTAGCCGGATCCACCAAAGTACGTTGCGAACAGAATAGCTCCGGTTGGGCTGCATTTGATCAGAAGGCCATCCACGCCCCCGTCGTTGCTGGTCTGGCCCACCAGCGGCGTGGGCAAACCGTTGCTCTCAATCCAGCCGCCGACATAACTATTCCCGGAGGAGTCTAAAGCGACGGATGTCGCGGCTGAGAGTGCGAAACTCGAGGCGTTGGCGAGATAGGTGCTATAAAACAGCGACGGATCGATGATGAGACTGCGCCTGCGATCATATCTTCCGACGGCGAACCCTACCGTGCCGCCCGGAAGATTACGCCAAGCCGCCGCTACCGGCTGCCTTCCGCCAGGTCCGTTCTGCCAGGCGATCGGCTTCCGCTCGATCCATGACCCGAGCACCAAATCGCCCGCACCGTTTGTATAAACCGCGGCCCCCGAGTAGCGCATTGCGATTCGACTCGGCTCGCCGCCTACCTCAATCAAGAACTCCGATTTCAAGCTGCGGTCTCGCACCTCGAGTTGTACGGAAACCCCAGGATAGAGATCGGCGTAGGCCAGCGCACCAAACGTTGGCAAGCCGCCGCAGGAAGCCGCGTCCTTGAAGACATTCACTTGCCCGTCTAAACGCCGTTTGCCGTACGCTGCGCTCTTCGCCCCGGCGTACGAGAACCGCACGGTGTTTCCGCCGGAGTGCAGCTCGACATTCGGTCCGTCCACCAACACTTGCAGCGCCTGCGAGTTGTATACAAATTGCCCAGGGTGGCCGCCGCAAACAGGCACGAAAGCGTCCAGCGAGCCGAAAGTGCCCGCCAGCGCTGTCACGGTCCCGAAAAGGCCAAGAAGCACGAACCTGTGTTGCATCATGCTCTCTACAGGTGGTGTGCGAGCAGAGAACAAAATCTCACGGGAACTAGAGGTTCGTCCGCCTGCGCGAGATGAGAACGACGCCGAACACCATCGCCGTTGCCAGACTCGTCCAGGCGGAGTATTTGAAAATTGCCGGCCGGAACTCAAAGGTGATTCGGTGCTCACCGGCAGGGACCTGAATACCCCGAAACGCCACATTGGAATAGTAGATCGGAACCTCGACGCCATCGACTTCGGCTTTCCAGCCCGGGTAGTTGGCTTCGGAGCTGACCAAAAAGCCGGCGCCGGCGGACGATGTTTGCAACCGAACAAGATTTGGGGAATACTCCAGCACGTTGACCTTTCCCGGCGAGAGAGACGACACGGACGAAGCCAGTCCTTCCACAAATACTTCCTCCGCCGGATTCCAGTCCTTACGCTGAACCGCTTTGATTGCCTCCTGCTCACTGGGGACAGCGGTCGTTTGACTGGCGAAAAGGAACCGCGGCAACGGGTGGGAATCTTCGTAAACATAGCGTCCAGGAAAAGTCGCGCCTAGATGAAACGGGGAAGAAGCTACCTCTTTGGCGTCAATGGGCGTTCGGGAAAGCATATAACGGACATTCATGAACTTCAGCATCGGAGCAGCGATGTTCCTGACAGGGTTGTAATGCCAACTCGCTCCTGCGGCGGGCCCAAGCCGGGCTTTAATCAAGCGGGTGAGGGCCAATGGATCATATCCGTTGGCGACCGGGATTCCCGTAAGTGACTCCGCGGCGAGCCACACGGGTGTGTCGTTGTAGATATCCAACCTCCCCGGCGGCTGAGGCGAATCGGCAGTCGCCCTTCGCAACTGGGCGAGCGCCTGCCTTTCGCCGTCTAGCGCCTCATCCAATCCGACCGAACGTGGATCTTGAAACGAAGTGTTCATGGGGCGGCTGGATCCTACGGCAATCAGATCCGCTGCCGACAAGATAACAACCGCGAACGCCCACCCCCGAAGCCCGGAAAACCGGTCTAGGCCGGAGCCTGCAAGCAGGGCCATGCACAGCGAAAACACTGCTAGCCAGTGGTGCGGATACATAGCCCCTCGAACGAGTCCAGGAAGGCTCAGGAACAGCCATTTACCAATAGGTGTCTGATCCCCTACCATCCATATGGCCGCCACGCAGAGCATCACAATCAGCGCTAACTTTCGGCGCGTGAATCGGGTGAAAATTCCCACCAAGGCGCACGCGAGAACTACGCCGCCACAGTAGAAATAGACCAGAGTAAGATCGTAATGGATCGAATCAAGATTGGCTGGATCAAACGTATGCAAATAGTTCGGGCGGACCAGCGATACGAATGCCAGGAGGGGAAGGCCACCACCTGTACCCCTCCATTCGGCACGCGAACCGCCGGCGCTCAAACCAGATAATTCTCTTGTCGGTAAAACTTGAATTGCCGTCAGGAGCATGCTCGCCGCCATTGCTCCGATGGTGACCGCAAGCAAGCGCCAATTCGAGATCCGCAGTATCGGTAGCAAAAGAGCCAAAAGGATACTGGACAGAAAGAACGCGATAGCGGAAGGCGTAAAGCCGGATAGCAGCATGAGCGCAAAGCTCACGCTCAGCAGACCGAAACGCGCAAAGGTCAGTCTGTCGGCTAGTAGAAAAATACTCAGCCAGACCAGTGGCAGCCATGTTGCGGTCTCAATCGCTCCAATGTGTTCCGCTTGTGAGGCAAAATAGCAACCGAGTGAATAGCCTGTCGCACTCAGGAGCGCCGCCGGCGGCCGCATCCCAACATGGCGCGCTAGCAGCAGAGTGAACACTCCGCTGAGGAAGACATGAAAGACCTGCTCGATTTCCATGGCCCGCAACATCCGTACATGGGAAAGTGGGCCCGCTAACAACATGGTCACTAGCCGGAACGGATAGAAGATCTGCGTCTGAATTTCCGCGTAAAAAGGACGCCCGCAATACATGCCGGGGTCCCATAACGGGAGAATGCCGCGCCGCAGGCAAGCGCTGGCAAACACGGCCTGCGGGAGATGGTATCCCGGTAGGTCCCAGGGGATGAACGCGTTGGCGCGAAACAGGATGGCGCGGTAAAAAACGGTCACCGCAACAAGAATTGCGGTATAAGGCAGAAACCGCATGTTCGCAACCGTCACGTATCGCGAGTACCAGGCCGGTTTCGTTATTGCCTTTACAGGTGTGTCTCGACCGCGTTTGCGAGGCTTGGTTTGAGCCGCCATCTTGGATCATACATCAGCACGCCAACCCGCGGCGCATGCTACGCTGACAGGCTTCCGATTACCAGACACCCGCAGTAGAAAACTCCACATCCTGGGGATGACGCTGATTTGCCTCCAAAACAGGGTCAGAACCGGCTGAGGCCTGGCCAATACGTGAACGTCGAACGTTCCCGGCGGTGGCGTGCCCGCAGGTTTGGCGTAAAACCACTGGCGGCCGGAAGTGAACTTGCTATCGCGTTCCGGATGCAGCCAAAGTTCCAGTAGCCTCGCGTTGAAGCGCCAGTGGTTTAGTGCAATGTCCCCCTGATAGCCTTCCAAGGTATCCTGGTCGATTTTGTTAACCGCGACCCAGAGAAAGCAAAAGGAAAAACCCGGCGCCGAGCGCTGCCGTGCTGAAACCAAAAAGAACCACGACGGCCGTGATCGAACAGCCCCCGGCGACGCAGACTGAGGCTCCGAAGCACGAAGCAATCGTGCAAACGCTACCCTTTGGTGAACTAGGTCTGGGTTATGCTGGAGATTACTTTCGAGCCTCCCGTGGCAGGGCGGCTTATTGTTTGAGTTAAATTCCAACGTGCGTCTCGTCTACCTCTATTTCGCGCTCGGGCTAGCTTTGTTCTATATCAGCTTTTCGCCTACGTCGATCACGGGCATGGGGTACACGGGCGAAGAGATCGTTACCGGAGACGGAATCCTGTCCAAGCTCACTGATCATCCCGTCGCCGTCGAGATGCCGCGCAATGGTCCTTTGCCGGTTTTGCTCGACTTGCCCTTTCTGGGCGCCGGTAGGGTCTTGTTCTCCGATGCCAGTAAGGGAGAGGATTTGGTGCTGGCCACTCAGCCATGCATTCTCACGGCCCTCATCGCCACGCTGGCTGTGATCTGGACATACCGGCTCACTGGGAGTCCTGTCTACGGCGTCGCGATTGGATGTGTCGGCGCCGTGGCTACCATGCTCTGGCCGTACGCGTACATTGGCCTCGAAACCAAGCAGTCGTTTTTTCTGCTGCTGGCCGCCTTTCTTGCGTTGGAGTTTCCCCAACCCGGCGCCTGGCCAGCAATGATTGCTTTTAGCGTCGCGGCGACGTTCGCGGTTGGGGCCAAATCCACCGGCGTGTTTTTGGTTCCCGCGCTAGCTTATCTGACTTGGTGTTATCTGGTGCGCTTGCGTGACAAACAGACGCCCTCACGGATCCTGAGCTTGTGCCAGGCGATCCTATTCTTCGTCGTCCCATCCGTCGTCTTTGTTTTGAATGCTCAGGGGCGGGAGATGTTTTGGGCTAAACGCGGGACCACCACGCTGGCATTTATCAAAGCCTGGGCTGTGACAGACGCGGTCTGGCCGTTTCTCAACTTCATGTCGTTTTTTGGTTCGCCGAACAAAGGGCTGTTTGTTTTCTGTCCAGTTTGTCTTCTCGGCTGCTACGCCTTGGTCCAAGCTTGGCGCGGTCAGCGCCGGCTGGCTGGGTTCACACTGCTGACGCTGGGAGGACTGGCAGGCGGGTTCTCGCTGTTGCGAGACTGGTCGGATGAGACGTGGGGCCCACGGTATCTCCACGCCGCGGTTGCGCCCTTGCTGATCGCGTTTGCGGTGGTCTGGTTCCGGACCCCATCGGTAGTGGCCCGTGGGGTGGCGGGAGTCGCCATAGTCGTGGGTCTGGCTGCCGCGATTTTGGGTATGTTGTTCCCTTATGGATTTCTCTCCGTTGCGGTGAACCAGACCGGGCAAGATACGCTCGAAGGCTACCAGGGAGACATCGGGCTGAACCATCTCCGATTCAACGAAGAGTTGTTGGAGCTCTGGCTGTTGCCGCAACGGGACGGCACTTGGAGCTCAGCCCGGCAGTGGTTTTATGATAGGCCCGCCGATGCGCGTCCGCCAAAGACGATGGATCTGCACCCGCTCGCGGTTCCTCAATCGCTGCTGCTAGGCCATTGGAGGGAAAGAAACCTGGGCCCCATGCGCCGCGCCTGGCACTTCTATTTTGGGTGTCTGCTCACGAGCTGCGCGTTTTTGACGCTTGCGTTTTGGAGAACGCACCAGATATCCAAGCGGATTTGAGCGCCTAGCCCCGCGTGCTGGGCGCCTTACTATCGGCGTATTGGTTGGGGGCGCCGGCACCCTGATAGCCATGAGCCACGATCAGATACTCCATGCACAGATATTTCCGCTGCGTAAAATCCTCCAGATGTTCCAACGTCCCTCTCAGGGTCTCGACTAACGGAGGCGGATTGTACTTATATGTGGGCAGGAAGAAATTGAGCGGATACCGTTCGATCATGGTGAACCGGCCACGCAATAGAGAAGAGAGATGCCGGTAGGTGACCGTGAACTGATTGCGCTCCGAACTGTCGAAAATCGTCAGCCCCAGGATGAGTGGATGGAAACGGTTTACTTCTATCAGCAGCAAAACACCGCCTTGCTTGAGCACCCGGCACATTTCATCGAGTGCCCGCCAGCGATCGGACCGCTTTAGATGGTGCAGCATTTCCACGGCCATCACCGCGTCAAAAGAGCCTGGCTTGAAGGGCAAGCGAAAAGCGTCGGCGGAAGCCCTGCGCAACCGGCCGCTGTGGTCGTCCGAGGCGATCAGGTGACCTTGAAAGTCGGTCGCGGTGACCGTGACACCGGAGTGGTTGACAAGATAGGAATCGAGAAACCCGAAGCCCGCGCCGATATCGAGCAGTTGCTTGCCATTCAAATCGACGTGATCGAGAATCAAGCCGCCCTGTTTTTTCAATTTACGGGCGAGGGATTTGCGATCGACCTGAATAGAGCCGGATCGGCCCCAAAAATCTCTCCAATAGGCGTCCTGGCTCTCGCTCATCCAGCTTCAAGTCTAACAGCGGCCTGGGAAGGTGTAGCCCATCCCCGCGATGGAAGCCGGCGCAAGACTGATGTAAACCATCAGGCCAACAGCGAAGTAAAGATAGACCAGTCGCACGCCGTGTGGCTCAGCAAAACTCAGCGCAAATGTCAACCCAGATATTGAGGTACTGACCAATGCGCGCGATGTAACCGGCGATCCCAGTCAAACTGACGCGCTCTTCAATTTCTTTCGCGCGCCGCGCCAGGTTTGCGGCCAGGCTACGAGTGGCTTCGGAATAGTTGGATCCGGTCAACGCGGAATCGCGCAAAGCGTCGACAATGTGAGGCGTGGCTACCATGCCCCAGATCTCGGCCCGCAAATCCGACATCAGATCATGCTGGTTCCGGGTATGCTGCACCAGCGGCAATCCAACCGTGATGCATTCTCCCAAATGTTCAGCACAGCGCGTGAGAAAATAGCCCGACCAAATATCGCCGTACCGGTCCAATTTGGCGCCCGGCAGATCTTCCAACATTCTGACGTAATAATACGCTGGGATGGCCCGGCGAGCGACGGACGTGTTCTGCGTATTGATGGGAGACCAGGTTCCGGGTTGCAACCCGATTTGCCGCTCACGCGCGCCAGTGGCTTCCAACCGGCAAGTCAGCCTGGTTGCTGCGTCGACGTCAGGGTCGCCCAGCCACAGACCTGCATTGGCCACCACGGCCAACGGCTTCTTTCCCGCAAACTGGTATGTCGATCCTTTCTTCAGGTAGGGATAACCACGAGGTACGGCGTCAATCTGAGGAGCCAGATGAAGCTCTTCGCAAATGTTGTACCAGCCTGCCTCCGAACCCATTACCTCGACGTCAATTGTTTTACCTATGTGCGCATGGCCGGCATGAAAATCGCTCCGCTCGATGGCGAAATTGTCGTCATCAATCGAAACCAGAATTTCACAGCCCTCTTCCAGTGCGCGCAGAAAGCCGACATTTCTTCGATTGTCGGAGTTCCAGGGAACGATTGCGGCCAAGTCGGGGAAACGGCTGAGCCACGCCTTTTGCGACTCCGGATCGAGATATTCCACCGCCATCCCTTCGCCACGCATGCGAGCCGCGTAGTCCGCAGATTCGGCCGGCGTCTTGAGGTCGCCCACCACCCAGATCTTCACGTCATCGAGGTGGCCGTAGCGCCGGAAATTGTCGAGGTATGAATCTAGAAATCGTGGCAACCAGATGGTGGTTGCCACGATGTGCATTTTCGGGGTTGAGCGCAACCCCAAGGATAACGCAACGAAACTATCGCGCCACCAGCCTGCTGGGGCCGAAGTAGTTGTAGGTGTAATTGAACCCGCTTCCGTTGCTGATACCGGTGAAATTGGTCCCGTCAGATGAGCGGTAGATAATTACATCTTCTTTCCCGTCGCCATTCAAATCACGCAGTTCCACGTAGTCGTAGCCTGGCCCGAAGAATAAGCTAAAGCCGGTGGGGAAGTTCCCTTGTCCGTCACCCAACAGGAGGTACCCGTTGGTGTTCACGCTGTTATAGAGAACCAGATCCGGGAATCCGTCGCCGTTGACATCACCGATCTTGAACGAGGTGAAGCCTGGGCTGTAGAGCAGGTAATGATATGTGAAGTTCGTCCCGTTGCTGATGGCGACAAACACCGTGCCGTCGGACGGGCGATAAAGGATAAAGTCGCTCTTCCCATCAGCGTTGAGATCGGCCGGATACACCGAGTAGCCGCCGCCGAAGAACAACCCAGTCCCGTTGACGAAGTGCCCCGTGCCGTCGCCCTGCTGGTAATAGGCTACGTACGGGCTTGTCTGATTGTTGTAGAGGATCACATCGCTGATGCCGTCGCCATTGTAATCGGCAACCGCGACAGTGGTAAACCCGGCGTTGAAATTCTGCCCGACGAAGTTGAATGTACCGTCCCCTTTACTGAGCCCAATATAGGCGGTCCCCGTTTGTTGGTTGTAGAACAACAGATCGGTCTTGCCATCGCCGTTGAAATCGCCGCGGGCGATTACGTTGTACCCCGGGCTGATCGTCAGTGTCGGCGCAAAGGTGAAATTGCCCGTTCCATCGCCGATGCCGACTTTGAATGCGCCGGTTGTCGTGCTGTACAACAGCATGTCGCTCTTGGAATCGCCGTTGAAGTCGGCTTGCAACATCGTGTCGAAGGTGCCGCCTCCGGGATTGATTCCCGACGTCGCCGTCCCGCTGTACGTTCCGTTCCCGTTGCTGATCAGCGAATACAGGTATCCCCCCGCACCCGAATAGTAAACCGCTGCATCCTGCTTCCCGTCGATGTTGATGTCGTAGGTCACCGTTGAAGGTGCGCCGGCAACCGGCGAAGCCTGGGTCAGGGTGATCTGTTGGCCAGCGACGGTCACACTACCCGATCGCAGGCCCGGCCCCGCTGGATTTGCGGTCAGGTTGAACATGACGGAACCGCTACCCGTTGTTCCCGCAGGGCCGCTTATCGAGGCCCACGGCAAGCTCGAACTCGAAGTCCAACTGCACCCGGAAGTGGTGGTCACGTTCACCGTAACCAAACCGCCTCGTTGCGGCGCGGCTCCTGGAGTGCTCACCATAAAGCTGCACCCGCCCTGTGTTCCAGATTGATTCAGGGACACGTACTGATCGGCAATATACAGCTTCAAAGTACGTGCGCCTGGGCTGGGATTCGCCGCCACAGTGAGGTTGATGGTGCCTGACCCGGGCGAGTTGGCCCCGGATACGGTCACCGCGCTGGGCGCGTCATTTTGGACATTCCAGTCGCAAGTGGTTCCAGTAGTTAGCTGGACAGGGACGAGCCCTCCGTTGGTCGCAACGGTCGAGTTGTAGTTCAGACTGTAGCTGCAACCATTTCCGGCCTGAGTGAGCGTGATCGACTGGCCGGCAATGGTCAACGTGGCTGTGCGGCTGGCGGTTCCCGAGTTGGCCGAAGCCTGCACCGACACTGTCCCTACGCCGGCTCCACTGGCGCCGGCCGTGATGGTTGCCCAGCTTTGATTGCTCGATGCTGCCCAAATGCAACCGGCGGGTGAGACTACCGTGTAGTCGAAATCCTGCTGTGGACCGTAGACCAGATGGTTGCCCGGATTCACGGAATAAGAGCAGGATGCGGTGCTATCCGACACTTCCGCCACGAACGCTTGCCCGTTGCCCAAATACGTCGTCGAGTACGCGCCGGCGGAAACCGGAAAATCGGAAGAATAGGTGTAGCCCGTGACAAAAGCGTTGGTGCCGCTGCTCGTCAGCGTGCCGAAATAGCCGCCTCCCGAGCCGCCCAGGAATGTCGAGTAAACTAAAGCGGAGCCTGCCGCGTTCATTTTTGCAACCCATGCGGTTGACGTGATCGTCGTCAACGCGTAGACCTGGGCGCTGCCGGCCAAACTAAATACCAGTTGGACAGGAGAGGCGTTTCCGAGCCCGGACGACGTTGCGTTCCAGGTGTTTCCGCCATCCGTTGACTGGTACAGAACCGGAGTAAAGAAACTCGCGGCGTACAAGTCTTGTTGATTCTGCGGCGATACGCCGATCGTCGAGATGGAACCGTTGGGAACCGCAGTGGGAATTAAAGCCCAACTCCCGCCTGAATTGATGCTCACGTAGATGTTGGTCGAATCAGCCACATAGAGCGTACTGGCGCTGCTGGCAGAGATAGCGATCGTGTTTGGGAAAAACGAACTGGGAAGGCCCGACGAACTCGAAGTCCAGGACGAGCCTTGATTGGTGCTCTTGTACACGCCTCCGGATTGGAGCGCCACGTACAGCGCGCCGTCAGACCCGCCGACCATCGACTGAACGGTGAGTGACGGCAATCCGCTATTGACCGCGTTCCAGGTGACACCGCCGTCGGTGCTCTTTGCAACGCCATTGGCGTAGTTCTGGTAGAAGGCATAAACGGTGTTAGTGGTCAAAGGATCGGCGACCACGTCGTAGCTACAACACTGCGGCAGGCTACCGGTCAGATTCCAGGTATTGCCGCCGTCCGTGGACTTGTAGGCCGAGGTGCCGCTGACGGCATAGATGGTTGTAGAAGAGGCCGGGCTGCGCGACAAGCTCACCGAGTTGATGGAGCTCTGGGGCGTCCACGACACTCCACCATTTGTCGTCTTGAAGATTCCGGCATCGGTGGAAACAACGGCGGTGCCCGACGTGGGGTCCGGCGCGATGGCGTTTACGGTGCCACGCAGGCCGGAACCGGAATCGAACGGCGTCCAGGACGAGCCTGAGCTCGTGGTCTGAAATACGGCCGAACTTCCGCTGCCCGGCAGCGCCGTTTGCAACGCGTTTACGTTGGGGAACTGGCTGCTGCTAGTGGCTCCAGCCAGGTAGACATTTCCACTCCCGTCCACCGACAGGCCATTGAGACTGTCCGTCCGGTTTCCGCCGAAGTACGTTTTATAGGTGAAGGCCGAACCGGCATTGTTCAATTTGGCCACAAATCCATTGGTGGTCCCATTGAGCGTAGATTGGAACGCTCCGCCCGACGCCGGAAAATCGGGGGAACTCGTGGTTCCCGCAACGTACGCGTTTCCGCCAGAGTCCGCTGCTACCTGCTGTCCCACGTCGGATTGGGACCCTCCTAAGAACGTGAAGTAGAGAAGGGCGGTTGCCGCCGGATTCAGCTTGGCGATGAAGGCATCCCCCCCTCCCGCATTCGTGGTCTGTGCCCCACCCCCGGGAGAACCAGCGAATCCCGTGGAATAGGTTGTACCCGTAACGTACGCGTTCCCGCCGGAATCGACAGCAATCCCATACGCATAGTCTGTGAGGTTTCCGCCTAGGTACGTGCAATACACTTCCGAACCCGAAGTGCTGTACTTGGCAACAAACCCATCGAAACTGCCCTGGTTGGTGGCGACGATCACTCCCGATGTCGTGGGCAGGCCGCTCAGCGCGAATCCAGTCACATAGGCGTTGCCAGTTGGGTCCAGCGCGATCCCCCGCGCGGACTCGGTATTCGGGCCACCCAAATAAGTGGAAAATGCCAAGGCTCCCGCCGCTGAGAGCTTCACCACCACTGCGTCGTAGCTGCCGCCAGAGCTACCCTGGGTGGGACTCATTGTAGGAAAATCCGTCGACGAGGAGTCTCCGGCGACCCAAGCCGCTCCCGAACTGTCCACGGCGATACCGTAAAACTCGTCGTAGCCGGAACCTCCGATGTAGGTGGAATAAACCAACGCCGTGCCGGACGAGTTCAGCTTGGTCACAAACCCGTCAGAGTTTCCGCGATAGGCCGCTTGGGCCGCCGATACCGTTGGGTAATCCGCCGCGTAGGTGTAGCCGGCGATGTAGGTGTTGTTGCTGGAATCGACGGCGATCGCCTGCGGATAAGAATAGCTCGATCCGCCGCCGACAAATGTCGCGTACACGATGGTCGGATCGATGACCAGATCTTTCGAGTGGTCGAAGGAGCCCAGCGAAAACGCCACCTCGTTGTTGCTCAGTTTCCGGTACGCAGCGCTAACGCTGCGGCGTTTGCCGCCGATTTCCTGATAAACGACCGCCGGCTTTAGCTTCAATTCACCGGCTGCGCTGGCGAGTAAGATCGAGCCTTCGCGGTCGACATCCACCTTGCTCACGCCTTGAAATTTGAGGCGGATCGCTTCCAGTTTGGCGCCTGGTTTCACGTCCAGGTCAAATTCCAGATGTTGTTGGTTACCGTAGTAGACAACGTCGACGCCGGGGTACAGGTCTCGATAACGAACACGCTCAAACGTTGGCAATCCCAAGTCCCACTTTTTCGGATCGGCCCCGATGATGTAGTTCACCTTGCCCGGCAGCAAGCCTTCCGGCACGGCAATAGGATGCTGCGCGCCCAGAAACTGCATGCGTACCGTGCTGGCCGGGAGAGCTTTACTGGGCAGGAGCCCGATAGTGAGATCGGAAGCGCCGAGAGAGATTTGATACCCCTGTCCACGCGCGATGTAGGAAGAAGAACGGCCGCGACCGGTCTGGAACGAGAGCGGCAGTTCCGCAAGCGATTTTGCCTGCGGTTTCTGCGATTGCCCGTTTAGCTCTAAAACACCTAGTACGACTATACCTGCTACAAAGAAGCAACGACTCATTTCCTACTCCTATCCTCGACTTCTCTTCTATCGTAACCCGCCGCTGCATCGCGGGCGGTAAGACTTTTGAACCATTGTGCATCCCCCAGCGCGGCGTCAAAGTACTATTAGTTTAGTACTCTTGACTACTCTTCATTACTGAGCAACGATCCTCCCCGGCCCGAAATAGCTGTAAGTGTAAGCAAACCCATAGGGAAAATTCGAGCTCAGACCGAGAAAACTCGTGCCGTCCGAGGTTCGATAAAGCAATACATCCTGTCTGCCGTCGCCGTTGGCATCACGCAAGTCCACGTAGTCCATCCCAGGACCGAAGAACAAGCTGGTACCCGTGGGGAAGTTGCCGGCGCCGTCGCCCAGGAGCAAGTAGCCAATGGCATTGGTAGCATTATATAAAACCAGGTCGGGAAAACCGTCACCGTTGGCGTCGGCGATCTTAAATGCCGTAAAACCAGAACTGTAGAGCAGGTAGTGATATGTAAAGCTCGTGCCGCTGCTGAGTGCCACAAACACGGTTCCATCCGTTGGGCGGTACAAAATGAAATCTGTCTTCCCATCTACATTAATATCGGCCGGGTAGACCACAAACCCTCCCCCAAAGAAAAGGCCGGTGCCTGAAGCGAAGTGTCCGGATCCGTCGCCTGGCAGCAGATACGCGTTGAACGGGGAGGTCTGGTTGTTGTAGACAATAACGTCGCTGATCCCGTCTCCGTTAAAGTCTCCTATGACCACTGATGTGAACCCTGGGCTGAAAATTTGTCCAACAAAAGTAAAAGTGCCATCTCCCTGGCTAAGCGCTACTGTGGCCGCGCCGTCTGACTGGCGATAAAGCAACAGGTCTGTCTTCCCATCGCCGTTAAAATCTCCGCGCCCGATGAAATTGTATCCCGGACTGATTGTGATTGTCGGGGCAAAAGTGAAGTGTCCCGTTCCATCGCCGATGCCGACTTTCAGAATGCCTGTGGCCTGGCTGTAAAGGAGAACATCGCTTTTCGTGTCGGCGTTGAAGTCTCCTTGCATAACGGTGTCGAAGGGTTGGCCGCCGGGGTTGATACCGGAGGTCGCGATGGACGCATAACCACCGGAAACATCACTGAGCAAGGAATACACGTAACCGCCGGAACCCGGATAGTAGACGATCACATCCTGGTTGCCATCGCCGTCAATGTCATAGGTGACCGATTTCGGAGCCGTGGAGAAGGGCGAGAACTGCTCGATGGTAACGCTCTGACCGGCCACTGTGACCGATCCCGATCGAGGCGCCGGCCCTGGATTTGCGGCGAGGTTGAACGTTGCGGTGCCGTTGCCCGTTCCTCCAGCGGGGGCAACTGGCTTGGCCCATGGCAGATTCGAACTGGCCGACCAAGCGCAACCCGTGCTCGTGGTTACGCCAACCGCGAGCGCGCTGGCCGAAGCAGACGCCGGCGTTGGCCGCGAAACCGTGAAAGTACACTGGCTGGCTTCGAGCAGAGTGACGATGGAAGTCCCAATAGTCAGAGTCAACGTGCGAGCAAGCAGGCTCGGGTTCGCCGCGACAGACAGGTTGATGACGCCCGAACCGGTGCCCGACCCAGGTGACGCGCTCACCGCATTCGGCGCGTTGTTCGTGACTCTCCAGTCACAACCGGAAGTGGTTGTTAGCTGCACTGGAACCAGCCCTCCTGCCCCCGGTACATTTGCGTTGTAATTCAAGGTGTACGAGCACAGGCTGGATGCCTGGTTGAGCGTCAGAGTTTGCCCGGCGATCGATAAGTTCGCGCTCCGGGTGGCGCTCCCGTTATTTGCCGAAACGTCGACACTAACCTCGCCAACTCCAGACCCGGATACTCCACCAGCGATCAACGCCCATGCTTGAGTGCTGCCGGCGTTCCAGGCGCATCCGCTGGGTGCGACAACGCTGTAGGAGACAGCCTGTGCCGCTCCGCTGATCAGTTGGTTCCCCGGTGTCACGGTGTATGAGCAAGTCGCAGTGGCGTCCGAAACGCGGGCCACAAAACCTTGGCCATTCCCAGGATAGGCGGACGAGAAAGCTGAGGAAGAAACTGGAAAATCCGGTGAATAGGTATAGCCGGTGACGTAAGCGTTTCCTGCCCCGTCCGTCGCAACCACTCCCTGATAGGTTCCTTTCGATCCTCCCAGAAAAGTGGAATACGCGATTCCGGTCCCAGTTGGGTTCATCTTTGCCAGCCAGGCTGTAGTAGTTACGGATCCCAACACAAACACCTGCCCGGGAGTGCTGGGGCTGAAAACGAACTGGTAGAGAAACGCATTCCCCAGTCCGGCGGCGGCCGGGTTCCAGGTGGTTCCTCCGTCCATTGATTGGTATACGACCGGGGAGAACGGGCTGGAGGCGTAAACCACTTGGGAATCAAACGGAGACACCCCAATCGTGAGGATCGCCGAGTTCGGGATGGAGCCTGCGGTTGGCGCCCACGTGCCGCCGCCATTGGTGGTCTTGAAAAGGGTCGCGGAATCGGCGGCGTAGACGACGGATGCATTACTTGCGGAAACGGCCACGGTAGTTGGAGAGAAGCCGACAGGCAGTCCGGTTGACACCGGAGTCCAGGAGGCTCCTTGGTTCGTACTCTTGTACACTCCCATGGACTTGACGGCCACGTAGAGAGACCCGTCGGAAGCGGCAACCATCGACTGGATGAACAGAGAGGGAAGCCCGGTGGTGATGGCCCTCCACGCCGCTCCGAGATTGGTGGTCTTGAGGATGCCAAAACTCCCCGAGTTGTCAAAGACATAAGCGGTATTGGCGTTCAGCGGGTCAGCCACGATCGCGCTCGCGCAACATTGCCCTAGGCTGCCGGCGCTGTTCCAGGAGCCGCCCCCGTCCGTCGACTTATACACGGCCGACCCGTTCACGCCATAAATGGTGTTAGTGGATACAGGACTCCGCGAGAGTTTGACAAGCCCGGCCGCGTTCTTCAGCGTCCAGGCGGCTCCCCCATTGGTGGTCTGGAACAAACCGGCGTCGGTCGAGACGACAAAAGTTGATGACGAGGATGGATCGGGCGATACACTGACGGCGGTACCGCGCAGTCCGGATTCGAACGACGTCCAGGTGTTACCGGCGTTGGCCGTTTGATAAATCGAAGAAGCGCTGGGCCCCGGGAATACCGGCTCGATCGCATTGGCGGTTGGAAACAGGTCGCCGTTGGTATCGCCCGCAAGGGAGGCGTTGCCATTCGCATCCACCGCGAGCCCATGCAGGCTGTCGGTCCGATTGCTTCCGAAGTAGGTCTGATACGTGAAGACAGATCCGGCCGGATTCAACTTGGCCACAAATCCATTGGTGCCCCCATTCAGCGCGGTCTGAAAAGCCCCGGGCGTGGTCGGAAAATCGAGCGAACTCGTTTGCCCTCCGACATAGGCATTGCCCGGCGCATCAACCGCAATCGCCGTGGCTTCATCGAACTGAGACCCTCCTAAATAGGTGAAGTAGAGGATCGCGGAGGCTGTCGGGTTGAGCTTCGCAATGAACGCGTCGCCTTGGTTGACGTAGGAGGCTTGAGCTCCGCCGGAAGGCGCGCCGTGGAATCCCAGATTCGAGAATGTCGCGCCGGCTACATAGGCGTTTCCGGTGGCGTCCGTTGCGATCGCGTACGCGTAGTCGGTTCCCGCTCCGCCCAGATATGTGGAATAGACCAGAGAGCCCGACGAACTGAATTTCACTACAAATGCATCCGTTCCACCCTGGTTCGCCGTTGCGACAACGTTCGGTGTGGTGGGAAACCCGGTGGCGGTGTAGCCGGTGAGGTAAGCGTTGCCCGACGGATCTAATGCGATGGAGCTGCCGTAGTCATAGCTTGGGCCGCCCAGGTAGCTGGAGAACAAAAGGGTTCCGGAAGCTGACAGTTTCGCGACAATGACGTCAAAGCTGCCGCCCAAAGTCGACTGATATGGACTCAGGGTGGGGAAGTCGATTGAGTCCGAATAGCCCACCACCCAGGCTGCGCCCGTTCCGTCCACCGCAATTCCGAAGAGACTGTCGTCGCCCGTTCCTCCCAGGTAGGTGGAATACAGCAAAGCTGTGCCGTCGGAGTTCAGTCTCGAGACAAAGCCGTCGGCGCCGCCCTTATAACCCGGCTGCGCCGATGAGGCCGTCGAAAAATCGGCCGCGTAAGTGTATCCAGCAATATAGACGTTGTTGGAACTGGCGGCGATGGCTTGTGGAAACGTCGCGTCCGTTCCGCCGCCGAGGAACGTGGAAGATGTCAACGTGGGGTCGATGATCAAGTCGCGGGTTGGGTCGAAGCTTCCCGGCGAAAAAACAATCTCACCGCTGGGCAATTTCTTGAACGAGCCTTTTACGCTGTGCCGCCGTCCGCCAACCACCTGATACACAGAGGGAACGCGGAGCCTCAACTCGCCCGAGCCCGTGCCGATCACGATGTCGCCTTTCCTGTCGACCGACAGCTTGCTGACACCCGCGAACTGTAACCGGATGGCGTCTGGGTGGGCGCCAGGTTTCACGTCCAAGTCGAACTCGAGTTGCTGTTGGTTGCCGTAGTAGACAACGTCGATACCCGGGTAGAGCCTCGCGTAGCGAATCCGCTCAAAAGTCGGCACGCCAATCCGCCAGTCTTTCGGGTTTTTGCCGAGAAGGTAGTTCACCTTGCCCGGCAGCGCGTTCTCCGGCATGCCATTGGAGTTTCGGCCACCGCTAAACCGCATCTGGATGGTCTCACTGCGGAGGTGAATGTTCACAGCCGCTCCAGTTAGCGAAATGGCGTAACCGGCGCCCCGGGCCACATAGCCGGGCGATGAGGCCTCAAAGGAAAGCGGCAGCCGATCGAGCGCTGCGCCACTCAGCAACACGGTGCTCAAGGACAGGACGACACAGTGCAAAATCACCAACATCTATCGGCTGAAACGGCTTCTAACCTTAGGCTTGTTATGCTGGAACGTGGTCAGTCCTAACGACTTCCGCTGCACGCTGGCAATCCTGGTACGCAATGAGCTTTTCGGATGCAGGGCCATGTTCGCCAGCCTCCCCTGGGATCATTTCGAGCAGGTTCTGGTAATTGACGGAAATTCGACCGACGGCACTTTCGAGTTCTTTGAGGAGAAGAAGGTCCCGATCTTCCGGCAGGCAAAACGGGGGCTGGGCGCGGCGATGATTGAAGCGCGGCAACGTTGTACGACGGATGGCTTGGTTTTTTTTCATCCGGACGGGAATGAGGATCCACAAGACATTCTGGTGATTCGCTCGTTCCTGGCCACTGGCCGCGATTTTGTGGTTGCGAGCCGCATGGTTTATGGCGCGATCAATGAAGACGACCACAAAGCGTTTCGCCCGCGGAAGTGGGCCAATCGGGGATTCGCCACGATCGCAAACATTCTGTGGGGCTACGGCAACAACCGGACATCCGATGTCACGAACGGGCTGCGAGGAATCCGATGCGAGGCCTGGGACCGCCTGAACCTCGATTCCGAAGACCTGACCCTGGACTATCAGATGGTGATTCGGGCGCTTAAATATCGCGTGATGATCACCGAGTTTCCCACGCGCGAAGGACAGCGGCTGGATGGCGCAACGAACTTTGCGTCCTGGTCGACGGGCGTCGCCGAGCTCAAACTCATCTGGCGGGAAATTCTGCGCGGGAGGAAGTAGCTCAGCAACTACCGGCGCGACGCCGGAACCACATTCCGTACGATCCCAGCAGTACGATTCCGATCCCTGCCAGCACAAACGACGTGGCCCGATGAACTGTCCGAAATCATAAGGCGCACCTCCGACGGCTATGCTGCCGATAAACGTGTTGCTCGCCGTGTCGATCACCGACACGGTCCCGGGCAATATTACGGCTCAACTTTAGTGCCGTCAGATGCGCCCAACTCACCGCAAACGCTTACGGTTCTAATGAACGTGGTGAGCAATGGAACTGCTCCGATCGCTTCTTCGAGCGGTCTTGCCTTCGTTGGAGCCAACCCCGCTGCTCAACAAATCAGCATCTCTAACTTCACGGGCGGGCTGTACTTGGTCGCGGTGATGGATTGGTACAGCCGTTTCGTGCTCAGTTGGGAACTGTCGAACCCGATGGAAACCGCCTTCTGTTTGGCTGCGCTGGACCCCGCATTTGGATTCGGCCCACCGCAAATCTTCAACAGCGATCAAGGCTCGCAATTTACTTCCGCGGACTTCCTCGCTCCGCTCAAAAAACGCAGCATCGTTATCAGCATGGATGGACGCGGCCGCGCGCTGGACAACGTTTTCATCAAACGGTTGTGGCGCTCACCAATTACGAATTGATCTATCCCGGCGATTTCGCCAACCGCCAAGATCTGTTCGCGACGCTGGAACACTACTTCCACTTTTACAATTACGAGTGTCCGCATCAGGCGCTCGCCTACCAAACCTCGGCGGATTTTTACGAACAAAACCCAAAGGACATGTTCTTTGTCTTGATGGGGGCTCCGCCCCCAGGGCCCCCGGGATTTAACGCTTTCTTTACCAGAATGGATCCTTTTTTGCTTTACTCGAAACGGCGCTTGCCGTACAATCGATTTGCTTGCCAGGAGGATGGGGCTCCGCAGGGATGCGCCCGAGCGCCGAAGCAGGCCCGGAATGGATGGCGGCCTTCGGGCCGCCGTTCGGATCAGCCCGCCGCTCTATCTAAGAACGACCCGTTTTTTGTCCAGATAACCAGGGCCACCTCAATCGACACAGCTACAATTTCATCTACACTGTTTGTTCTGAGACCCCAAAACGAACGCCGAACTCTTTGATTCTATTGGTCGGGGTGGGGCGATTCGAACGCCCGCCCCCCTGCGCCCAAGGCGGATTTCGGACCTTTGTCTAAATAAACGAACGCAGTTCATCGGAGCGCAAGGAGAGAGGTCTCATAATGTTATAGTTCCGGCTTACTTCGGTCCTCCTCGTGTTCGGAACTCTAACAAATCAGAGCGCCCTTGTCTGACGGCCCCAAGCACCAAACAGCCCTGCCTGTCTGAAGCTCAGGCTACTTGGCGCTTTCCGATTCAGAGATGAAGCGATGGCAGTTTATGAAATAGAAACGACTACTTGGTAGTACTTATTGTTGCGGCCAGTCTAAAGCCTGTGCTCTGGAGTTAACATGTTGAAACTGACGCCGCTAGAACGCAACCTTAGGGACGTTTCTTGATTCCGGAGCCGTCTTGAAGTACGCGTCATTGCGCTGAAAGCCAAAAAGTCCAGCGGCGATATTGTTGGGGAACAATTCGATGTCGGTGTTGTATTTCTGTACCGTCTCGTTGTACTTTCGGCGTTCGATGGCGATGCGATTCTCGGAGCCGGCCAGTTCGTTTTGGAGGTCCCGGAAGTTCGCGTTTGACTTCAAATCGGGATAGTTCTCCACCACCACCAGCAAGCGGCCCAGAGCGCCGTCGAGTTGGGAGTTGGCCTGAATTTTCTCCTGGGGCGAATGGGCGCCGCCGAGAGCGGCCCGGGCATCGGTCACTTCTTTGATCACAGCTTGTTCCTGCTTGGCATAACCCTTTACTGTCTCGACCAGATTGGGGATCAGGTCGGCACGGCGCTGCAGCACCACGTCCACTTGCGACCACGCCCCGTTCACCGATTCCCGCTCCGTCACCAGGGTGTTGCGGGCGCTGACCGCCATGCCGCCCACAATCAACAGAGCCAATAGAATGACAACTACGATCAGAACTCCGGCTTTCATGATTTCCTCATTTCTCTATTTTCACTTCGTAAGCTCACTTCGCAAGGCGATCGACAAATGCGACCAAGGCCTCGATTTGCCTTAAGTATTCAGAAAATAACGCAGTCGCCGCTAGATCGCCGATGCTCTTGCGCTTTTCACGGACGTCGAGCAACTGCTCCAGAGACGACGACTCGAGTTGCACCTCTCGTAACTTTGCCACAACCTCGCGCTTTTGCCAACTCACCGTTTTGCCCGCCAGCAAGAGAGCATGTCTGGCCAGCACACAAAAAGTAGACACCGACTCCACCATCAGGTTCGATAGAGCCTTGTTGTCCGCCAGCACGCCGGCCGCCTTCTGACGCAGACGCAACAGCTTGGCACGCAGCTCGCGCTCTACCTGGGCTCGGTAAAATGAGCGATCGATCACCAAGTCCGCGATCAAGTCCCGGCCAAACAGCACGCGGCGCTGTTCCTGCATGTCGTGAAATTCGATGGAGAAGCAGTCCGTTGATGTCTTCACTTCGGGTTCACTCATCAGCAACGGAGCTCGATGCCCTTGCTTGCGCCACCAGACGAACACAGGTTCCGCTTGCCCTAAATCGGCCACGGTGATTTCCGGCAGCACGCAGAGAACATTCAAATCGGAGAAGCCGGTTTGATAGTCGCTGCCGGCCCCGGAGCCATAGAGAATCACCGAGATCAGTCGCTCTCCGTGCGCGGCGCGCAGGCGTTCCACCAGTTGTGTGAGCTTTTCTTCCATTTTTACCAGTCGCCGGAAGCGCCGCCTCCGCCCGAATCACCGCCGCCAAAACCGCCGAACCCGCCATCGCCGCCCCCAAATCCGCCTCCGCCCCAACCACCGCCGCCACGCCGGCCGCCACCGCCCATCAGGTTGCTCAGAATCATGCCGGCCAGGAAACCTCCTCCACCGCTACGCAGTATGAAAAACAGCACCAGGATACCAATCACGACCACCCACCACGGAATGCCGTTGTCCTGCGGGGTCTCCTGCGTTCTGGGGGGACGCACGGAAGTATCGAGCGCCACGCCTTTTTGGGCGGCAATACGGCTGCCCATCGTATCCGCAGCCGCCAGCAGAGCTTGCCCATATTGGCCTTTGGCTAAGTACGGACGCGCCTGGAACAAGACTTCGCCTACAAAGCCGTCGGGTAGAATCGGCTCCAGCCCATAACCGACTTCGATTCGATCCTTGTGGTCGTCGATCGAGAGCAGCAGCATCAGACCTTCGTCTTTGCCCTTTTTTCCGACGCCCCATTTGCGGAAGAGACTATTGGCGAAATCCTCTATTTGTGCGCCCTCCAGAGATTTCACGGTGACCAGGGCGATCTGGACGCCCGTGGCGCGCTCCACCTGCCCGCAGTAATCTTCCAGTTTGGCCCGTGAGTCGGCGTCGATTGCATTGGCGAAATCGCTGACGTAGCCCTGCGGCTTGAGGGAATTGGGATCGAGAGCGAAGGCCAGAGTCGGTAGTAGCGCCAAGGCGAGGAGCCTAGCCCGCAAAATGCGCAGGTTGCTGTTTCGTGCGAGTGGGCCACCATGGCTGCGGGCGACGGCTTGGAAGATCGCCAGCGCGCGAGTGAATAACTCGCCGCACTCTCGAAGACGCTCTGTCAGGCCAAGTGCCAAGGGGACACTGCTGCGATAGGTTTGAGCGAAGGAGTTCGGACTCGAGCCCGCAGTGTCCCCGTCCACGTCCGGTGGCACCGGGTTTGCGGCTTGGAAGATCGCCTGCGGCGACCCGTCCGCGTCAGGCTGGTTGACGGCTGACCTGTTAGCAGACCAGATCTTCACGCTTTAGCTTAAACTCGCCTAAATTGCCTAACATCGCGAGAGTGATGTTCTTGGATTGGAAAAGATCCTGGGCCACTTTTTGCACGCCTTCGGCCGTGACGGACTCGATGCTATCGAGCATTTCGTCCAGAGTGAAGAATCGCTTGAAGTACATCTCCTGGCGCGCCAGGTTGGACATGCGGCTCGAAGTGGATTCGAGCCCCAGCATAAACGATCCTTTCAAATGATCCTTGGCGCGGCGCAGTTCGTCGTCGGGCACCAGGTGCTGCTTGAGATCCTGAAACTCATGCATGATCGCTTCCACTACTTTGCGAGCCGTTTCCAGCGCGGTGCCGGCGTATATTGCCAGCAGCCCGGTGTCGCGATACATGCTGAGCTCGGAGAAAACCGCATACGCCAAGCCCTGTTGCTCTCGAACCTTCTGGAACAGACGGGAGCTCATTCCGCCGCCTAGCACGGTATTGAGGACGTAGCACGTAAAGCGCTCCTCGTGCGGGAGTGGATAAGACGGAACGCCCATGTACATGTGGGTTTGTTCCAGCGAAGTCTTGTTGCGAAATACCAGCCGGGAATGCGGCACCGGCGGGGAGTCCACACTCGTCTGGCTCACCATGCGCAGGGGTTCAAAACGTTCGGCGGCCAGCGCAGCCAGTTGAGCGTGGTCCAGGTGACCGGCCGCGGTAATCAGGATGTTGGCCGGAGAGTAGGTTCGTGTAAAGAACTCCTGCAACATTTCGCGATGGAAGGAGCGAACCGTGTCCTTGGTACCCAGAATCGGCTTGCCGATGGGGTGATCTTTCCAGAAGTTGCTGGAAAAAATCTCATGGAGAAGGTACTCGGGATTGTCCACCTCCATCTTCAATTCTTCCAGGATGACGCTCTTTTCCTTCTCGATATCCTCGGCGCGGAACAGCGGATTGAGCACCAGGTCGGCCAGCACATCAAAGGCCAGAGGCAAATGCTCGTCCAGCACTTTGGTGTTGTAGCTGACCAGTTCCTTCGCGGTAAACGCATCGAGCCCGCCGCCGATGGAATCCACCGAGCGAGCGATCTCTTCAGCGCTCCGATTGGTGGTCCCTTTGAAAACCATGTGCTCAATGAAATGAGTAATCCCGTTTTCCTTGGGTTGTTCGCGGCGGGAGCCAGCCCCGATCCAGATGCCCATCGACACGGAACGGACATGCTCCATCCGCTCGGTGATCACCCGGACGCCGTTGGACAAGGTGCTGGTTTGGATATCCCGGTCGTGTTGCTCGGTGGTCATGGTTTCGATATCGGCTACTATCCTCATTTTAGCGCGCTCCTGCCGCACACTTGCGTGATATATTGGGATGGTGGCGCAAACC
>Ga0075017_100000197_pt1 | contig 29296 bp, 28 predicted proteins | sample AleBraG_ABR_2012_FD_71475 | JGI IMG/M metagenome (GOLD analysis project Ga0075017, IMG submission 71475) | Freshwater sediment microbial communities in response to fracking from Pennsylvania, USA - Alex Branch Run_MetaG_ABR_2012 | ecosystem: Environmental > Aquatic > Freshwater > Creek >... | reverse complement strand
ATGCTCGCGGCGCGCCCCGAGCTCGTCGACACGCTCATCACCCATCGCTTCCCGATCGACGACGCCCCCGAGGCGTTCCGCGTCGCGTCCGACCGCTCGCAGGGCGTCTTCCGCGTCGTCGTGGAGCCCTGACCCCTTCACGTTCGGCGTCGATCAGCGCGGAGATGGCCGCCTGAGTGACGCAAAACGGTCAGCGCTGTGGCGTATTCGACGTCGACGTCAGTAGGCTCGCCGGACGCCCGCGACCAGGGGGAACGCGCCGTGCAGCCCACCGACCACTACGTCATCATCTCCGCCGACACCCACGCCGGCGGTAGCCACGAGCAGTATCGCGAGTACCTCGACCCGCAGTACCAGCAGGCCTTCGACGACTGGCGCGGCGCGTACAAGAACCCGTTCCAGGACCTCAAGGACACCGACCTGCGGGTGCGCAATTGGGACAGCGACGTGCGTGACGGCCAGCAGAACGCCGACGGCATCGTCGGCGAGGTGATCTTCCCCAACACCGTGCCTCCGTTCTTCCCGAACTTCGTGCTGTTCGCGCAGCCGCCCACGCCCGACGAGTACGAGCTGCGCCACGCGGGCGTGCAGGCGCACAACCGGTGGCTCGCCGACTACGTCGCGGAGAAGCCCGAGGCACGCGCCGGCATCGGGCAGATCTTCACCAACGACGTCGACGACGCGGTGGCCGACGCGATCTGGTGCAAGGAGCACGGCCTGCGCGGCGGCGTGCTGGTCAGCGCGGTGCCGCCCACCTGCGACTGGATCAAGCCGCTGCACCACCCCGCCTACGACCCGCTGTGGAAGGTGTGCGAGGACCTGCAGATCCCGGTGAACTCGCACAGCGGCACGGGCGGTCCGGTGTACCCGCGGTCGCCGGCCACCCCGCTGGTGCACGTGGCCGAGATGGTCTTCTACTCCCAGCGCCCGCTCGTTCACATGATCCTCGGCGGTGTGTTCGAGCGCTTCCCGAACCTGCAGTTCGTCATCACCGAAGCAGGGTGCGCCTGGGTGCCCGGAGTGATGGAGCAGCTCGACTCGATGCTGAAGATCATCCGATCGAACGAGGTGGGCGAGATGCGCCTGCCGACCGAGTCGGTGCCGCCCCGCTCCGCGACCGAGTACTTCCAGCAGTCGTGTCACATCGGCGTCAGCCAGCCGCGGCCCGTCGATCTGCAGGTCGCGCTCAGCGACGTCGGCCTCGACCGGCTCATGTGGGGCAGCGACTACCCGCACGAGGAGGGTACGCACCCCTACACCACCGAGCACCTCCGCCAGGTCACGCAGGGGATGACGCCCGACCAGATCCAGGCATTCCTCGGCGGCAACGCGGCGGCGCTCTACGGCTTCGACCTCGAGGCGCTGCGCCCGGCGGCCGAGCAGTTCGGGCCGACGGTGGCCGAGGTCTCCGAGCCCCTCACCGAATTGCCGGCCGACGCGAACCAGGCGCTCAAGCGCGCCGCGGAGCAGGTCTCCGCGCGCGTCTGACGACTTGCTCTCCTGAAGAGGTGACATGAACAACCCGTTGGCCGACGACCCGCGCCTCGCCAGGATCTACGAAGCCGACGCCGCGTTGACCGCGCCGGGCATGCCCTACGAGATCGTCGAGGACGACGTACTCGGCGAGCGCATGCCGGTGTTCAAGCACCGTCATGCCAACCTGCGCGACCAGTTGCTCGCGGGCGCGGCTCGGTACGGCGACGGCGACCTCTACGTGTGGTCCGACGGACGGCGCCAGACGTTCAGCGGACTGGTGCCCGAAGTGGCCGAGGTCGCGGCGGGCCTGCGCGACCACTACGGCATCGGCAAGGGTGACCGCGTCGCAGTCTGCTCGGCGAACAACCCCGAGTGGATCCTCACGTTCTGGGCCTGCGCGTCGTTGGGTGCGGTGCTCGTCGCGATGAACGGCTGGTGGACCGGCGCCGAGATGCGCAACGCGGTCGAGCTCACCGCGCCGAGCGTCGTCATCATGGACGAGAAGCGCGCCGCACGCCTCGAAGGCGAGCTGGGCGTGCCGACGATCGTCATCGAGCGCGACTGGAAGGACGTGCCCGTCGCCGGGGTGACCGAGCTGCCCGCCGTCGAGCTGCACGAGGACGACCCGATGGAGCTGCTCTTCACCAGCGGTACCACCGGCCGGCCCAAGGCCGCCATCCTCACCCACCGGGCGATCATCGCCTACGTCCAGTTCCAGCCCTACGGCATGGCCCGCTCGATGTGGATGGCCGGGGTGAAGCCCGAGGACGGTGTCGTGCCCCGCCAGCCGGTCCGCCTCGCGGTCTATCCGCTCTTCCACGTCTCGGGCCTGTCCACCATCGTCGGCGGCCCCGAGCTGGGAGCGAAGAGCGTGTGGATGCTCGGGCGCTTCGACCCGGCGGCGGTCATCGAGCTCACCAAGCGCGAGGGCATCAACATGTGGGGTGGCGGCACCACGCACGTGATGCGCCTGCTCGAGCACCCCGACGCCGCGACCGTCGACCCCACCCAGATCTGGAGCGTCAACGTCGGCGGATCGGCCACCCCACCCGCGGTGATCGACAAGATCGAGGCGATGTTCCCGCACCTCACGGGCAGCACCGGGAGCGGGTACGGCGCGACCGAGGCCGGACTCATCAGCCACTCGACGCACTGGATGCTGCGCGGCGCGCCCGACTGCGCCGGCTCGGTGTACCCGACGGTCGAGATCCGCATCACCGACGATCTCGGCGAGACGCTCCCCGACGGTGAAGCCGGGTTCGTGGAGGTGCGCAGCGCGCAGAACATGCCGTCGTACTGGAACAACCCGGAGGCCACCGCGGAGGCGGTGATGCCGGGCCGCTGGCTGCGCACCGGCGACTTCGGTCGCCTCGACGGACGGCTCCTGTTCATCTCCACCCGGATGCGCGACCTCATCATCCGCGGCGGCGAGAACATCTACCCGTTCGAGATCGAGAACCGCCTCGACGAGCACCCCGAGGTGATCGAGTGCGCGGTGTTCGGCGTCGACAGCGCGATGTACGGCCAGGAGGTCAAGGCCGTCGTGGTCGTGCGCGACACCGCCGAACTCACCGGCGAGGAGCTGCAGGCGTTTTGCGCCACCGAGCTCGCGTCGTACAAGGTGCCAGCAGAGATCGAGCTCCGCACCGAGCCCCTGCCGCGCACCGCGTCGGGCAAGATCATGAAGCACGTGCTCGCCGGTGCGGCGAACACGCAGATCGAGGAATAGGAACGAGGAGCGTCATGGCCACCGACAGCCAGGTCGACGGCTCGAGCGACAGCCCGAGCGAGGGCGTCTACTACGACCCGTACAACTACGAGATCGACTGCGACCCATACCCCACGTGGCGGCGGCTGCGCGACGAGGCGCCCGTCTACTACAACGAGAAGTTCGACTTCTGGGCGCTCAGTCGCTACGACGACGTGCTCGACGGCCTCCTCGACTCGGCGACGTATTCGTCGGCGCACGGTTCGCAGCTCAACATGCTGCAGCCCGAGCCGTACGACATCCCGATGATGATCATGAAGGACCCGCCCGAGCACACGCGACTGCGCAAGCTGGTGGCGCGCGCGTTCACGCCGCGGCGCATCGCCGAGCTCGAGGTGAAGGTCGCCGAGCTGTCGAACGAGTTCCTCGACGGCTTCGAGGGCCAGAGCGAGTTCGACTACATCGCCGGCTTCGCCGGCATGCTGCCGCCGACGGTCATCCTGTCGCTCATCGGCTACCCGGAGGGTCACGCGGCCGAGTTCCGCGCGCTCGCCGACAACACGCTCCACGTGGAGGAGGCCGAGGACGCAGCGTCGGCCCAGGTCAGCCAGGCCACGATCGCCGGCGACGGCGCGCTCGCCGACACCGTGTTCGCGCTCATCCCCGACCTGGTGCAGGAGCGGCTCGACGACCCGCAGGACGACCTCATCTCGGATCTCGTGCGCTCCGAGATCACCGAGGAGGACGGGACCACCCGCAAGCTCACGATGTCGGAGATCGTCGGCTTCGTGCAGCTGCTCGGTCTCGCGGGCACCGAGACGGTGGCGCGCCTGCTCGGCTTCGCCGCGGTGACGCTCGCCCGCAACCCGGACCAGCGGCAGCTGCTCGTCGACGACCCGTCGTTGCTCACCAACGGCGTCGAGGAGCTGTTGCGCTACGAGGCGCCGTCGCCGGTGCAGGCGCGCTGGGTGACTCGCGACGTCGCCGTGCACGGCATCACGATCCCCGCGGGGTCCAAGATGGGCCTGCTCAACGCGTCGGCCAACCGCGACGAGCGGCACTTCCCCGATCCCGACCGCTTCGACGTGCAGCGCAACATCGACCGCCACCTCACGCTCGGCTACGGCACGCACTTCTGCATCGGTGCGGCGGTCGCGCGGCTGGAGACGCGTGTCGCCCTGCGCGAGACGCTCAAGCGCTTCCCCGAGTGGGGCATCGACGAGTCGCGGGTGGAGCACGTGCACACCGCCAGCGTGCGCGGCTACTCCAGCGTCGTCATGCAGGTCTGAAGCCCTCGCCCACCTACCCAGGTTGCGTCGTAGGAAGGCGTATACGACCTGCGAGCGACGCAACGTGGAGGGGAGGAGGGGTCACGCGGCGGGGACGGCCACGTCCACGGTGTGGATGGTGCCGGCGCGCACTCCGTGACGGTCGGGCGCGTAGGTGTCGGCACTCACCATGAACAGGGTGCGGCCGTCGGGGCCGCCGAGCGCGCATGCGATGGTGAAGCGCTCGCCGAGCTCGACGACCTGGAGCACCTCGCCGCCGCGCCCGAAGCGCACGAACGCGTGGCTCATCGTGGTCGCCGCCCAAATCGCGCCCTCGGCGTCGAGGCAGATGCCGTCGGGCGTGTAGGGCGCGATGTCGCCGAAGAGGCGGCGGTTGGTCAGCGAGCCGTCGGCCTCGATGTCGAACTCGGTGAGGCGCTTGCCGAGTGACTCCGCGGCGACGAGCGTGCCCTGCGCGGTGATCACCATGCCGTTGGGGAAGTGCAGGCCCTCGGCGACGACGCGCGCAGCTCCGCTGGGCTCCACCACCATGATCGGACCGGTGGCCGGCGGCACCGGGAACGAGCCCACGTAGGCCCGGCCGCTGGGGTCGACGACCATGTCGTTGATGCCGTTCTCGCACAGGCTCGACAGATCGACGTGGGTGGTGAGCTCACCGTCGTGCAGGCGCAACACCTGGCGCTCGAGCATCGACGTGAGGAGCAGCGAGCCGTCGGGGAGGAACCCCAGGCCCGACGGACGCGCACCGGGGAGCTCGAGCACCGTCTCGAGGTTGCCGTCCAGGTCGACGGTGTGCACCTTCTCGCCGTGCATGTCGGAGAACCAGAGGCGGTCGCCGTGCCACCGCGGCCCTTCTCCGAACACCAGGTCGTCCACCAGCAGTCGCGGTTCCATCTCGTGCCTTTCGGTCTTGGCGTCAGTAGAGGTTGCTCGAGCGGCGCGTGGTGACGCCACAACGATTGGGGCCCGGTCAGAAGAGTTCGGCGAGGCCGTGGGTGAGGACGGGGGCGCCGCCGCAGTCGGCCTCGAAGGCGTAGCTGTCGCCTCCCGTGTCGTAGACGCGGACGGTGACGTCCTCGTCGAGAAAGGTGGGGGAGGCGAAGCGCACCGCCACGCGGCGGAGGCGCGAGGTGTCGCCATCGAAGGCGAACTTCGCCACTCCCTGTGCGGCGATCGCGAGCGTGCAGAGTCCATGGAGGAACAGCCGCTCCACGCCCGCGGTGCGCGCCGCGTCGAGGTCGAAGTGGTGCGCCGACCAGTCGTTGGTGACCTCGGCGTAGGCGCGCGTGATCTCGCCGTCGACGTGCTGGATGTACGTGCCGAGCACGTGATCCCGCGCGCCGTCGGGCATCGTGTGGTCGGGTGGGCCGTCGCCCACGCCGTCGCACTCGACGCCGAGGTATACCGTCGTCCACCACTGCTCGGCAACCAGGGAGTCATCGGCGGCGACCATCGAGTACCTCAGGGTCACGAACGACTTGCCGCGCGAACCACGCGCGCCCTGGCCCTCCACGAACACCCGCAGAGCCTCGCCGGGGACCACCGGTCGGTGCAGACGCACCTCGTGCTCGCCGTGCACGCCGCCCACCATGCCGTCGAGGACGGCGTGGTCGACGAACGCGACTCGCCCCGCCTCCTGGGCGTCCCAGATCTGCGTGACGAGTGCAACCGCGGGTACGACCTCGCCGCGCTGTGCGGCGGGGAACGGGTCGCGGGTCGCCGCGGCGTAGCGGGCCACGAACTCGCTCGACAGCGCGGCGGGGAACGGGCCGAGCCGCTGCCCGAGGGTGACGCCGGGGACGGTCATCGATCGAGAGCGTCAGGCGACGACGCCGCGGACCTTGAGGTCGACGATGGTGTCCCAGTCGAGGCCGATCGACTGCAGGATGTCGTCGCCGTGCTCGTTGAACTCGGGTGCCCGCCCGGGTTGCGGCGGCTCTTCGTCGAACTGCACAGGCGCGGCGGCGAGGCGCACGGGTACACCGTCAGCAGTGGTGATGTCCTGCACGTAGCCGTTCGCGAGGGTCTGCGGGTCCTCCGCGACCTCCATGGTGTGCTGCACCACGGTCCACTGCCCGGCGAAGTTCGCGAGCACCTCGCGCCACTCGGCGAGCGGGCGCGCGGCAAACTCGTCGGTGACGATCGCCCGGCCTGCCGGCGCGTTCGCGGCGTAGGCTTCGTGGCCCACGAAGCGTTCGTCGACGCCGAGCTCGGGCCGGCCGATGACGTCGCAGAACATCGGCCAGTAGTGCGCGCCCTGCAGACAGCAGATGGCGACCCACCGGTCGTCGGCGGTGCGGTAGAAGCCGACGAGCGGGTTGGTGTTCATCTGGTCGGCCGAGGGCGCGCGCCACGGCTCCTGCAACAGCAGCGAGAGCGACATCGCCTGGCCCATGGCCCACACACCGGTGCCGAACAGCGACACGTCGACGACGGTGGTCTCGCCGGTGCGCTCCCGGTGGTAGAGCGCGCCCATGATCCCGCCCGCGATCGTCATCGCGCCGATGGAGTCGCCGAAGCCGGGGCCCGACTGGCTCGGGATGAGGTCGCCGTACTCGGGGCGGAACGCGCCCCACTGGGCGCCGGAGCGCGCCCAGTACGCGAGCGAGTCGTAGGAGCCCTTGTCGGCGTCGGGACCGCGCGAACCCTGCCCGGTGCCCCGCACGTAGATGATGTCCGGGTTCGCGGCGCGGATCTCGTCGACGGTGATGTGCAACTTGGTGAGCACGCCCGGCAGCTTGTTGGTGAGGAACACGTCGCACGTGGCCGCGAGCTTGCGCAGGATGTCGAGGCCGTCGGGCGACGTGAGGTCGAGGCCGAGCGACTGCTTCCCGCGATTCGAGTGCTCGAGCAGCACGTTGACGCCGCCGAGCATCGGCATGGTGCCGCTCGACACGATGCCGCGCATCGCGTCACCGCGCTCCACGTGCTCGATCTTGATCACCTCGGCGCCCCAGTCGGCGAGCAGCGCCGAGGCGGCCGGTACGAAGGTGTGCTCGGCCACCTCCAGCACGCGCACGCCCTGCATCGGCTTGGTCATGTTCCCCCCTGGTCGTGCGCAGACTGGATGCGCGTCAGCTGCGCGGCAGGCCGAGCACCTTCTCGGAGATGATGTTGCGCTGGATCTCCGACGAACCCGCGGAGATCGTGCTGGCGAACGAGTGGAAGTACACCTCGAGCCAGCTCGTGTCGGACTCGATGCCGATGCCACCGAGCATGTCGATCGCGTGACCGCCCTGGATCTCCGACGCGACGAGGCCCATGCGCTGGTGCGTCTCGCTGGCGAACGCCTTCATGAGCGCCTGCTCCGGGGCAGCCGCGCCCTTCACGTACTTGGCGAAGCCGCGGTAGCCGAGGCACCGTGCGGCCATGACGTCGGTGTAGACGCTCATGACCTGGTCGAGGGCGACGCCCTGCTCCATCGGCGGGAGCCCGGCGATCAGCGCGGGCGTCTGCTCCACGAGCGTCTCGAGCTGGTACTCGAGCCGCATCACGCTGTCGAGCCACACCATCGAACGCTCGTGGGCGAGCGAGCCGTTGGCCATGATCCAGCCGTTGTTCTCGACGCCGACGAGGTTCTCCGCGGGCACGATCACGTCGTCGAGGAACACCTCGTTGAGGTCGGGGTGCTCCGGGTCGACGATCTCGGGCAGCGGCCGCACGGTGATGCCGGGCGTGTCCATGTCGACGAGCAGGATGCTGATGCCCTTGTGCTTCGGCGCGTCGGGGTCGGTGCGACAGAAGAGGAAGCAGAACTCCGCGTAGTTGGCGCCGGAGGTCCACACCTTCTGGCCGTTGACCACGAAGTGGTCGCCGTCGCGGACGGCACGCGTGCTGAGGGCGGCGAGGTCGCTGCCCGCGCCGGGCTCGCTCATGCCGAGGCACGCGGTGCGCTCGCCGAGCAGCAGCGGCATCGCGTACTGCTCGATCTGCTCGGGCGTGCCGTAGTCGAGAATCGACGGGGCGATGATGCCGAGGCCCTGCGGGTTGGTGGTGCGGGGCACGCCGGCCCTGGTGAGCTCCTCCATGTACACGAGGGTCTCGACTGCGCCGGCGTTGCGCCCGCCGCGCTCGGGCGGCCAGCCGGGCACGAGCCAGCCGGCGTCGAACATGCGCTTCGTCCACGCCCGCGCCCACGCAGGGGAGTGCGCGCTCGACAGCGCGGGATCGGCGTCCATCTCCTCCTGGGAGGGACGGTTGTCGGCGAGCCAGGCGAGGAACTCCTCGCGGAAGGCCTCGACCTCGGGGGAGAAGGAGAGCTTCACGCGGCGACCTCCTTCGTCTCGGAGGCGGGAGTCAGTCCGAGCAGCTGCGCCAGGTGGGCGCGGTGGGTGGTGGCGGTGCCGAGCAGGTACTCGCCGGTCTTGGCCCGCTTGAGCCAGAAGTGCAGGTCGTGCTCCCACGTGTACCCGATGCCGCCGTGCAGCTGGAGGCCGTCGGTGGCGAGCAGCCGCTGGCAGTCGCCTGCGGCGGCCTTGGCGAGGGCGGCGGCCTCGGCGCGGCGCGGATCGTCCTCGGCGATGGTGAGCGCCGCGTAGTAGCTCAGCGCGGTGGCCCGCTCGAGCGAGAGGTACATGTTGGCGAGGCGGTGCTTGATCGCCTGGAACGAACCGATCGGCTTGTCGTACTGCACGCGGTCCTTCGCGTACTGGAGCGTGTCCTCGAAGATCTTGCGGCACGCGCCGATCGTCGACAGCGCGACGGCAACGGTTGCCTCCTGCCACGCCCGCTCGATCTGCTCCTCCACATCGGGTGTACCTGGGGCGGCGAGCACGGCGCTGTCGGGGACGACCACGCCGTCGAGGGTGAGATCGGTGACCACGAAGGTGGGGTCGACCACCGTGCGGGCGGTCGCCTTCACCGCGGTGCCCGGCACGACGAACACGCCGATCGCGCCGCTCGCGGCGTCGCGGGCGATCACGGCGACGTCGTCGGCGGTGGTGCCGTCGAGCACGGTGGTCTTGGCGCCGCTGAGCACCCAGCCGTCGGGGGTGCGGGTCGCGGTGGTCCGCACCGCGCTCAGCTCCCAGCGGTCACCCTCGGCGAAGGCGACGGTGCCGGTGCGCTCGCCCGCGGCGACCGGGGCGACGAGGCGCTGCTGCGCGTCGGCGCTGCCGACCGCGAGCACCAGCGGGGCGAACTGGGTGACGGTGGCGAGGAACGGCCCCGGCGCGGTGGCCCGGCCCAGCTCCTCGGCGACGATGGCGAGCTCCACGAAAGTGAGCCCGAGGCCCCCGAGCTCCTCGGGCACGGCGACGCCCTGCCAGTAGAGCTCGGTGATCTGGGTCCAGAGCGCCTGCACCCGGGCGTCGGCGTCGGCCTCACCCTCGTAGACCGCCCGCACGAGGCTGCGGGGGCACTGCCCCTCGAGCACGTCGCGTACGTTGTCGCGCAGCTCGAGCTGCTCGTCGGTGAATTCCAGCTCCATGCAGGGGGCTCCCGTCGTACGGCCGAGAATCGTGGAGAATTTGTACCGAGCCCTATTTTGTCCCCTGGGAGGTCCGGACGCCAATGGAGCAGTCGGAACGGCTCGCAGTGCGGGACCGTCGGGGTGGGCTGACGCACGCCCAGTTGCACGTGGCGGTCGGGACGGCGGTCGGGCGACTGGTGGCGGCCGGGATCGGCGTGGGCGACGCGGTGCTCCTGGTCTCGGGAAACGAGGTCGCCGGGGTGGTCGCGTACCACGCGCTGCTACGCGCCGGCGCGGTCGCTGTGCTGCTCGACCGGCGCTGCGGGCCGGCCGACGTCACGCACGCGCTCGGCGCGCTCGACGTCCGGTTGGCCGTGGTGACCGCCGAAGCGCGCGACCGGCTGCTCGGTGACCGCGACCTTGCGGTGCTCGATCTCGACGACCTGGTGGCGACGGCTACCGCTGACTTCGTGCCCGGCCCGATCGCCGACGTGCGCGACGACGCGCCGGCGACGGTGCTCTTCACCTCGGGCACGACGAGCCGCCCGAAGGGCGTGGTGCACTCGCGGGCGACGCTGGCCGCGACCACCGACAACTTCGTGCGCATCCTCGGAGCCGCTGCCGATGCCGGCGAGTCACTCGTCGCATTGCTCGTGAGCCCGCTCACGAGCAGCGCGGGCATCTGCCAGGTGCACCTCGCCGCGCGCGTCGGCGGGACGCTCGTGCTCGAGGACCGCTTCGAGCCCGAGGCGACGCTCGCGTTCATGCACGAGGTCGGCGCGAACTTCCTCGGCGGCGCGCCGGTGATCGCGGAGCGGCTGCTCGACGCCGCGGTCGCGACCGGCAGCGGGATGCCTCCGATGACGATGGCGCTCGGTGGCGCGCTGCTGCCGCGTCCGGTGTTGGAACTCGCGACCGACCGCTTCGGTGTGCAGGTGGCGCGCGTGTACGGGTCGTCGGAGGCGCCGAACTTCTCGGGCAGCCTGCCGAGCGACGACCGCGCGACGCGGCTTGGTGACGACGGCGCGTTGATGCCCGGCAACGAGGTGCGCATCGGTTCACGTGAGCATCCCGAGGAGGGGATGCTGCGCGGCCCGTGTGTGTTCCTCGGCTACCTCGACGCCGCCGACAACGCCGCCGCGTTCGAGGGCGGTTGGTACCGCACCGGCGACACGCTCGAAGTGCGCGACGGTCGCGTCACCGTGACCGGTCGCATCAAGGAGATCGTCAACCGCAACGGGCTGAAGCTCTCACTGCACGAAATCGACGAAGCGCTCGCCGGGCTCGACGGTGCCGTCGAACTCGCCTGCTTCGGCGCGCCCGACGCCGACACCGGTGAGCGCCTCTGCGTCGCGGTGCGCCCGCGCGCAGGCTCGACGCTCACCCTCGCCGATGTGGGTGCGCACCTCGAAGCTGCGGGCGTCGCCCGCCGCAAGTTCCCGGAGCAGTTGGTGCTGTGGGACGAACCCTTGCCGCGCACCGAGTCGGGCAAGATCGTCCGCGCCCGCCTGGCCACCAGCTCCGCGGGCCGCCCCACAGAACTGGCGACCCGGCTCGCGCGCTCGAGCTGACGTCACCCGAACCGGGCGTTGTCTCACCAACGGGTCGGTTCGGGGCCGTCGAGGCGGAGCGGGCGCAGGTAGCTGACGTCGTCGTGGTCCCGACTGCCCTTGAGGTAGGCCTGGTCCTTGAAGAAGGACGACTGGAGCACCGAGGCATCCGCGATGAACATCACCTCGACGGTGGAGCGGCGCAGCTCGATCCTCCACTCGCCGTCCCGCCGCTCCAGGCGATCGAGGTAGCGGCCGCTGATGAACTGGGCGGTGCGGCCGTCTCCACCGAGGAGCACCACGATCACGTAGCTCTCCGCGTGGGCGGTGTCGCCGTCGATCTCGCAGGTGTGCGTGGTGACGTTGTGCGTGTGGACCTGGGTGGTGGCCGCGTGCGTCTGGTTGGCCCAGGCGCCGTACTGCGCGCCGGTGTTGGTGCTGCGCCCGTGCTCGTCCACGCCGTCGGGCCAGTACGTGCTCCCGATCAACTCGACGTCGTGGCGGTCACAGCCGCGTGCATGACGGGCGATGCAGTCGAGGATCGCGGCCCGGTCCTCGAGCTGGGCGACCCGTTCGCGCAGCGCCGCCAGTTCGACCTCGACGCTCATCGCGCCACCTCCACGTGTTCGACGGGTTCGGTGCCGACGAGCGTCGTTCGGTGCATCAGGCGCGGCGAAGTGGGCTCGAAGGGCATGGCACGGTGCAGTAGCCCGGTGTTGTCGAAGATCACGAGGTCGCCGCGTCGCCAGTGGTGACGGAGCACGAACTGCGGCTCCGTCGACCACGCCTCGAGCCGCGCGAGCAGCGCGCGCCCCTCGTCGGGATCCATACCCACGACCTCCTGCGCGGTGGCGCCCAGGAGCAGCGATCGGCGGCCGTCGCGTCGCGACCAGACGAGCGGGTGCACCCGGGTGGGAACGCGGTCCCAGCCGGCGCGCTCCTCAGGGGTCGGGTCGGGATGGGCGCGCAACTGCGCCGCCGCGAAGCTGTGGAGCACCTGCAGTGAAGCGATGCGCTGTTGTTCGGCCTCGGGCAACGCGTCGTACGCGGCATAGGTGCTCGCGAACTCCGTGTCACCGCCGCCCGAGTCGTCGACCTCGCGGGCGCTCAACAAGGTGGCGCGCTGCGGGAGCGCCTCGGTCGCGCCGTCGATGTGCCAGATGAAGTTGCCCTGCCGGTACCAGGCGAGCAGTTCGCGGGTCTTGGCGGGATCGAGGGTGATGGTGGCGATCTCGGGGAACTCGTGCTCCGCGGTCGGGTTGGGTGACACCTCGCCGAGGAGCCGGCTGAACGCGACCAGATCGGCGTCGTCGACGTTGACCTCGCGGCACACGATCACGCCGTGCGCGGCGAGGAGTTCGAGCATCTCGTCGGCGACCTCGGGGTCGACGAGCTCGTCGCCCGTGAGGTCGGTGACCTCGACCCCGATGTGCGGTGTGAGTGTCGTGGTCGTGACCGGCATGAGGGCTCCCTTGGTGCTCCGGTGAATCGTCCGACGATCAGGACGGGCGATGCCATACGACCGTATGGCATCCTGGACGTCGTCGCAACGAGGAGCCCCGAGGAGGCAGCGTGCGGATCGGTCTGACCGGTGGCGGCGCCACCGTCGACAAAGTCGTGCACCAGGCGAAGCAGGCGGAGGACGAGGGCTTCACCTCGCTCTGGTACGCGAGCCTCGTGACGGGCGACCCACTCGTCGCCATGGCGATCGCCGGCCGGGAGACCTCCAGGATCGAGCTGGGGACGGCGGTGCTGCAGACGTACCCGTGCCATCCGATGCTGCAGGCGAACCGGGCCGCATCGGTCGTCGACGCGATGGGCCGAGGAGGCTTCACGCTGGGGGTCGGCCCCTCCCACCAGCCGCTCGTCGAGGACGTCCTCGGGCTCTCCTACGACCATCCGGGACGCAGCACCGAGGAGTACGTGAAGATCCTCGTCGCCATCCTCCGCGGCGCGGACGTCGACCTCGCCGGCGCCGACTGGAGCGCGCACACGGCGGGCCGCACGGTCGCGCCCGCACATCCCGTCCCCGTGCTCGTCTCGGCGCTCGGTCCGCGGCTGCTCCGGCTCGCCGGCGAAGTGGCGGACGGCACCGTGCTGTGGATGGCGCCGCCGCGTGCAGTCGGCGAGCACGTCGCGCCCAAGGTCAACGCCGCGGCGGCGGCTGCGGGGCGTGCAGCGCCCCGCATCGTGGCCGGGCTCCCGGTGGCGGTGCACGACGACGTCGTCGAGGCGCGGGAAGCTGCCGCGGCCAGCTCCGGCATGTACGCCGGCATGGAGAACTACCGCCGCATCCTGGAGCTCGGCGGTGCCGACTCGCCGGCCGCCGCGGCGATCGTCGGCGACGAGGCCGCGGTGGCCCGCCAACTGCAGGGCCTGCTGGACGCCGGCGCGACCGACATCTGGGCCGCGGTGTTCCCGGTCGGCGAGGATCGCCGCGCCTCGGTCGGCCGCACGAAGGACCTGCTGCGCTGGCTGATCTCGTGACGAGGTCGCGACGACGGGGCGATGGCTGCGAGAATGCACGTCGAGGCAACAGAACGAGGTCCTGATGGCAAGCCCCACTCGCGCCCCCCGTCGTGTCGGTGCAGAGACGTCGAAGACGCGTGACCAGCTGCTCGACTGCGTCGAGCGGATCATGCTCGACAAGGGGTACGCCGCCGTCACCTACCGGGCGGTCGCCGCGCACGGGGACGTGACCTCGGGACTCGTCCAGTACTACTTCCCGACGCTCGACGATCTGTTCGTCGCCGCGATCCGCCGGCGCGGTGAGCAGAACCTCGCTCGGGTCACGGCCGCGCTCGAGGCCCGCGCCGACGAGCCGCTGCGCGTGCTCTGGGAGTTCAGCCAGGAAGAGTCCATCGCGTCGCTGACCACCGAGTTCCTCGCGCTCGGCAACCACCGCAAGTCGATCCGCTCGGAGATCGCCGACAACACCGAGCGCGTCCGCGAGGTGCAGTTGCGCGCCGTCGAGGCGAAGTACGCCAAGGATGGGATCGGGGACGGATCGCTCTCCACCACCGCCTTCCTCTTCGTCCTCACCGGCATCCCGAAGCTCATCCGCCTCGAGGAGAGTGTGGGCGCATCCACCGCGCACGCCGACGCGATGGACGCGTTCGAGCGCTACCTCGATGTGCTGGAGCCCGCGAAGCCGGTATCGCCGGGGCGGAAGAAGCGCGTGCGTTAGGCCGTGCCGTGCTGGACGAGTTCGAGGCGGACGCCGTCGGGGTCGCCGAGGAACAACATGTCCATCGCGCCACCCGGCATCGGGAAGTGCGTGCGGGTGTACTCGATCGGCGTGGCGCCGAGCGCGACGAGCCGGGCCTCGACGGCCGCGAGATCGTCCACGTACACCGACAGGTGCGTGAAGCCGATCTGTCGCCGGGTCGTGAGCGCCTGTCCCTCGGCCAACGGGTGACGCCAGCCGAGGAGCTCGAGCTTGGTCGCGCCCTTGACGATCATCTGCGACCGGCAGTCCATCGGGGGTGGCACCTCGGCGAGCTGCGCGAGCGAGTCGCCGATGTCCCAGCCCTCGGCGAGCTCGAAGCCGAGCCCCTCGGTGTAGAAGCGCAGCGACCGTTCGAAGTCCGACACGCACAACCCGATGTGCGACACCGCGAGCACCTCGCCGGCGCTCATGCGATCACCGCCGGCATCGTGTCCCAGCCCCGCACCGTCGTCGTGGGGGCCCGGGTCGCCTGCTCCGTGTCGATCTCCCAGTCGGGGAACCGATCGAGCACCTCGTCGAGCGCGATGCGACCCTCCAAGCGGGCGAGGGCGGCGCCGAGGCAGTAGTGCGCCCCGTAGCCGAAGGTGACGTGTTGCCCGATCGAGCGATGGATGTCGAAGCGCTCGGGGTCGTCGAAGCGCCGTTCGTCGTGGTTCGCGGACGCGAGCATCAGCAGCAACGCACTCCCGGCCGGGACGGTCTGCCCGTGGTACTCGACGTCCTCCGGGACGTAGCGCGCCACGTGCGGTCCCGGAGGCTCGAAGCGCAGCAACTCCTCGACGGCGTTGCCGACGAGCGACCGGTCCGCCACGATCTCGCGGCGCTGGTCGGGGTGCTCGCCGAGCAACTTCCCCATCCACCCGAACAGACGGCCGGTGGTGTCGACGCCTGCACCCGCGATCACCACGAGGAACGTGAGGATCTCCTCCTTGGTGAGCCGACGCGTCGCGCCCGAGACGTCGTCGAATTCGACGTTCAGGAGTTCTGTGATGAGGTCGTCGGAGGGATGCTGCTCGCGCCACGTGAGATGCTCCGCGTACATCGAACTGTCGAAGTAGCGGTCCTTCTTCACCGGCAATGGCTCGCCGGGGCGGTTGCGCAGGTTCCGCTTCGCGTGGTCGCGCACCTTCGGCTGGTCGGCGTCGGGGATGCCCAGCAGCATGCCGATCGCGCGCATCGGCAGCTCTGCGCCCAGGTCGACGACGAAGTCGAAACGATCCGCGCCGACGAATGGGTCGAGGCATGCCGCACAGAACGCGCGCACCTTGTCCTCGAGCGCGTTGATCCGCTTCGGTGTGAACACCCGCGACACGAGCGCCCGGTGCACCGTGTGGAACGGCGGGTCCTCGTTGATGAACACGCCGGGCGGCATCACCGGATCGGCCTTGACCACCTCGAGGATGTCGCCCTTCGCCGAGCTGAGCCGCTGCCAGTCCTTGAGCGCGGCCTCGACGTCGGCGAAGCGGCTCAGGCCCCAGAAGTCGCGCTTCTCGTTGTAGTAGAGGGGTGCCTCGTCGCGGAGTCGCCGGTAGGTGGGGTACGGGTCGGCGTCGATCTCGACGTCGTACGGGTCGTAGTACACGGCGGGCTCGCTCACCGGACCTCCTCGGGGCAACCTTGTACGAACGTATGGCAGTTTGCTATACGGTTGTATGGCACGCAACCCACGGTGAGGGAGGACGGCGGGTGGATCGGGTCGCAGTCGTGACCGGCGGGGCGTCAGGCGTGGGCCTGGCGATCTGCGAGCACCTGGCCCGCCAGGGCCGGCGGGTCGCCGTCCTCGATCTCGATGGCGACGCCGCAGCTCGTGCTGCCGAGGCGCTCCGGGCGACCGGCGCCGAGGCGGTGTCCGGCGCCGTCGACGTCGCCGATCGTCACGCAGTCGATGCGGCCTTCGACGCGGTGCGCGGCGAGCTGGGGCCGATTCACATCCTCGTCACCAGCGCCGCCGTCTCGGGTTTCACCCGGTTCCAGGACATCACGCTCGATGCATGGCAACGCACGTTGGCCGTCAACCTCACCGGCACGTTCAACTGCGCGCAGTCGGCGATCGCCGACATGATCGAGGCCCGCTGGGGTCGCATCGTGACGATCTCGTCCGCCGCCGGGCAGACCGGGTCGGTCCGCCAGGCCAACTACTCGGCGTCGAAGGGCGGCGTGATCGCCCTCACCAAGACGCTGGCGCTCGAGTACGCGCGCAGGGGCATCACCGCGAACACCATCCCGCCGTTCACCGTCGACACGCCGATGTTGCGCGACGCGCAGGATGCGCAGCAGCTCCCCGGCACAGATCTGCTCACGCAGATGATCCCGGTCGGGCGACTCGGAACGACCGACGAGATCGCCGCCGTCTGCGCATTCCTCTGCAGCGACGCCGCCAGCTACCTCACCGGGCAGGTCATCGCCGTCAACGGAGGCGCAGTCACGTGACCGACAAGTTCTCCCTGGAAGGTCGGGTCGCCGTCATCACCGGTGGTGGCACCGGGATCGGGCGCGGCGCCGCGCTCGTGCTCGCCGCACACGGCGCCGACGTCGTCCTGTCGGCCCGCCGCCCGGAGCCGCTCGAGGCGACTGCGCAAGAGATCGAGGCGCTCGGTCGGCGAGCGCTCTCGCTGCCGGCCGACGTCACGAAGGCCGACGAGTGCCAGCGCATCGTCGACCGGACGATGGAGTCCTTTGGCCGCGTCGACATCGTCGTGAACAACGCCGGTGGTGCGGAGACGAAGTCGGTGATGCGCTGGACCGAGGACGAGTGGCATCACGTCATGGACCTCAACCTCGGCAGCGTGTGGTTCCTCTCGCGCGCCGCGGCGACCCACATGATCGAGCAGGGCAAGGGCGCAATCGTCAACATCTCGTCGGGGGCGGGACTGCTCGCGATGCCCCAGGCCGCGCCCTACGGGGCGGCCAAGGCTGCGGTCAACAACCTCACCGGCGCACTGGCCGCGGCCTGGACTCCGAAGGGCGTGCGGGTGAACACCATCGCGGTCGGCGCGGTGCGCGCGGCCACCCTGCTCGACGACGCCGCCCGTTACGGGATCGACCCGGACGCCATCGGCCTCATGAACGCGCAAGGTCGTCTCGGGGAACCCGAGGAGATCGGGTACGGAGTGCTGTTCTTCGCCAGCGACGCGTCGAGCTTCTGCTCCGGCCAGACCCTGTACATGCACGGCGGACCGGGATCGGGCGGAGTCTGATCGCGACTCGCGGGTGCCATCGGGTCAGGACGCAGGGAACTGGTCCTTGAGGACGCGGCGGAGCGCCTTGCCCGACGGGAGCCGCGGGATCTCGTCGACGAACACCACGTGGCGCACCTGCTTGTAGTGCGCGAGCTGCGACGCCACGATCTCGCGCACCTCGTCGTCGGTGAGAGACGCGCCGTCCACCACGGCGACCGCGGCGACGACGGCCTCGCCGCGCGTCTCGTCGGGTACGCCGAACACCGCACAGTCGCGGACGCGTGGATCCGCGTGCAGGACTGCCTCGACCTCCGCGGGCGCGACCTGGTAGCCGCGCACCTTGATCATCTCCTTGAGCCGGTCGGTGATGTGCAGCCAGCCGCCCCGTTCGAGGTGGCCGAGATCGCCGGTGCGGTACCAGCCGTCGTGGAACGCGTCGGCGGTGGCGTCGGCGGGGAGGTAGCCCACCATGGCCGAAGGGCTGCGCACCTCGATCTCGCCGGTCCGGTCGGGGCCGAGGATCTCCCCCGTCAGCGGATCGGTGATGCGGATCTCCGTGCCCGGGCCCGCCGCCGACGCCGGGATCGGCAGGCCCGGTGAGTCGAGCCGCCACTCGGCGGGGCGGTCGACCGGGTTGGCGGTGAGCACCGGCACCTCGCTGGTGCCGTAACAGGGGAGCCACCGCACGCCGGACCGCCGTGTGACCGTGGCCGCGACCTCGGGGGTGACCGGCGTGGCGCCCCACATCACGTAGCGCAGCGACGACAGGTCGTAGCGCTCGAGGTCGGGGTGGTTGGCCATGCCCAGCGCGATGGGCGCGACCGCCATCTCCAACGTGACGCGGTCGCGTTCGGTGGCCGCGAGGAGCGCGTCGAGGTCGAAGCGCGGGTGCAACCGCAGCCGCGCGCCCGCCGCGACCGCGGTGACGATGTTGAGCAGGCCGAGGATGTGCACGGGCGGGGTTGCGACCTGGAAGCGGTCGTCGGCGGTGAGGCCGAGCGCGGTGATCCAGTGCGCGACGCCGTGGCCCATCGTGCGATGGGTGTGGCGCACCGCCTTCGGGAACCCGGTGGTGCCGGAACTGAACACGAGCACCGCGTCGGCGTCGACGTCGTCGACCCACCACACCGGCACGCCGGTGCGCGGCGGGAGCGGCTCGTCGATCCGCACGACGCGCGCCGCCGGCCGCACCTCCGAGATCAGCTCGGCGCCGGCGGCGTCGGTGACCACGAGCCACGGATCGGCCACGTCGAGCGCGTGCGCGAGCTCGCGCGCCTTCCACGCCGGGCTGCACGCCACCACGGCCGCGCCGACGTGGAACGCGCCGTACATCGCGGACACGAACTCGGGGCGGTTGCCCGACATCAGGGCGACCCGAGATCCCGGCTGGACGCCGGCGTCGCGCAGCGCGCCCGCCCATTCGTCGGCGTGGGCCTGGACGGCGGCGAACGTGAACTGCCGGTCCTCGAAGTCGAACGCGACGCGTGCGCTGTCCGTGGCGGCCCGATTGCGCAGGACAGCGTGGAGCGTGCGCACCGCGATGGCTGCCGGACGCCGTCAGGCGACGACGCCGCGGACCTTGAGGTCGATGATGGTGTCCCAGTCGAGGCCGATCGACTGGAGGATGTCGTCGCCGTGCTCGTTGAACTCCGGCGCACGCTTCGGGGTGCCGGGCACACCGCCGAACTGCACGGGCGGCGAGACGAGCTGGAACGGCTCACCCTCGGAGTTGACGTAGTCCTGCACGTAGCCGTTGGCGACGGTCTGCTCGTCGTGGGCGGCCTCGATGGTGTCCTGCACGATCGCCCACTGACCGTTGAACGCCGCGAGCGTGGTGCGCCAGTGGTCGAGCGGTTCCGACGCGAGGACGCCCGCGATCGTCGCGTGCGCGGTGTCCGCGTTGGCGATGATCGTCGCGTGGTCGGTGTAACGCTCGTCGTCGGCCATCTCGGGCCGGCCGATCAGCGTGACGAAGTTGCGCCAGTACTTGTCGAGTTGCAGACACGAGAACGCGAGCCAACGATCGTCGCCCGTGACGTAGTTGCCGACGAGCGGGTTGCCCGAGCCGTGCGTCATCGGCGGCGGCCGCCACGGAACACCGGTCTGCAGCGACAGCGCGATCGCCGCGCCCATCGACCAGAGGCCTGCGCCCATGAGCGACACGTCGACGGTGGTGGCCTCGCCGGTGCGCTCACGGTGGAGCAACGCGCCCATGATCCCGCCGGCGATGGTCATCGCGCCGATGGAGTCGCCGAAGGCGGGTGCGGGCGTCTGCACCGGGTTCTCGCCATGGGGGGTGGCACCCATCGACACGCCGGCGCGGCACCAGAAGGCGAGGTGGTCGTAGGCGCCCTTGTCGGCCTCGGCCCCCCGCTCGCCCTGCCCCGTGCCGCACACGTAGACGATGTCGGGGTTGGCGGCGCGGAGGTCGTCGACGTCGACCTTCAGCTTGGTGCGCACCGAGGGGAGCTTGTTGGTGAGGAAGACGTCGCTGGTGGCCGCCAGCTGGTAGAGGATGTCGCGCCCATCGTCGCTGGTGAGGTCGAGACCCAGGCTTCGCTTGCCCCGGTTGGAGTGCTCGAGGATCACGTGCACGTTCGACTGCATGTTCATGATCCCGCTCGCCATGAGGCCGCGCATCGCGTCACCCCGCTCGACGTGCTCGATCTTGATCACGTCGGCGCCCCACTCGGCGAGGATCGCGGAGGCGGCGGGCACGAAGGTCTGCTCCGCCACCTCGAGGATCCGGATCCCCTGCATCACGTCGGTCATTCGGTGTCTCCCCCAGTGCGGCCGAAGTCGGGTGCGGGCGACAATGTAGGGTCGCAATTGGACTCGGTCCACTTTTCCGGGCCACGCTCGCGGCGCTCAGCTCGGCGCGACATCGAGAAGACATCGAGAAGGAAGCAGCACGCGCATGGAGATCGCAGGTCGTTCGGCAATCGTCACCGGTGGGGCAGGCGGCCTCGGTTCCGCCAGCGTCCGACGCCTCGTCGACGCGGGGATGAAGGTCGTGATCTTCGATCGCGTGGCCGACCCGGCCGAGGCGCTGGCCAAGGAGCTCGGTCCCGACACGATCGCAGTCGTCGGCGACACCACCGACGACGCCGCGGTGCAGGCCGCGATCCTCGCCGCGCAGGACCTCGGCCGCCTCACGGTGGTGGTCAACGTCGCCGGTGGTGGCGTGGGCGGCGGTCGCACCGTCGGCAAGGGCAACGTCCCCCACGACTGGGACGCGTTCGTGATCACGATCCAGATGAACGTGATGGGCACGTTCAACGTGTGCCGGCTCGCCGCCGCGGCGATGGCCGACAACGAGCCCGACGACAGCAACGAGCGCGGCGTCTTCGTGAACGTCGGCTCCATCGCCGGTATGGAGGGCCAGACCGGCCAGATCGCGTACGGCACCGCGAAAGCCGGCGTCCTGGGCATGACGCTGCCGATGGCACGCGACCTCGCGCCCATCGGCATCCGCGTGTGCGCGATCGCGCCCGGCACCATGGGCACGCCCCTCATGATGAGCGCGCCCGAGGCGATGCGCGAGAAGCTCGTCGAGCAGATCATCCACCCGCACCGCCTGGGCAAGCCCGAGGAGTTCGGCGAGCTGGTCGAGATGATCGCCCGCAACAGCTACCTCAACGGCGAGAACATCCGCCTCGACGGCGCGCTGCGCTTCCCTCCCAAGTAGGCAAGTAGGCCCGACGTTCGAAAGGACGGCCATGTCCGGCGACCTGAACCTCGACTGGCTCGAGCTCGAGCCCACCGGCGACAACGCCTACCGCGCGCAGCACGCGGGCACCGGCCACAGCGTGGTGTTCGGCGGGCAGCTGCTCGGCCAGATGATCGTGGCCGGTGCGCTCGGTCACGAGGGCAAGACGGTCAAGACGATCCACACGGTGTTCGCGCGCGGCGCGTCCTACGACGAGCCGCTCGACATTGCCGTCGACCCGATGCACGCGGGGCGTGCGTTCGCCAGCAGCACCGTCACCATCAGCCAGGGCGACCGGCTCTGCTGCCGCGCGATCGTGCTGCTCAGTGCCGACGACGAGGACACGATCCGCCACGGCGCGGAGATGCCGCAGGTCGCGCCGCCGGAGGAGTCGGTCGCCTCGCCGACCGAGCTGCCCGGGTGGGAGTGCGCGGTGGTGGGTGGCATCGACGTCGTCGACCCGGATGCGCCGGTCGGTCCCGCGGAGCTCGAGGTCTGGAGCCGCTTCGTCGGCGCGCCGGCGGATCCGATCGTGAACCAGGCGCTGCTGTCGTTCGCGACCGACGGCTGGCTCATCGGCACCGCGATGATCCCGCACGAAGGTGTGGGCTACGCGCTCGCGCACGTCACGCTGTCGACGGGTGTGATCGGCCACACGCTCACGTTCCACGAGCCGATCCACGCCGACCAGTGGCTGCTGCTCTCGCACCGCAGCCCGTACGCGGGCCGCGGCCGCAGCTACGGCACCGCGAACGTGTTCGACCAGCAGGGCAACGTCGTCGCGTCGTTCGTGCAGGACGCGATGATCCGCGGCCGTGCCGGCGGCCCCGGCGCCCTCTGACGCTCGAACTTGCGTCGCTGGGCCCGGTATACCCGGGCGCGACGACGCAAGTTCGATCAGGAAGCGGGGTTGCGGGGGGTGACGGCGACCGAGGGGATGTTCGCGGTGGCGCCCAGGCGCAGCACGTGGTCGACCGTCTCCACCAGTTCCTCGACCGCGAGCTGGGTCTCGGAGATGAGTCCGCGGGCCGCCCACGTGGGGAACAGCTCGAGCGCGAGGTCCATGTCCCAGCCGGTGTTGAAGCCGGTCATGCTGTCACCTTCGCCGCCGACGCAGTCGCCGACGATCACCCGGGTGAAGCCGACCGACGGGTGCTCGGTGCGCCACACCTCGATGAGGCGCTCGAGCGCGGCCTTGCTCACCACGTAGGCGCCGAGACCGGGCCACGGGGCAGTGGTCGAGCCGCTCACCGACGAGAGGTACGCAGCCCGGCCACGCGAGGCCTGCAGGTGGGGCAGCGCCGCGGCGGTCACGATCGACGCGCCGATGACGTTGGTGTCGAGCGACTGGCGCCACGTGTCGACGTCGATGTCCTCGACGCGCGCCAGCGCGCCGATGCCGGTGGAGTACACGAGCGCGTCGATGCCGCCCAGCTTCGCCGCGGCCTCCTCGATCGCCTCGTGCGCGGATGCCGGTTCGGTGACGTCGCAGCGCACCGCGATCGCGCCGTTCCCGGCCTCCTCGGCCGCGCCTTCGAGCTTGTCGAGTCGACGCGCCAGCAGCGCGACCTGCTCACCCTTCTGGGCGAGGCCCACGCCGATGCACCGACCGAGACCGCTCGAGGCCCCCACTACGACAGCACGCACGTCAGCGCTCCATTCCCCGGAAGAACAGCGCCCACATCACCTCGGGATCGGCGTCGGCCGCCGCTTCGGCGGTTGCCTTCCCGCTGATGATGGTGGCGAACGAGTTGAACATGATGGCCTGCAGCAGCACGCCTGCGAGGGCGTCGTGCGCGAGGTCGTCGCGGATCGCGCCGGCCGCGGCGGCGTCGTCGAGCAGACCGCGGGTGAGGTCCATGAGGGGGCCGAACGCGGCGGCCGCCTCCTTCGGGTGTTCGGTGAGCAGCTGCTGCGCGAAGCGGCCCATCCCGGGGGTGGGCCGGGCGCGGCCACTGCGCGCGGGGCGGCACATCGCGTGGTACTGGACGACGAACGCGTGCAGGCGCTCACCGGCGTCGGCCGTGTTGCCAGTGGGGAGCGTGTCGCGGAGGGCCACGACGGTGGCGCGCACCGACTCCTCGAACAGCGCGAGCAGCAGCTCGTACTTGCCGTCGAAGTACTGGTAGAAGCTGCGCAGAGACTGCCCGGAGCGGTCGACGACCTCCTGCACGGTGAAGTCGCGGTTGGGGTCCTCGTCCATCAGCTCGACCGCGGCGTCGAGGAACTGCTGCACGCGGTTCTCGGCCCGGGTGCGGGCGGAGTCGAGCGAGCGCGCGACCGCCAGCTCGCGCCGGCTGGGGGCGTCGTCGCCCTTCGCCGCGCCCGCTGCTCCGGCTGCGCCCTTGCCGCTCTTCGCCATCACGGGCAGGGTAGTGGGGTCGATGTGCGGGTCATCGGATCGGCTCGTCGCCGGCGATCGTGATGCGGTGCATCTCGCGCGCGGACGTCGGGTCGTACGGGCACACCCGGTGCATCACGCCGCGGTTGTCCCAGATGACGAGGTCACCGACCTGCCACTCGTGGCGGTACACGCGGTCGGGGGCGGTGGCGCGCGCGTCGAGTGAGGCGAGGAACGCCCGGCCCTCGTCGAAGTCGATGCCCTCGATGTGCGACGCGGTCGCGCCGATCACGAGCGAGCGACGGCCGGTGTGGTGTGTCCACACGAGTGGGTGCACCTTGTCGGGGACCATGCGCCACCGCGCGACCTGCTCGGGCGTGGGGTCGGGGTCGGTGAGACGTTGGGTGGCCTCGAGGCTGTGCACGACGCGGGTGTCGAGCGCGCGGGCCTGCTCGTCGGGGTCGAGCATGTCGAACGCGGCGTACGTGCTCGCGAACTCGGTCTCGCCGCCAGTCGCCGCGACCGCGATCGCGTTGAGGATGGTGGCCTTGCTCGGGATGTCGTCCTGCGCGCCGTCGATGTGCCAGTACACGGTGCCGCGCAGGTACTCGGCCATCCGGGACACGGCTGGGTCGAGGCTCACGATCATGATCTCCGGGTGCTCGCCGCGCCCCTTGATCTCCGGTTCGCCGAGCCGGCGACTGAACGCGACCTGCGACGCGTCGTCGAGGTGCAGGCCGCGGAACACGAGCGCGCCGTGGGCCTCCAGCGTGTCGAGGCACCAGGCGGCGAAGCCCTCGTCGTGCGCGAGCATCGCGGGATCGGCACCGCGCACCTCCGCGCCCACGTAGGTGCCGAGCGGTTCGACCGTGAGGGTGCTCATGTGATCGTCCCTTCGCGGAGAGCCTGGCGGAGCCGGAATTTCTGCACCTTGCCCGACGCGGTGCGGGGGAGCTCCGTGACGACGTGCAGTTCCTCGGGCCACTTCTGCCGGGCGAGGCCGACCGACTCGAGGTGCACGCGCACGTCGTCGAGGGTGGGGGCTTCGGTGCCGTCGAGGACGCGCACGATCGCGGCCGCGTGCTCACCGAGGCGTTCGTCGGGCGCGGCGACCACCGCGACCTCGGCGAGGCCGGGCACCTTCAGCAGCTGCTCCTCGATCTCCTGCGCACTGAGGTTCTCGCCGCCGCGGATGATCACGTCGGAGATGCGGTCGGTGATCGCGAGGTAGCCGTCGTCGTCGAGCACGCCGACGTCGCCGGTGTGGTACCAGCCGTCGTCGTCGAACACGGTGGCGGTGAGCTCGGGATCGGTGTACCCGAGGAAGAGGTCGGGGCCGCGGCTCACGATCTGGCCGTCGTCGTCGAGGCGCAGCTCCACTCCCGGCATCGCGCAGCCGTCGGTGGAGAGCCGCTTCTCCCGCGGTGCGGTGGGCGGGCTGCCGGTGATCGACGGGTGCTCGGTGCTGCCGTACGAGCGGAACATGGTGATGCCGAGTGCGTCGAGCCGCTCGGCCACCGACGCGGGGATGGGCGCGCCGCCGAGACCTGCGTAGGGCATGAGCGCGCGGTGTTCGTCGGAGAAGTCAGGGTGGTCGAGGAGGCTGGTGAGGAAGAAGGTCGCGCCGCCGAGCACCCCCACCTGCTCCTCGCGCATGATGCGCAGCACCTCACCTGGGTTCCACACGTCGATGAGGTGGACGGGCTCCCGGCGGAGCAACGGCATGAGGAAGGCGCCGAGCATGCCGATGAAGTGACCCACTGGCGCGCCGGTGAGCCCGGGCGGCCCGGGCAGCGAGTTCATCTCGGCGAGCTGGCGGGTCTCGCACAGGATGGTGTTGTGCGAGTGCACCACGCCCTTCGGGTCGCGGGTGGTGCCGGAGGTGAACCCGATGAGCGCGGGGGAGTCGGGGTCGACCGCGGTGGCGTGCGCGACCGGTGCGTGGTCGAAGGTCGTGTCGAGTGCGACCGCCCGCCGCGGGAGCTCGGTGGATGCATCGGCGGCCACCAGCCAGAGCGTGTCGGGGTGGGCGGTGAGGAGATCGTCGTACATCGCGAGGTGGTCGGTGTGCCCGAAGCGGTCGGGGGTGACGACGACGGCCGGTTCGGTGGCGCGCAGGATGTAGCCCACCTCCTTCGGTCCGTAGAAGTGCACGACCGGCACCACGGCCGCGCCGAGGTAGGTGGCGGCGAAGAAGGCGACGCCCGCCTCCATCCAGTTGGGCAGTTGCAACACGACGACGTCGCCGACGCCCACCCCGCGGGCGGCGAGCCAGCCGGCCAGCGCGCGGCCCCGGGCGTCGACCTCGCCGAAGGTGCCGCGCCACGGCCGCACCTGCGAGTGCACCACGAAGTCCTCGTCGTGCAGGGCGGCGAGCCCCGACTCGGCGACGGCACCCACGGTGGTGTCGGCCCACCAGCCCGCGGCGCGGTAGCGCGCGGCCAGCTCGGGCGCCACGGTGCGTAGCTCGAAGTGCGTGCTCGCCACTGATCCCCACCTTGTCGGACGCGACAGCATCGTCGTCCCGCGCGCCCTCTGCAAGTGTCCTTGTAGTCTGCGAAGAACGTCCTTCTCGCCGCCGGTCAACCTGGAGGAGCGGTCGATGCGACACGAGCACTGGATCGGTGGCGCGGCGATCGCCCCCGCCGGTGGCGGGTACCTCCCCACGACGGAACCCGCCACCCGCCGTCCGGGTGACGAGATCGCCGCCGGCACCGAGTCCGACGTCGACGCCGCCGTGCGCGCCGCGGCAGCCGCGCAGCCGGCCTGGGCGCGTGGCTCCGGGGCGAGCCGGGCCGAGGCGTTGCACGCGGTGGCCGACCTGGTCGAGCGCGCCGCCGAGGAGCTGACCGAGGCCGAGCGGGCGTGCACCGGCAAGCTGCCCGGTCAGGCGCGCGCCGAGGTCGACATGTCGGTCGCGTACCTGCGCTACTACGCCGGGCTCGTGCGATCCGTCGGCGGGCGCACCATCGACCTGGGTGCCGGCGCGCACACCTACACGCGGCTGGAACCCTTCGGGGTGGTCGGCGTGATCACACCGTGGAACCTGCCGCTCAACCAGACGAGCCGCGCGGTGGCCCCCGCGCTCGCGGTCGGCAACGCCGTGGTGGTGAAGCCGTCCGAGTTCACCTCGGTGTCCACGCTGCGGCTGGCGCAGCTCGCGACCGAGGCGGGCCTGCCCGACGGCGTGCTCAACGTCGTCACGGGTACCGGTCCCGACGCGGGGACACCCCTGGTGACGCACCCGCTCGTGCGGCGGGTCGCGTTCACCGGCTCCGTCGCCACCGGCCAGAGGCTCGCCGGACTCGCCGCCGAACGACTGCTCCCGATGACGCTCGAGCTCGGGGGCAAGTCGCCGCTCGTGGTCTTCGCCGACGCCGATCTCGACCGCGCAGTCGCCGCCGCGGTCAATGCGGTCGCGTTCAACACCGGCCAGGTGTGCTCGGCGCTCACGCGGCTGCTCGTGGAGGAGTCGGTGCACGACGAAGTGGCCCAACGGGTCGTCGACGTCGTCGCGCGCCTGGAGCCCGGCGTCGACTTCGGGCCGATGATCACCGAGGCGCAGTTCACCAAGGTGCTCGCGCACTTTGCCGGTGCGCGCGACGCGGGGTTGCAGCCGGCAGTGGGTGGCGGCGCCTACGCGGAGGGGCCCGGTGGCGCGGGCTTCTACGTGCAGCCCACCGTGTACGTGGGGGTCGATCCGGAGCTCCCGATCGCACGCGAAGAGGTGTTCGGACCCGTGCTGGTGACGATGACGTTCACCGACGAGGACGACGCGGTCACGCGCGCCAACGACACCGAGTACGGCCTCGTCGGCGCGGTGTGGTCGGGCGATGTCGCGCGCGGTTTGCGGGTCGCCGAGCGGATCGACGCGGGCCAGGTCGCGGTGAACGGCGGGCCGCTGAACATCGAGACGCCCTTCGGTGGCTTCAAGCAGAGCGGGTACGGCCGCGAGAAGGGCATCGAGGCCTTGCACGACTACGCCCAGACGAAGACCGTCAGCCTCTCGCTGGGCTGAGTGACCACAGGAGCAGTTGCCGTGGACGATCAGCAGCAGTTGGACGCGGCGCGCGCGATGCGCCGCCGGATCCTCGGCGACGAGTACGTCGACGCGCAGACCGCCGACCCGAACCCGACGCTGCGCGAGCTCCAGGACCACATCACGCGCTCGGCCTGGGGGGTGTGGACGCGCGAAGGTCCGTTGAGCCTGCGTGACCGCAGTCTGCTCGTGCTCGCGATCACCGCTTCGCTCGGGCGCATGGAGGAGTTCGAGCTCCACGCGGGCGCGTGCCACAACGCGGGCGTGACCGACGACGAGGTCGACGAACTGCTGTTCCAGCTCGCCGCGTATGCCGGTGCGCCGGCGGCGGTGTCGGCGAAGCGGTCGCTGGCGAAGGTGCGGGCCCAACGGTCGGCAGAGGCAGGCTGATGGGCGTCGTCGGGTTCGTCGGCCTCGGCAACATGGGGAGCGCGCTGGCCGCGAATCTTGTGGGCGCGGGTCACGAGGTGGTCGCCTACGACGCGTCCGGCCCCGAACGGGCGCCCGACGGGGTGCACTTCGCCGACGACGTCGGCGCGGTCGCCCGCGCGGCCGAGGTCGTGGTGCTCAGCCTGCCCGACGGGGCGGCCTCCACCGCGGTCGCGCGCGAGATCGTCACCGCCGACGAACGCGTGACCACCCATGTGATCGACACGTCGACCGTCGGCCCACGCGCCGCGGTCGCGATCGCCCGCGTGCTCGGCGACGCCGGGATCGCGTACGTCGACGCCCCGGTGTCGGGCGGCGTCGGCGGCGCGCGGGCCCGCACGCTGGCGGTGATGGTCGCCGCACCGGACACCGCGTACGAGCGGGTTGCTCCCGTGCTCGCCGGGCTCAGCGACCGCGTGCTGCAGGTCGGCGACCGTCCCGGTCCCGCGCAGGCGCTCAAGCTCGCCAACAACTTCCTCTCGGCCACCGCGCTCGCCGCCACCAGCGAGGCCGTCGCCTTCGGACTCGCCGCGGGGCTCGACCTGGCCACGATGCTCGAGGTGCTCAACGCGTCGAGTGGGCACAACACCGCCACCGATGACAAGTTCCCCAACCACGTGCTCACCGGGCGCTACGCCTCGGGCTTCAGCAACTCCCTCATGGCCAAGGACGTCGGGCTCTACCTCGGCGAGGTGAGCGACGCGGGCGGCCCGGCGGCCGTGGGGGGGATCGTGGCCGGCCTGTGGGCCCGGTTCGCGGCCGAGGAGCCCGGCGCCGACTTCACCCGGTTGTATCCGTGGGTGGCGGCCGGTGACCCTGGCGGCGGATGAGAAGGCCCTTCTCAAATCAGAGAGGGCGTGTTACATTTCTCCGGCCGCTGGACACGACGAGAGGACCCAGCCGTGCCCCACTTTCCCAAGCCCGCTGAGGGCACCTG
>Ga0075017_100000196_pt1 | contig 29339 bp, 22 predicted proteins | sample AleBraG_ABR_2012_FD_71475 | JGI IMG/M metagenome (GOLD analysis project Ga0075017, IMG submission 71475) | Freshwater sediment microbial communities in response to fracking from Pennsylvania, USA - Alex Branch Run_MetaG_ABR_2012 | ecosystem: Environmental > Aquatic > Freshwater > Creek >... | reverse complement strand
CGAAGGCGCCTTCGACAGCAACTATGTGGCTTCCGTGAATGCGACGGGGAATCTCTACGTTTGCGGCAATACAGGAGGCCCCCCGGTCCTGTACCAGGTGCCGATCGCGGCGGGCGTCATGAAAACTCCTGTGGCCGGGCCTGTGCTTGCTAACACGACTACAAGTTGTTCGCCGATCACTGATGTGATGAATCCGAATGCAACTGGCGGAGCTACTGAGTGGTTGTTCGCGGGCGTAAAAACGCAGGGGCTGGGCAACGCGTGCGCCTCCGGGGGCTGCGCGATGAATTTCAAAGACACGCAATGGAAAGCAAACACGACTTACGCATTGGGCCAGCAGATCATCGACAGTCATTTCGTGGTTCAGACGGTGAGAACAGCCGGAAAGTCAGGCGCTGTGGCTCCGACCTGGAACACGACGGTCGGACTTCTCACCAATGATGGCGCGACGCTGAAGTGGGTGAACCAGGGGCTGCAGGCCGCCTCGCACGGCACGTGGCAGGCGACCCACGCTTACGCGCTGAACACCGAGATCGTGGATAGCAACAATAACATTCAGTTGGTAATCACGGCCGGAACTTCCAAAATAGGCACACATCCGGTGTGGAGCAACAATATCTTTACCACGACGGCGGACAACACGGTTCGGTGGCGTAATTTGGGAGCGGTGGCTACGGCCGGCATTGCTGCGGCCGGCGGCACCAGCGGAATGATCATCGACAACACGGTTTCCTCGGGAACCATGGCCGGTGCTTCTCAGGTATACTTCTCCACTCAAGGCAACCAGGTGTGCGGCACTTCCGGCACGGGCGGCTGCGCCGTGCAGGCCTCGCAATCTGCTCTACAATAGTCAGGCTCAATAGGTTGATCATTATGGCAACGAACGACTGTTCCTCCGAGACTTCGCAAACACAGAAAACGAAAAAGCCCTATGAGAAGCCGGCCTTCCGGCACGAGCAAGTATTCGTAACTACCGCGCTTTCGTGCGGCAAGATAGCCACGCAGATCAGTTGCGCCAGCGCCATCAAAGCTTCATGATTACGTCTTCGCGAACCGAGATCCAGAACGTCAGATGCGAACTAGCCGCCCAAGTGCTGCGCTCGCAGGAGACTCTGCATCTGCCGGCCACTGGGAGCAGCATGCTGCCCACCATCTGGCCGGGCGATTCGCTGATCATTGAACCCCTGTCCGGGGACACGGTCGAGTTGGGCGAGGTTGTGCTGTTTACGAGAAACGGGCGTTTCGTGGCTCATCGTGTCGTAGAAAAAATTGCGGGCAAGATTCACACCCAGGGTGATGCGGCTTCTCGCCCGGATGCCCCGCTTACACTGGGCGATCTGATGGGAAAAGTTTCAATGATTGTGCGGAACGGAAGACTCATCCAACTCCGGGGCCGCCAGCACGCTTCGGGCAGGCCGCTATCCGCGTTGTTGCAGCGCTCGGATTTCGCTGCCCGCATGGTTCTAGGGGCTCATAGGATTCATTGCGCGCTGCGGAAAAGAGTCTCGCGCGAGGCGGCTTCGCGACCTACTTCAAGCGTTCGGGTTTCACCTTGCCAGAATTAACTGCGGAAGTCGAGCGTCTCAGTCTCGTCATCGAAATCGGGGGTGTGCCGGTCCGCGTCAATACGAGCGACCCCGGATTTCTTACGATGCTGCAGGACCGCTACGCTGGATTCGTAGGATTCGCCGAGCACGCGGAGATGGAATTCGAGATAGACCTGACTCCGCCGCGGAGCTGTGATCCCGAGGCCGATGTGCGCGTGAGCCACTCCCAGGGCAGATGGTTGCTGGAACGGGGTGACTTCCGGGCTGAATGGTCGCCGGAAACGCGCAGTGGCTGGATTCGGCAATCGGCGAATCCGTATTCGATCGACGCTGTCTTGCGCATCGTGCACACGCTGGTGCTGGCTCGGCAGGGAGGATTTCTGCTGCACTCGGCCAGCGCCGTCCGCAATGGCAAGGCGTTCCTGTTTGCCGGCGTTTCGGGCGCTGGCAAGACAACGATTTCGCGGCTGGCTCCTCCGGACGCAACGCTTTTGACCGACGAGATTTCCTACGTCCGGAAGCAAGATTCGGGCTATGTTGCCTTTGGAACGCCATTCACCGGCGAACTGGCCAAGCTGGGAGAGAATGTTTCGGCGCCGATTTCGGCTCTCTATTTGCTGGCGCAGGGGCCGGAGAATCGCATCGATCCTGTTTCTTCCTCCGAGGCGGCACGATCTCTGCTTGCCAACGTCCTCTTTTTCGCGGAGGATGAGGAACTAGTGCAATCCGCATTTCATGCCGCATTCGATTTTGTGAGCCACGTTCCGGTCTCGCGCCTTACGTTTGTGCCCGATACCCGGGTCTGGGAGTTGATTCGATGAGCCAGATGTACGTAGCACGCAATCCGCGCGTCGCGGCGCGCAGCCTCGACGGCGAGATGATGATCATGTCGGGCCGCGATTCGACGCTGTTCACCCTGAACAAGACAGCAACGATCATCTGGCAGGCCGCCGATGGCACCACGCCGCTCGATGAAATCGTGGAGCGGAAAATTTGCCTCGAGTTTGAGGTCGACCACGATGCGGCGCTCGAGGATGCCGAAGCTTTGGCGCGTGAACTTGCCGGCCACGAGATTCTGCAGATCTCCGAAGAGCCCATCGTGGCGCGAAAACCGAACTTTGGAGAGTTGCGGTGAGCAACCTGCTGGCACAGATGACGGCGCGGGCCCAGGCCTTGAACATTCCGCTGAGCGTCCAGCTTGACCTGACTTATCGCTGCAACGAGCGCTGCGTGCATTGTTATCTCGACCACGACGATCACGGCGAGATGACCACGGCAGAGATCAAGCACCTGCTTGATGAAATGGCCGATGCCGGAGTCTTCATTCTTACGCTGAGCGGTGGCGAGATTTTTCTCCGGAAAGATTTTTTTGAGATCCTGGAACACGCCCGGCAACTGATGTTCTGCGTGAAGCTGAAGACCAACGCGGTGCTCATTCGCGAGCGCGAGGCCCAGCGAATTCGCGACCTCAACGTGGAGTCGATCCAGATCAGCATTTACTCGCACCGGCCTGAGGTGCACGATGCGATCACGCTGATTCCGGGTTCGCTGAAGCGCTCGCTGAGCGCGATTGCATTTCTGAAATCGCAAGGGCTCAAGGTCATCATCGCCAATGTGCTGATGGCGCAGAACGCGCAGGATTATCCCGGCGTACGTGCGCTGGCAGCCGAACTGGACGTCGAATGCACGCTCGATCCCACCATTACTCCGATGATGGATGGCGACCGGTCCGTACTCGGACTAGGGGTTGATCGCGAGGCGCTGCGGCAGGTCTTCCGCGATCCGGCGCTGGTGGGCGATGTGGACGAGTTCTGCGCCATTGCGTCTCCCGCAAGTGAAGATGTGCTGGAGTCCACGCCGTGCAGCGCGGGCCATACCACGGCTTACGTTTCTCCCTATGGCGATGTGTACCCGTGTGTCCAGTTCCCGCTCCCGACGGGCAATGTGCGGCAGCAGCGCTTTCTTGACATCTGGCAGCATTCCGATCAGATGAACGAGGTGCGCTCGATTCGCCTGAAGGACCTGACGACCTGCACGGGGTGCACGCATGTTTCGAGCTGCACCCGTTGCCCCGGGCTCGCATACCTGGAGGGAAACATGCGCGGGCCATCGTCGCAGGATTGCGAGAAATCGCTCGCGCGAACGGGCGTGCCGTCGGCCAACATGCTCTCCAAAAAACGCGCGGTAGCCAACCTGGTGCAGATTCGCGTGCTGCCGGCCATGGCCGGAGTGCCTGCGTGAAACTCGCGGCAGCGAGTTTAGATCCCTTAACCTTCCACGACACAATGGCCGGCTGCGGAGCACTCGAACACGAGTGGAAAATCCTGCTGGCGGCGACCTCGGTAAATCCTGCTGAGCAAGGAAAGGCACGGCTCCGAACCCTTCTTCAGCAGCCTGTACGCTGGAAGTCCCTGTTCTCTCTGGCCGATCACCATGGCGTTCAGCCGCTTCTGCACAAGGCGCTCGATCCGCTCTCGAACGAACTTCCGGCGGAGACACTGGACTTCCTCAGGCAGAGTGCTCAGACGAATTTGCACAAAGCCTTGCTCTTGTCGCGGGAGCTGATTCGCATCGTCGATCATCTCTCCGGATTCGGCATTGAAGTCATGCCGTACAAAGGGCTGGCGCTGGCGGAGCTGGTGTATGGCGACATCGCGCTGCGGCAGGCGGGAGACATTGACTTGTTGATCCGCCCCCAGGACTTCCATCAGGTACGGGACGCAGTGGGCAAACTTGGGTACGTTCCGCATGAGGTTTTTGCCGGGGCGGAAGAACGGGCGCAGCTGAAATCCGGTTACGAGTGCGCCTTTGACGGCGCGGCCGGACGCAATCTTCTGGAAGTGCAATGGGCCATTCAGCCCAGGTTTTACGCGATCGACTTCGACATGACCGGCTTGTTTGAGCGGGCCACGACGGTGACGGTAGCGGGCCAGCCCATGAAAACGCCGTGCCTGGAAGACTTGCTTCTGGTGCTATCGGCGCACGCGGCTAAGCACGTCTGGAGCCGGCTGATCTGGCTGTGCGACCTGGCGCGAATCATGTCTTTGCCGACGCTCAATTGGAGCTGGATTCGGGCGCAGGCAGAATCTCTGGGGATCGTGCGCATTCTGCAGGTGACCACGCTGGCGGCTAGCCAGATATTCGGGGCTGCTCTGCCGCCGGGTGCGGAACAATCAGGTCTGCTTGCAAGCGACCCGGCGACGTTGGCGCTGGCGGACCGGGTGCAGAGCTTCGTCAAAAGGGAGACTGCTTTCAACGTCGAGTCTCCCGCCTACTTTCGTTGGATGATGCAGTTGCGAGAACGGGCGGCGGACCGAAGACGCTTCCTAACGCGCCTGATGTTTACGCCCGGGCCGAGTGAATGGGCGACATTGCGGCTTCCCGCGCCGCTGTTCCCTCTCTACCATTTGGTGCGGCTTGCGCGGCTGGCTGCGAGGCTGGTCCGGCCTTAACCGGAAACATCGAAGGCTTGCCGGGGCGGCAGCGGAGTCCACTCGCGACGGTACAGCAGGAAGATGGCGATGCTTCCGGTCAGAGGTACGATCATTCCGGCCTTCAGAGATCCAAAACGCCCGGAGGAAACTCCCACCAGCCACGGCAGAGAACTTCCTCCCAGATTCGCGACGGTAAACATCACCGAGGCTACTCGGGAGGCTGCCCCGCCGAACTCGCGCGCGAGAAGCGAGATGGTAATCGGATACACGCTGGCCAGGCCCAATCCGGCAAGGCAGGCACTGGCGGCCACGGCAAACGCCGAATGGGAGAACAGAAGCCCAGCCATGCCTGCCGCCGCGATCAGCGCGCCGGCCTGGGCCATTGTGATTTCATCGATGGACCGGAGCAGAATCGGTGCAAGCCACCGGCCCACCGTCAGCGACCCGTAGAAAAAAGACGGCATCATGACCGGAAGGGCTGGAGCAAAACTCCCAAGACTCTTGGCATAGGAGGCGACCCAGCCTCCGAATGCGGTCTCCGTTCCGACATAGATGAAGAACAACGCGGCCACGACGAACAGGCCCGGCTGACGCCAGTCAATGGCCGGAGCGTTCGCATCGCTTCCGGGTTGACTCCTGGCAGGCTCGACGAAGCGCTTCGGCATAGCGGCAATACCGATGGCCACCGCAACCGCAAGCGCCGCTACGGTCGCAAGGAACCAGGGAATGCCATTCCTGTTCGCTGCCGCCGCGACCAGAAATGGGCACGACACCGCTCCCATGCTCCAGCAGAAGTTCAGAGTATTCAATGCCGCGCTGCGGCGATGTGGGTTCACTTCCGAGACAAGAAGATTCGAGGGAGGAACCGTGAGCCCAAAACCGGCACCATAGCCGGCAATACAGATGATTCCCAGCACGCGCGAACCGGCGAGCATAAGCGCCAGACTCACACCCGTAAGTAAGAGTCCTGCACTGATGGCGAACCGATATCCCCGGCGCGCCGACAACATCCCAGAGATAATCACGGCTACCGTCGAAGCCAGAAATTGAGCGCTGAATAGCGCGCCCGCTTGCGAGTAATCCAGCGACCAGCGGGCGGAGAGCGTTGGTAACAGAGGCCCCAGCAACACGGTGGCCAGGCCGATCGGGACAAAGGAGGCATAGGCGGCCAGCGTGAGGGCTTTCGCGGAGGCCTGGCTCTGAGATGTTTCCGTGGTGGGCATGAATCAGGGAATCAGGCGCCCGGCTTAATGGGCGCCAGGTGCCAGGGCAGTCGATTCGCGCACAACGAGTTCCGGTTCAATGGCAATCTCCGCGGGATAATCTTTCTTGCCTTCAATCCGCTCCAGCAGGCTCTGCGCGGCCACTTCGCCCATGCGATTGAGCGGCTGGCGCACGGTGGTCAAGCTCGGAGTATGAAATGCGGCGCCAGGAATATCGTCGAAGCCCATCACCGAAACATCCTGGGGAACGCGCAATCCATGCTCCTGGAGCGCCCGGATCGCGCCTATGGCGGAGATGTCGTTATAAGCGAACAGCGCCGTGAATGGCTTGTTGCGGGCCAGAAGCTGCTTGATGAACGGATATCCGAGCATCGGAGTGGCATCGTCAGAATCAATCTGCACAGTCAACTCCGGATCGATCCGCAAGCCAATCTGGGAAGCGATGTGGCAAATTCCCTCCCAGCGGTCTTTGGAATCCGAGCTTAGCGGATTGCCCTTCATGAAAGCGATGCGCTCGTGGCGCAGCTCTTTCAGATAATTCAAGGCCAGAACCGCAGCGTGTTCATGATCGAGGACAATGTTGGTCACGCCCTTGATTTTGCTGTGCCCGGCCACGGCGACTACCGGCAATGCCGGCGACTCGTGAATCGTGGTGTCTACCGTGATAATGCCTTCGACGCCGCGCTCCGACAGAATCTGCGAATAGCGGCTCAGCAACTCCGGGTCGTGCCGGTGCGCCACGGTAAGGAAGAAGTAATCGCGCTTCCGCAGATACTGTTCGATGCCGCTGATGATCGCAGAACCGTAGGAGTCACCAATCTCCTCGGCGATCACGCCGATGGTGTAGGTGCGCTTGTTGCGCAGGGTGCGGGCGAAAAAGTTGGGCCGGTAGTTAAGTTCCTTCGCCGCGGCGTGGATTCGTTCCTTGGTCTCCTGCGGAATGGAGCGCGCGGATGGCGCGTCGTTCAGCACGGCGGACACCGTCCCCGGCGTCAGCCCCAGATGCTGTGCGACAGTTTTGAGAGTGACCACCGTGGACTTCTGGCCAGACTTCTTGCCCGGCACGGTGTTTCCATCCGGATTATTTCTCAATCACCCCTCGAATCGGCGCTTGGATGTGGCCGCATGGGCCGGGTCTTTCAAGCTCTTGGAAATCGATGGCGCCTTCTGCCTCATGCCTTCGCGTACCGCTCACTGTTCGGCTTCGATCCGCTCAATGCGAAAAACAGAATGTACAGATAGCAGACGACCGGGAGAAAGAACGCGTGGTGAATGCCGATGCGATCGGCAATCCAGCCTTGCGCGAGCGGAATGATGGCGCCGCCGACGATCGCCATAATCATCACTCCGGAGCCGTCGCCCGTGAGCGGTCCGAGCTCGGCCACCCCCAGAGTAAAGATGCTGGGGAACATAATGGAGTTGAAGAAGCCGACCAGGATGATGCTGTACATGGCAACGTGGCCGCTCGTCAGCATCGAGATCGCAACCAGGGCCCCAGCGCACACGGCACAAATACCGAGCAGCCGGCCCGTCTTCACCTTTTGCAAGAGGCCCGATCCGATAAACCGCCCCACCATAGCCCCGCCCCAATAGAACGCAACAAAACTGGCCGCTACCTTTTCGGTCACTCCCCCAATATCAGGCAGGATGAAGTAGTTGACCAGGAAGCTGCCGATCGCAACCTCGGCTCCGACGTACACGAAGATGCCGATGGCGCCAAAAATCAGATTGGGATGCCGCCAGATCGAGTCGTTGACCTTCTCACCAACCTTGTGCTGGGCATGCTCGATCTTTGGAAGCTTGAAGCTGCCGATAGCGATGGCGAGTACCACTAGCGCAATCCCAAGCCCGACGTAGGGCGTTTTTACAGTTGCGGCCTCATGCAAGCGGTAGGCTTGCAACGCATCCGGAGCCAGCGCTCGAATCTGATCCATCGTCATGGGCGCCGCGCTCAGAATCAGGATGCCGCCGAAGAAAGGCGCCAGAAAGGTACCCAGGGAATTGAAAGCCTGCGTAAGATTCAGCCGGCTGGAAGCGGTCTCCGGCTTCCCCAAAACCGTCACATAGGGATTCGCGGCCACCTGCAGACAGGTAATGCCAGCAGCCAGCACGATCAGTGCGCACAAAAACAGCGGGAACGACGGCACGCTGGCGGCAGGAACAAACAGGAATGCGCCCACGCCCATGGTCAGCAGTCCCACCACCATCGAACGCTGATAGCCGATCCAGTCGATAATCCTCGCCGACGGGAGAGAGAAGACGGCATATGCGCCGAAGAATGCGAACTGAACGAGCAGCACTTGCGCGTAACTCAGATCGAAGATCGACTTCAGATGTGGGATGAGAATATCGTTGAGGCAGGTGAGAAATCCCCACATGAAAAACAGCGTGGTGACGGTGGCCAGTGGCACTCCGTAATTTTTGCCGTTGTCGAACGAGGACGAGGCCGCAGATGTATTCGGAGCCGTAATCGCCATGATGTAAGTTGTCCACTCTCCCCAGAGAGGTGTACCGCAAGGAATGCGTCGTCATCATAGCATCGCCCAGCCTGCGTTTTTGGGGTTTTTTGTAAGATCAGGGATCAGTTTCGGGCCTAGAAAATCGTTTTGCTACCTTGACAATCCCCCGCCGTTAATTAAGATTGCATCCCGGTCCGGCTAAAACCCATGCCTACAAACCTGACGTTTGCCTCTCTGACTCGCAAACCTGTAATTTTCGCAGCGGCCGTGATTTTGCTGCTTTCCGGAAACTCGCTCTCGGCCGAGGTTTCCATGCACGCCGCGGTTGTGTTCAGCGAATCCGGATTTCCCGCTGCCGACTCTGTGGGCCCCGCTGCCGGACAGGTTGCCTCCATGCTGCCGGGAGCAGAACTGGCAGGAGTGGACCAATTGCCCAAGCTCCTGCTCGAGCCTGCGACGCGGCTTCTGGTGCTGCCTTACGGTTCGGCCTTCCCTGAGGTATCCTGGCCGGCAATCAAGGCCTTTCTCGACCGAGGTGGAAATCTCCTCGTCCTCGGCGGGCGCCCCTTTACGCGCGCCGCCTACCGCGAGCAAGGCCAGTGGAAGCTGCGCGAGTACAGCGTGCGGTGCACCCGTCCGCTGATGATTGACCAGTACCAGGAGACGCCAGGCTCGGAGGGCGCGCAATTTCAGCCCAATCCCGAGGTCCCGCTGCAGCTAGCCGAATTCCATTGGAAGCGCGCGTTCAGCCCGGTCATTCGGCTCAGTGCCGTTGATCTTTACCATCGCGGAGGCGCCGCCGGGTCGATCGATGCCCATCTGGATACGCTGGCCTGGGGCGTAAAGAGCAGTCGCAAAATGTCTGCCCCGGCGATTCAGGTCGATCACTACCGCAACGGATTCGATGGCGGACGCTGGATATTCGTCAACGCAGAATTGCCGTCCGACTTCTGGGATAATGCCGCGCTCGTGCAATCGCTGGCCGAGCAGGCGTTGCAAGGGGCTGAAGAATTCACGGTGCGTCCGGTTTTACCGCTCTATTTGCCCGGTGAGCCGGTGCAGTTACAGGTGCTTTGGCATTCCACTGTGGGGCCGCAAGCGGCTGCTTTGAAGATCGTTTCATTTCCTGAAGAGCAGCCCTCGAATCGTTCCACGGTGACGGCTCAACTTCCTTCGGATCAGCCCACAACTCTTCCCGCGCCATCCGGCAAGGGGTTATATGTGGTCGAGGCGCAATTGCTGGAAGGCAATCGCGTCCGGGCCATCTACCACTCCGCTTTCTGGATTCGTGACGAAGCCTTTCTCCGCTCGGGCCCACGTCTCTCGGTGAACCATGACTATTTCGAGGTCGACGGTCATCCGCTCGCCGTCGTTGGCACAACCTACATGTCGAGCGAGGTACAGCGGCTTTACTTCGAGTATCCCAACGTTTACGTGTGGAACCAGGACCTGGCGCAGATTCACGATGCCGGTCTGAACATGATTCGCACGGGCTGGTGGACGGGCTGGGACAAGTTTTTCGATCAGAATGGCCAGCCCTACGAGCGCACGCTGCGCACGCTGGAAGCGTACCTGATGACCGCTCGCAAATACGGCCTGCCGGTGCAATTTAACTTCTTCGCGTTTCTGCCGGATGTTCTCGGGGGCACGAATGCGTTTCTCGATCCGGAGACTGTGCGCAAACAACAGACGGTCGTCGCGGCGGTGGTGGGACGCTTCCATGATGTGCCTTTTCTTGCGTGGGACCTAATCAATGAGCCCAGTTTCTCGCAGCACCTGTGGACCATGCGCCCCAACGGCGATCCGATCGAGATTGCGGCCTGGAATCGCTGGCTCAGCCAGCGCTATCCGGATCGGGCGAGGCTGGCCGCGCTGTGGAATGTGCCTCCGGGAGCGGTTTCCGGCACGATCCCGCTTCCTGCCGAAGCGGAGTTCGCTCCGCGCGGGATGTACACGGGAACCAACTCGCTGCGGCTTTACGATTATTTTCTTTTCGCGCAGGGGGAGTTCACCCAGTGGGCCGGCAATATGCGGAGCGTGATCCGCGCCACTGGATCGCAACAGCTCGTCACCGTCGGTCAGGACGAGGGAGGAATTCAGGATCGTCTGTCGCCTGCATTTTGGGGTGAGTCAGTGGATTTCACCACCAATCACTCGTGGTGGCAGAACGATTACATCCTCTGGGATTCGCTCGCGGCCAAGCAGCCCGGCAAAACGCTGCTGATTCAAGAGACCGGATTGCAGCGCGAACTCGATCTCGATGAAGTCGCGCGCCGCACGGTGGAATCGGAGGCGGCGTTGCTGGAACGGAAAATAGCGACGGCGTTCATTCAGAGTTCCGGCGCAATCGAGTGGCTGTGGAACACGAACTCCGACATGACGGAGAGTAACGAGACCCCCATTGGCGCGGTACGCACTGACTACACCGAGAAGCCGGAAGCGACCGTCATGCGTGGCTTTGCGCAGTTTGCTCCGGCGCTGCAAACACATCTGCACGATCCGCAACCGCCTTCGATCGCGGTCATTACTTCGCAGGCCGCGCAGTATTCGGCGATTGCCGACTTTCAGCTGGAAGCCCAACGCCGCGCGGTGCGGGCTCTCGCCTATGACGTTCACCTTCCCGCCTATGTGATCGCGGAGAATCAGATCGACAAACTGGGTTCGCCCAAGCTTGCCATTCTGCCTTCGCCGCAGGCGCTGACGGAGCACGCGACTCTCGCACTTCTGCACTACGTGGAAGAAGGTGGCAATCTTCTCATTACCGGGCCGCTGGATCGTGACGAGCACTGGCAAGTCATGCCGCGCGCGGAAAGCCTTGGAATTCACTGCCACGTCGAGCCGCTCACGTATCACAATGCGAACATCCGCCTCGGCGATCGTTCCCTTCCACTTGCTTTCGGGCAGCCGCAACAAAACTGGCTCGACACCCTGCGCTTCGACGATGGTTCGACGTTTAAGGAGATCCCGCGCGGGAAAGGGCGAATCTTCTGGGCGTCGGATCCGGTTGAACTCAACGAAGACTCGCAGTCGATCGCGGGACTTTATTCCTATGTGGCCAACCGTGTGAACATCTCGCCCGCGTTTACGACGGCAACTCCGCTACCCGCCGGAGTACTGGCATTCCCCGCGGCGCTGGCGGACTCTATGCTTTACGTCTTCGTGTCAGATTCGCTAAGTGACACGCCGATCAATCTGCGCGACGGGGCGACTGGAGCTCAGTTGACGTTCACACTGCCAGCCGAACATGCGGCAATCGCAGTTGTCGGCAGAAAAGAAAAGAAGGTTGTGGCAAAATACGGGTTCTAGCGCGACCGCTCACTAGGGCTGCGCGACACTCCGTTGCTCAGCCAATTGCAGCGATAGAAATTCCAGATACTCTTCCATGCCTTGGCCGGTCTTACCGGACAGACGGAAAATCTTCATCCCCGGACGCACGGATTGAATGCTGGCGCGAGCCGCTTCCCAATCGAACTCAACCGCGCTTGCCAGATCGTCTTTTGTCACCACCGCAACGTCTGCGCTGTTGAAAATCGTCGGATATTTCAGCGGCTTGTCCTCACCCTCGGTCACCGACATCAGCACCAGCCGCAGATTCTCGCCCAGGTCGTAAGAAGAGGGACAGACCAGATTTCCCACGTTCTCAATGAAGAGAAAATCCAAGTCGTGCAGGTTCCATCCCTCGAGGGCGTTCTGCACCATTGCCGCTTCGAGGTGACACAACGTGCCTGTCGTGATCTGCTTCACTGGAGCCTTGCTGCGGGCGAGGCGGACAGCATCGTTCTCGGTCGCCAAATCTCCGACCAGCGCGGCGACTCGATAGCGAGGCTGTAGTTGCGTTAGAGTCTTCTCGAGGAACATCGTCTTTCCGGCACCGGGGCTCGAAACCAGGCTCACCACGAAAACTCCCGCGGCGCGGAACTGTTCGCGCAGAGCGCGCGCGATCACGTCGTTATGCTTCAGAACATTTCTGCGCACTTCCACCAGGCGCGGTTCGGTCATTCCTGCACCTCCAAGGCGAAGACTTCCAGTTCCTTGCCCTGCCGCACGTCCATCGTCGGCACGCCGCATTCAGGACAAGTGAAGGACTGCACCGACTGCAGCGTTCGCCGGTCATTACACTGCGGACAGTACACTACTACAGGCACGTCCTCGACGATCAGCCGCGTGCCCTCGAGCGCAGTGTCCTGGCAAGCAACCTCGTACGAGAACAGCAACGCGTCTTTGACTACGCCAGACAGCGCGCCCAGCCTGAGATGCACGGCGGTCACCTGCACGCGGCGTCGCTGCGATTCTTCCAAAGCCGCATCGACTATGCTCATCGCGATGGAGAGTTCATGCATGCCTTTGCGTATTCTATATCCGATTGCGCCGCGGAAGCCTTGGACGGCCTGCCGTTTGGGCGGTATCATCCTCTCCTGTCCGATTCTGCTCGGTCTCGATGGGCCGCAGCTTTGAGGGAATATGCCTGATCTCTCCACAAACTATCTCGGCCTAAGGCTTCGCACTCCGCTGGTGGCATCGGCGTCTCCGCTTACTCACGAGTTGGATGGAGTACGCCGCTTGGAAGATGGCGGAGCGTCGGCAATCGTTTTACATTCGTTGTTCGAAGAGAACGCGGTCAAGGTTGAAGGACTCGCTGCCGCGCACCCCGCCCTCGATCAGTATCTGTGCTTGTTGCAGAGCGCGAAGGAAGTCGTCTCCGTGCCCGTCGTTGGCAGTCTCGGCGCAACCACCGGTGAGGGATGGACCGGGTATGCGAAGCAGATCGAGCAGGCTGGCGCGGACGCTCTCGAATTGAACCTGTATCAAGTTCCCAGCCAGGCCGATGTTTCCGGAGCGGAGTTGGAGAACGGCTATGTCGAAATCATGAAGGCGGTGAAATCGGCGGTGAGGATTCCCGTCGCCGCCAAGCTCACTCCGTTCTTTACCAGCATGTCGAACATGGCGCATCGCCTTGATGCAGCCGGCGCGGACGGTCTCGTTCTCTTCAACCGCTTCTATCAGCCGGACATTGACTTGAATTCCATGGAGATTCAGCCGCACGTTCTGCTAAGCACGTCAGAGTCTTTGCGCCTGCCATTGACGTGGATCGGGATTCTCTTCGGACGGATCAAAGCGAGCCTTGCAGGAACAAGTGGCGTGCACAGTTACCAGGATGCTGCGAAATTGCTTCTGGCGGGAGCCGACGCGACGATGATGTGCTCCGCGTTGCTACGCCATGGAATTAGCCAGCTTCGCGAGGTAGAGACCGGGATGCTGCGTTGGATGGAGAAGCATGAATACGCATCCGTCGCCGAGATCAAAGGAAAACTGAGCCAGCTCCAGTGCCCCGACCCCGCGGCCTTCGAGCGCGCGCAGTATCTGAATGCGGTGAAGGGCATCAAGAACGTAGTCGTGACCGGGCGCGAAGCTTGGAGAATTCTGACTGGACAATGAAATTGCCACGGGCATGCAGGGATTCTCACGGATAAACCTCGATTCCGATTTATCCGTGAAATCCGTGGCTCGTTTCTTTACTTCGTCAGCTGGCCGATGAAGACCCCGAAGGCGTCCAGCGAGACCGTATCTCCCTTGGCCGAAGACTTGCCGCTCGTCGCTAGCGGCGTCGCCGACTTGAATCCATTCTTGCTGAATTCGAAGTTCACTTTCTGCGCGCTTGAGCTCATGTTCAAAGCTACCAGCACGGCCTGGTCTTTGTAGACACGCAGGTAAGCGAGAACGTTGGGATCGTTGTCATCGACTGGCACATAGCTGCCTTCCAGCAGCGCCGGGTTGTTGTGGCGTAGCTTCAGGACGCTCTTGTAGAACGCAAGCACCGAGTTCGGGTCTTTCGACTCGTCGGCAACGTTGTGGGTTTTATAAGTCGGAGGCACCGGCAGCCACGGCTTGGCGTTTGAAAAGCCAGCATTCGCGTTTTCGTCCCACTGCATGGGCGTGCGTTCCCCGTCACGGCCTTTTTCTTTTGGCCATCCGGTGCGGCCGATGGGATCCTGCACTTCCTCTTTGCGCGTGGGAGGAGTGGTTTTCATTCCGATCTCTTCTCCGTAATACATGATCGGTGTACCGCGCAGTGTCAGGTACAGACCGCCCATCAGCTTGGCGATCTGGTCGTTGTGCTGGCCGTCTCCGTAACGATCATAGGAGCGCACGATGTCGTGGTTGCTGATGACGAATGTGGGCCAGCCCGAGGCGGAGTTGACCGCGGCAATCTGCTTGCGGAATTCCGCCGGTGAGAGTTTGTTGACGGTGGTGAAGAGGAAGTCCATGGGCAACTGCAACTCGTTGTTGCCGGCGCCGTAATACTGATTCAGTTCCTTGATGTCGGCGGTCCAGGTTTCGCCAATCAGGACTGCGTTGTTTTCGTCCGCCACCTGGCGCAAGCCGCGGAGCACATCGTGTACCTCCGGCAGCTTCTGGTTGTACTTGCTCTCTTCGTTGTTATCGCCGAATGCGTTCTTACCCGGAACAATGGGATTGTCGTGCAGGTTGGGATCTTCGAAGAGCGTATCGACCGCATCCAGACGAAAGCCCGAGACGCCGCGCTTGTACCACCAGCGGGTCACGTCAAACATGGCGTCTTTCACCGCGGGGTTCCGCCAGTTCAGATCCGGCTGCTCAGCGTAGAACATGTGGTAATAGTACTGATTCGTCGTGGGATCGAGTTTCCATGACGAGCCGCCAAAAATTGAAATCCAGTTATTGGGAGGCTGGCCCGGTCCCTTTCCATCGCGCCAGATGTACCAGTCGCGATGCTCCGAGGTGCGCGATGACTTCGAATCGATGAACCACTTGTGCTGGTCTGACGAATGGTTGACGACGAAGTCGAGGATGATGTGAATGCCGCGCTTCCTGGCTTCCGTCGACAGAGTGTCGAAGTCGGCCAAGGTGCCGTACATGGGGTCGATGTTTTCGTAGTCGGAAACGTCGTACCCGAAATCGACTTGCGGCGAAGGGAAGCAGGGCGAGATCCAGATCGCGTCGACGCCGAGCTCCTTGAGGTAGTCGAGTTTCGAAGTGATGCCGTTGAGGTCGCCGACGCCGTCGTTGTTGCTGTCGGCAAAGCTGCGCGGATAAATCTCGTAGAAGACAGCGTGCTGCCACCATTGGTGGCCTTCAGCGTCCACTTGTTTGCCGGAATTCTGGGCGGAAGCAATCAACGACAAGGTCAGAGCTGCAATGAGAACAATCCAGGACAACTTGGTCCGCATAGGTTTTAACTCCGCTCCGCAATGAAATGGGGGAATCGACAAATGCCAGCGAAAGCATTCTACGCCGACCGCGCCCAAGCGTGCTGCGATGGCGGGAAATGGGTCAGTTTGAGCAAATATCATTTTGTCATTCCTCGCGCGATAAGGCCGCGCTTCGGAATGACAACTTTCAAACTGACACACTACTCGACGGCGCCTTCCCCTGACTAAATCAAGGGCGCCCGAAGTGGATGGTTACGGTCTGCTGCAAATAAGATCCAGCCGGGGATGCTGGCATTTGAATATGTAACTGTCCGGATTGCGCAAGTGCGGCGCCTTCTACCGACGAAATCTGGCCGGCGTTCCAGGTTGCCAGCTGGTAGCGGCTCCCCGCCAAGCCTGAAACCTCCATCGTTAGCTGGTTTCGGGCGGGATTCCAGAGTTCGGAGAGAACGCGCAGGCCGCGGCTCGCACTACCGAGCGGCGGGAGTTCGTTGGAAAGCGAGATGCCAAAATCGTTCTTTACCCGGATCGTGACAGTGTTCGGCCCAGCGTGGACCTGGAAGCGAACGGCTACGTGTTGGTCGTTCGCATTCGCATCGATTTTAAAGGCCACAGGCCTTCCATTCATTTCGACGCTGACTACCTGCGCACGCAAACTGAAGGCAGGAGAGAAATCGATCCAGCATTCGCCGTCACCCGTGCGTTTTGTTTCGAGCACTACGGCGTCGGCCGTCTTCCGATATTGGAAATCCAGAACAGCTTGCCCCAGCTTCACGTTGTGGATGGAGAACGACGGCCAATCGGCGGGGACATGCGGAGCCAGCGCAATCTGATTTTTCTCGGCGTCGGCCTGCAGGCCGAACATGCCGCGCAGGATCGGACTTACGACCATCGCTGAGGACCAGATCTGGTGCGGCGAACTTGTGGCGAACGACTGGTAATAGTCGCCCGACAGCACCTCGGTGAAGTGCCCGAGGGCGCCATCAAGGCCGAGCAGCGCATTGTCCCGCAGATTGGAGTAGGCCGGAAACACGTGATGGTAGCGGTATTCGGCAACCGATGCCCAGCCCGTGAAGAGTGGCCAGACTGCGCCGTAATGATATCCGGAGCCGTCGTAGTCCTTCGACTTGTCGGAGATGATGCGCATACCCCAGTCGGTCTGGTGATCGACCGAGGAGAGTTGCGAGATCGTGTCGTCCGCGTGGGAGGCATTCGATAGGCCGAAGCACATGGGAACGGTGGTCAGAACCGTCGGCACATCGATGCGCTTGTTCTCTTTGCTTAGAGCAAAAGCGTAGCTCTTGCTCTCTGGCGACCAGAAGGCCTCGTCGAGAGCGGGCCTCTTCTGATCGAACTCGGCGGCGAGTTGCTTGCCGATATCGTCCTTGCCCAGAAGTTGAGCGAGATGCGAGAGCGCCCGCAGAGCTTCGACGCCCAGTCCCGACTGGTAGTACTCGTTCTTCACGGGAAGGAGCGGGCCACCCTCCACCCAGCCGTGGCCGATGCCGATATTCTGCGCGAATCCCTGCGCGTCGTAGGTGGAGCGCAGGAATTGATAGGCGCGCCAGACGTTGTCCCATTTCTCGCGGGCAAACGCCACGTCGCCGCTCTGGGTTGCATAATCATTCATCGCGATGATGAACAGTGGGGTTGCGTCCGCGGAAGCGAACCCGTATGGATACTCTTTGAACCACGGCACCAGACTCGCGCTCTGCGAAATTTCGTGTGGAACCTTGCCGTCTTCGCGCTGGAATTTGCCGACGAAGTCGAGGGCCGTGCGCGTGGTCGAGTAATCTCCTTCGGCATTGAGCGCGAACGAAGTCCACAGAGAATCGCGACCGAAGAACCAGGCAAATCCGGGGCGCTGGCTGATGCCGGAAGTGCGATATCCGGCGATCAGACCCGAGCCGAGATAGGGGCTGTTCACCAACCCCTGAATAGTGCTGATACGGGCCCAGTCGTAGGCCTGCTGCAATGTGGAGTCGGGAAGTTCGAGGCCGACCGTCTTGTCGAGGTAATCGCGATAATAATCGGCGGAGGCGTGAATCATATCCACATCGGCATTCAGCAGGTGCTGGTAAGTCTTTTCGGCATCGGCGTCGCCTGCGACCGATCCTGCGATGACCAGCAGTTTGGAGTCCTTCCCCTTTGGCGTGATGCCCAGACGCATTGAATTCTCATCGGACGAGGAATAGTTCGTCTGGTAGGCAAGATGCGGATCGGTTGCAGTGGGCGATCCGACAAACGCGGCGAATTTGTGCGCCTCTTCTCCGAAGACGAAGGCATGGTGGCTGGGGTCCCAATTTACGTACGTGCCCCCGAGCGCCGCAGGCCACTCGAGTTGAAAGTCGCCAGCGAAGGCGGCTTCTATTTCCAGCGGCGACTCGGTTTCAACATCCAGTCGAATGATTGCGCCAGCTTCATTTACCGGCACGCACAAGGTCTCGCGCACGCGAAAGGAATCGCCCGCATAGAGGATCGAAGCCGACTCCGGCCGCACGGTCAGGGTACGCGCGAGGCTCTCCGCGGGCAGAGCGCGATCGCCAACATGGAAGATCAGATGGAAATCACGGAAAATCTTGAGCGGATAGACCCACGCTTCAAATCGTCCGGTTTCGGTGCCGAAAAGTCCTGCGCGTGTGCCCACGACGGGGAGAAACTCCCAGGTACGAACGGTGCGGGAAAGCTCCAGATTTTGCTTCTGCGCGAGCGAGAAGGTAGAACAAAGGCAGAGGGCGCTCAGAAGGCAGGAGAGAATACACCGTGTCCGGACTCGTGCCCGAAATTGTCTAAGCGCGTTCCCTCGAACAGGCATCGGCCCCGCCAGAGCTTGCAAAGTCACGGTTCACTGAATATAAGGAAGAAGGGCGAATTTTAGCACGAGCCGAGCGGGCCAGGTAGCGACCTCATTGTTCCCTTCACGCCGCGTATTTCTGAAATCTCTAAGCCGTTCCGCGCTAGTGTTATCGCTGGAGCATGTGCTGGCAATGGCGTGGCCGCAGCGGGCGCGCGCGAGTGCGCAAGTCCAGCAGAAAGCAGCAGCAGAGCCGGGACCGGGCACAAATCTGGGTATCAGCTTCTTGAATGTTGGCCGGGAAGCTGGACTGAATGCCAAGACTATTTTCGGCGGCGAGCACAAGAATAAATACCTGCTGGAAACGACGGGGTGCGGCGTCGCTTTCTACGATTACGACAACGACGGCTGGCTGGATATTTTTCTGGTGAACGGCTCGCGGCTGGAAGGCTTTCCCAAGGGAAGCGAACCCACATCGCATCTGTTTCGCAACAATCGCGACGGGACGTTCACCGATGTCACGGTGAAGGCTGGCGTGGCGCATTCGGGCTGGGGACAGGCGGTCTGCGTCGGCGACTACGACAACGATGGCTGGGACGACCTGTTCGTTACCTACTTCGGCAAGAACGTTCTCTACCACAACAACGGCGATGGCACCTTCACTGACGTGAGCGAAAAGGCCGGCGTAGCGGGCACGGGCACGCGCTGGAACACAGGCTGCGCGTTCGTGGACTACGATCGCGACGGAAAGCTCGATCTGTTCGTTGCGAACTATATCGATCTTGATCTGGCGACGGCTCCGGTGCCGGAGTCCGGGCCTTGCCTCTACAAGAGCGTGATGGTGGCCTGTGGGCCTCCGGGGCTTAAGGGCGGGAAAAATATTCTTTACCACAACAACGGGGATGGAACGTTCAGCGATGTTTCCGAGTCGTCGGGAATCCTGCGGGCAAACGGAACTTATGGCTTGGGCGTGCTGACGGCAGATTTCGATAACGACGGCTGGCCGGATATTTATGTGGCGAACGATTCGACCGCGAGCGCGCTCTATCAGAACAAGAAGAATGGAAAGTTTGAGGACGTTGCCATTGAAGCCGGTTGCGCGCTGAGTCCGGATGGCAAGCCGCAGGCGGGAATGGGGGTTTCCGCGGCGGACTATGATCTCGACGGCAACCTCGACATCATTAAAACGAATTTTGCCGGTGATACACCTTCGCTTTATCACAATCAGGGCGGAGCGAACTTTGAGGATGCAACGTTTTCAGCGGGGCTGGGCGCTCACACTCAATTTTTGGGCTGGGGCTGCGGATTTTTCGATATGGATAACGATGGCTGGCCCGACATTTTAATTTGCAACGGGCACGTGTATCCGGAGGTCGAGCAACTGAAAACCGAGGCCGGATATCCGCAGCGCAAGTTGCTCTATCAGAATCTGCATAACGGGCACTTCGCGGATATTTCGCTGCAGGTGGGCCCGGGAATCTCAGACCCCGTTGCTTCGCGGGGCGCCGCTTTTGGCGATTTCGATAATGACGGCGATATTGACGTTGTTGTGAATACAGTGAACGACTATCCGCAGCTGTTGCGTTGCGATACGAAACTCGCTAACAACTGGATCAAGATCCGGACCATCGGCACGAAGTCGAATCGCAGCGGGATCGGGGCGCGGCTGGTGTGCGTAACGCAAATGCCGGGAGAATCGAAGCCGCACCGGCAGATCGATGAAGTGCGCAGCGGCGGAGGATATTTCTCGCAGAATGATCTGCGCGTGCACTTCGGGCTGGGCAAAGCGGAGAAGGTCGAGGTGTTGGAAGTTCACTGGCCTAGCGGACAGGTGGACACGCTCAAAGACGTGAAGGCAAACCAGGCGATCTTCGTCAAAGAGGGCGAGGGGATCACGCGCACGATGCAGTTTCCAGTTAAGAACAAAACATGACCACAGAGGACACTGAGAGGCACAGAGGACTACGGTTTCTTCGTCTCCGGTTGGACTGCTGCGCCTGAGCCTTCCGTTAACGTTTGAATCTTATCCACCGAAATATTTGTGAAGCGCTCCGTCAGGCCGCTCGGCCAGCGAATTTCCGCCCACTCAATCTTGTCGGCGCTGCCCAGGCCGAAGTGGACGCGCATGTCGCTGTTGGAAATGTAGCTGGACCCGCTGCGGACTTCGTCGACGAGAATTCGCGTTGCGGTCTTCACGTGGAGACGGGCGCCGATGCCGTCGCGATTCGATTTTGTTCCCACCGTATGGATCGCAACCCAGTGATTGGAATTCCGACTCTGATTCACCAGCAGGCTGGGCGCGGCGTTCATATTGCTGATCACCGCCGACATCCGGCCGTCATTCCAAAGATCGCCTACTGCCAGTCCGCGCGACGAAGCTGCTGTCGTGATGCCGGCTCCGCCCGAGGCAGAAATGTCGCTGAAGGTTCCGTCGCTGTTGTTGTGGTAGAGAATGCGCGGCTCTTTGTAGCTGCTGCCGAGGTGCTGGCTGTCGACCTCGGGATAGACGTGCCCGTTCACCAGGATCAGGTCGGGCCAGCCGTCGTTGTCTATGTCGAAGAACATCGTGCCCCACCCGAGATATTGCGTATAGAGACCAAGGCCTGCGGCGGAAGTTGCGTCGGTGAACGTGCCGTCGCCGTTGTTCTTGTAGAGCGTGGAAGTGTCGTCGGAAAAATTCGTCTTGAAGATGTCGACATGGCCGTCGCCGTTGAAGTCAGCAATACTCGATCCCATTCCCGCCTGCTCGCGGCCGTCTTCGTTGAAGGCTGCGCCGGCCGTGACCGCGACATCCGTGAAGGTGCCGTCGTGATTGTTGCGGTAGAGAATGCTGGGCGTGCTGTCGCAGGCAATGAAGATGTCGGGCCATCCGTCTTCGTCGAAGTCGAGCGTCGAGACGCTGAAGGCGTAATGGCCGTCGGTGCGGTCGATGTGGGCTTTCGTGGTGACGTCTTCAAAAGTACCGTCGCCGCGATTGTGGTAGAGGATGTTCTTCGCGCCAGATAACCCGCGCGGTCCGCACATCACTGGAACTCCCTTCCAGATGCACGTGGGACGCTCGCCGGGTGCGGGCGCGGTGGCGAGATCAAAGTCGACATAGTTGGCGACGACCAGGTCGAGGCGGCCGTCGCGGTCGTAGTCGACGAAGGCGCAGCCGGTGCCCCAGGCCTTGCCTGACCCGGCAACTCCGGACTTTTCGGCGACCTCTGTGAACACGCCGTGATCGTTGCGGTAGAGGCGGTTCTTGCCGTAGTAGGTGATGTAGAGATCTTCCCAGCCGTCGTTATCGTAGTCGCCGACGCAAACGCCCTGCCCCCACCCGGTTGAAGTCAGTCCGGCTTTGGCCGTGACATCGGTGAAGGTGCCGTCATGATCGTTGTGGTAGAGGCGATTTGTGGGGCCTTGCCCCGCGGGAAATCCTTCGAGCCGCGTGCCATTGACGAGGAAGATATCGGGCCAACCGTCGTTATCGTAATCGAAGATGGCGATCCCGTTGCCGGTGGTTTCGATGATGTATTTCTTGGTGTCGAGACCGCCGAAGATGTTCTGGGCGGTGAGACCGGCCTTTTCGGCGATGTCGGTGAAGTTAGCGATGGGAGCGCCAGGAGGAGTCTTCGACTGCTGGGCAGCGAGAATCGAGGCGAGAAATAAAAAAAACCCGCTGGCCAGGAATCGTAGAACGAGAGTACGCGAGTGGAACGCTGGAATTTGAAACCGCATGGGTCTAGTTGATGTTAGGAGTGTACTGGGACAGGGTCAAGCGACGGTGCACGCCTAGATGCCGTAGTTCGCGCTGCGCAGCCCATCTTTGTAGGCTTCGCGCGCCTTCGTGACCTTCTCGTGCGCGTCGTGCTCCTTGAAGTGAGCCTCGTCCCAGCGCTCCCACGCGAGCATGGAGTGGTCAGGAGTGGCCAACGCTTCTTCGGCGCGAATGGCCTCCACCCACTCATCAACAGCCTTCTTGTAAGCCAGACGCCGCTGGTCGAGATCTTCTTTCGCCATAACTTCTGCAGGATAATGCCGGCTGGACGCCAGGTCAATTGCAGGAATCAGTGATTCAGAGTGGCTGCGGCGATTCCTACGTTCGTGTCGGCGCCTCCGTAGTAGAAGAGGTACCAGTCGCGCTGTTTCACCATGCCCTCGACAAAAACGACGTTCGGAACCTGGCCGATTTTCTCCCAGGACTTCTCGGGTGCGAAGATCGGCTCATCGCTCCGCCAGATCGGCTTGGCTGGGTCGTTGCGGTCGAAAACCGCAACCCCGGTGCGATACACGAGGTTCTCGTCGGCACCGTTGTAGATCAGTACGATCCCGCTCGGTGTAAGAATTGGCGTCGGCCCCGGCTCTGCCACTCGCGAATCGAATTTCCCGGGCCGCACGGGTACCACCGGAGTTTTGGTGGCCTCAGTCCAGTGCAGCAGGTCGGCCGAATTGGCCAGACCAGTCTGATCTTTGTCGTCCGCGCTCGTGCCAAGGAAATACATCCAGTACTTGCCGCCAATCTTCTCGGGGATGATCGCGCCGGACTTGGTCCACTTCACGTTCCAGTTGCCCTGATTCGAGGGAATGATCACGCCCTTGCGATCCCAATGAATCAAGTCCTTCGAGGTCGCGAGGCAAAGCTGCGCATCTTTTTTGTTGTAGCCCGTGTAGGTCAGATAGTAAGTGTCGCCGATTTGCACCAGGCGCGGGTCTTCAACGCCCCCATCTTTTTCGTAATCGGCGGCCGGGCTGAGCACCGGATCTTCTCTGCGAGTGAAATGAGTGCCGTCGTTGCTCTCGGCATATCCCAGGCGCGACGTTCCCTGTTTATCCTGGGCACGGTAGAGCATGACAATCTTTTCGCCGACCATTACGACTGCGGGATTGAAAGTCCCCGCCGACTCCCAACCATTTCCGCGCGGGGCGATGACGGGCGCGTCCGAAACGCGGTGCCATTCACCAAATGGAAGGCGCGCGCCGGTCTGGGCCGCGGTCAGGGTCAGAGCCAGCGGGAGCAGAGCATATCGTTTGAGGTGCTGTACTCTCATTCGCATTTGGGCAGTAAAAAACGGCAGGGCCGACCCCCTGCCGTTTGCACAATCCAGAATCTGGCCTACTTCTTGTTCACAGCCTTTTTGAGTTCGGCTCCAGGGGTAAACTTCGCGACGCGGCGGGCAGCGATCTTGATAGTGGCGCCGGTTTGCGGGTTACGCCCGTTCCGCGCTTTTCTTTGCGACACGGAGAAGGTGCCGAAACCTATCAGAGCTACTCGATCTCCTTTGCGGAGGGCGGAGGTAATGCTGTCGACGGCGGTATCAATCGCAGTCGTGGCCTGCGCTTTGCTGACTTCACAAGCGCCTGCGATCTTATCAACCAGATCGGCTTTGTTCATTGATATCTCCTCACAGGTCTCTTTGGTGCCCAGCCTGCACCGGGAGGAAACTGGAACGGCTGAGTTGGGAAACCCGTCGGCTGGTATTGTCCTCCGTCTGCGGCGAATGTCAACTGTGAAAATCCGCACGGGTAGCCTGTTTTGCACCTCCCCGAGCCCGATCTGGGCCACCGGCGCGGATTTGGCGGCAATTTGCCCTGGTGCCGGGCGGCCTTTTCCTCCGGCGTCCACAACCAGGCGGCTTCCTTCACAGGATGTACACAGGCAGGCAGCGGTTCGCGCTTGCGCGGAACCTGCCTGCTGATGCAAAGTCAAAGAAACGAACATGTTGAAAATGGGCTCTCAGGCGGTGAAGGCTGCGGCAGATACTTGTCCGCTTTGTGACGGTACGGGATGGAAGACCGTGTCGGGTCCGGGCGCAAACGTGCAGGAACGCCGGGTGACGCGCTGCGATTGCCAGTTGCGGGCGCGGTCGCAGGGATTGCTGGCTGCGGCTCGTATTCCACGCCGCTACGAGCATTGCGAACTCAGCAACTACGACACGGACTTTCCCGGCGCCAATCCGTCGCTGGCCGAAGCCCACTTTGTGGCCTCGAATTTCGCGAAGAAGTGCGATCCACGCGGAGACAAGGGATTGCTGATTATCGGCAAAATCGGCACCGGGAAGACGCATCTCGCGGTCGGCATCGCGAAAGAACTGGTCCTCAACCGGGGCATTGCCTGTCTTTTTTACGATTACCGCGAACTGCTGAAGGAAATCCAGAATTCCTACAACTCGACGGTGCAGACCACAGAACTGGATGTGCTGCGGCCGGTATTCGAGACGGATGTTCTGGTGCTCGATGAGTTGGGTGCGGTGAAGCCGACGGAATGGGTGTGGGATACGGTGAGCCTGATCCTGAATACACGCTACAACGACAATCGGACGACCATCATCACGACGAATTTCGATGATCAGCCTGCGGCGGGGGCGGCTACCACTTCGCTCAGGGCTGCCGTGCGGGGCGAGACCCTGGGCGACCGGATCGGCGAGCGCATGCGGTCTCGGCTGCACGAGATGTGCCGCATTGTTACGCTCGACGGCAGCGACTTCCGGCAGAAGTTCCGCAGCGCCAACTTCCGGTAGATCCATATGCCTTGTCATTCTGGTATGCCTTGTCATTCTGAGCGAAGCGAAGAACCTATGTACTTCGCTTGCGCCGCCACTCGCGATGCAGTCGAGAGACCCCATAGAATATCTGAGTGCTGACTGAGCAGCTCGAATTCACGCCTGAGCGGGGCGCCGAAGTACTGGGCGCAATTCCGGCTGCTCCAGCGGTTTTTCTGCTACGTGGCGAAGACGCGCAGGCCGAGCCTTACGTCAGCAAGACGGCAAATCTGCGGCGACGGCTGCAGCGCCTGCTGGGCCCGGTCGAGGAGCGCACGAAGAAACTGAACCTGCGCAATCGCGTACGCGCGATTGAGTACACGCCCACCGGATCGGACTTCGAGTCAGGCTTTCTTCTCTACCAGGCTCTGAGAGCAGCGTTCCCCAAGACCTATTCAAACCGTCTGCGGTTCCGCTTCGCTCCACTGGTGAAGCTGCATCTGGAAAATGAATATCCGCGTGCGTCGGTGACGACGCGGCTGGGCCGCCTCAATGGGCGCAATCTCTACTATGGTCCGTTCCTTTCTCGTGTGGCAGCCGAGAAATTCATGAACGACTCGCTGGATTTTTTCAAGATGCGGCGCTGCGTCGACGATCTGCATCCCGATCCACAGTTTCCCGGCTGCATTTATTCCGAGATGAAGATGTGCCTGGCGCCGTGCTTCAAGGGATGCACCGACGAGGATTACGGCGTTGAGGTGAGGCGGGTGCAGTCTTATTTCGATTCCGGCGGAGACTCGCTGCTGCGTGAATTTTCCGCGGAGCGCGACGCGTCGTCGGCCGCGCTGGCGTTCGAAGATGCGGCGGCGATTCATGTGCGGTTGGAGAAGCTGACGCCGCTGGTGAACCAACTTCCTGAGGTCGTCCGCCGAATCGATCAACTCTCGGCGGTGATGATTCAAGTGAGCCACGTTCCAGGCGCGGTTGCGTTCTTCCGCATCGAGCGCGGGAGCATCTCCGGGCCGATTGCATTCAGCATTGAGCCGGCCGAGCGTACGAAATCACAATCGATGGAATCGCGAATCCAGGAAGTGCTGGCTTCCGCACTACGCGGAGAGACGAAATCTGCGCTCGAAACGATGGAGCATCTCGCCTTGCTTAAGCGCTGGTACTACCGTGGCAGCCGCATGGGAGAAATCTTTTTTGCCGACACAAAAGGCGAGTTGCCCATGCGGCGACTCGTCCGCGGAGTCTCACGGGTGTTTCGAGGTGAGAAACCGGAAACAGAGATTGCCAGGCCCGCCGAGAACGCTTGACATGCTCCCTTATTGCTGCGGCATCTCGCTTCCGCTCCATCCGAACCAACGGCGGCCCGCCCATCGCACCATGCGCCATCCGCCAAAGCCAGCCGCACAAATAGTCCCGATCCACAGCAAAATCGCAGGAAGATTGAACAGGATTGTGAGCATCGCGGATGCGTAAGTTCCAAGGCTGTCCAGGCCGTCCCGCGCTGCAAGCTTCAGTTGATACAACGGCCGCCAGTTGAGGCCGAAAACCTGCGCTTCAGCCTGAGTGCGGAGAGAAATTGTGATGGCGACAGTTTCGACCTGCTGCGACAGCGTGTTGAACTCAGCTTGCTGTTGCTCAATCTGGCCGCGCACGTCGCTCAGCTTTTCATCGACCGCGAGCAGGTCTTTCACGGTATGCGCCTGTTTGAGGATGGTGAGATACTGCGCTTCCTCGGCCCGCAGGTTGCGCAGCGTGGCATCTTGATCAACGTACTGCCGCGTAACGTCCCGCTCGTCGACCTTCTCGCTCTCCACTTTCAGTCCAAGACTTCGGATTTGCGATCGCACCTCGTCAAAGCGCGCGGCCGGCACCCGGATCGTCAGGGTCGCAGCGGCAGAGTTTTGGCTCACTTCGGCGCTGACCAGATATCCGCCCATGTTCTCCGCCATTTTCGTGATGCTCTCCGCCATCTCCGCTGGATTCTCCACGAGCATCTCCACGGACGCCGTGCGGATGATCTTGCGGCCAGCGGTCGCATCGAGAGCTGAGAGACCCGCTTGAGCTTGCGCCTTTTTGTCCTCGACCCGGACGTACGCCGAGGCGATAGCGTTAACCTGTTCGGTAACTGGGCGTTCGACATGGGTCGTCAGCCCGCGCTGGTCAACTGCGGCGGTGTGCTCTGCTATGTCGCGGGAACGGTGAAGACCTGGCGATGCTACAGCGGCTAGAATCAATGTGGCCGTTCCCCCCATTAGCATCCACTGCAGCGGCTTGCGGAACTGTCCCCAGGAATACGTCAAAGTCGACATAGCGTTCCCTCCGCGGAGAGAACGCTGAGTATGTGGGCAACTTGCAGGATTTGTGATTTAAGTTGGACGGGCCCCGATTAGCGACGCGGGCGGGGCGCCCGCGCCACATGTGCCCTTTAGATGTCCAGGTTCTTCACGTCGAGCGCGTTTTCTTCGATGAACTTGCGGCGAGCTTCAACGTCTTCACCCATGAGCGTGGTGAAGATGGTTTCGCACTCGGCAATGTCTTCGAGCCTCACCGACAGCAGCGTTCGCCGCTCGGGATCCATGGTCGTCTCCCAAAGCTGCGGCGCCGTCATTTCGCCCAGGCCTTTGTAGCGCTGGATGGTGAAGTCCTTGCGGCCTTCGTTGATCACGTAGTCGCGCAGGTCGCGAACGTTCTTCTTCTCGACGACTTCGATCTCGGCCTTGCGTTTGGCGGGCTTTGGGGCTTTCTTGTCGGCCTTGTCGCCATCGGCCGCCGCTTCTGCTTCGGCGTCTTCCCCGCTGCCATTGACCGGCGCGGCCTTGACCAGAGTTTCGACGATGAACGGCGGCTCCATGAAGGGCTCGATTTGCTTGTACTTCGAGATCAGTTGGCGGCACTCGGCACTGGAAACCAGTTCCCAGTTGATGACGTGTTCGGCGCCGTGCTTGTTGACGAAGGCGACTTGCCACAAGTTGTGCTCTTCATCGAAGCGGGCTTCGACACTCTTGAAGCCTTCTTCCTTCTGCAGTTTTTTGATTTCTTTTTCCAGCCGCTCGATTTTCTTGGGCGCACTGTTCTTGTCGCCCTCGAAGTCGGCGCGCTTGGCGAGGTCGAGTTTGGGAATCAGTTCGGTGACGCGCTCGTTGCGGATGCGCTTATCGAACTTGTCGAAGAAGCCAATATATTCGTCGAGCACGGTCATGAACCGCGCCAGATCTTTGCCTTCGATTTTCGCAGCGCCCTCGCCGTAGCGCACGCTCAGGCCCTCGGCGGCACGCTTTACCATGACTTTGACGAAGTCACGCTCGTCTTTGATGTACTGCTGCGACTTGCCCTTCTTCAGCGAGAACAGCGGCGGCTGCGCAATGAAGACATTGCCGCGCTTGATCAACTCCTGCATATGGCGGAAGAAGAACGTCAGCAGCAGGGTACGGATGTGGCTTCCGTCCACGTCGGCGTCGGTCATCAGAATGATCTTGCCGTAGCGGACTTTGGTTGGATCGAAATCTTCTTTGGAGATGCCGGTGCCGAGCGCTGTGATCATAGCGCGAATTTCTTCGTGGGCCAGCATCTTGTCGTAGCGGGCTTTCTCTACGTTCAGAATTTTTCCCTTAAGCGGGAGAATCGCCTGAAAGCGGCGATCGCGTCCCTGCTTGGCAGTGCCGCCTGCGGATTCGCCCTCGACCAGGAACAGCTCGCAGCGGTTCGGATCCCGCTCGGAACAATCCGCCAGCTTGCCGGGCAAGCCGCCGGAATCGAGCGCGCCCTTGCGGCGCGTGAGGTCTCGGGCTTTGCGCGCAGCTTCACGAGCGCGGGCGGCGTCCACGGCCTTGTTGATGATTTTCTTGCCCACTGCCGCATTCTGCTCGAAGAACGCGCCCAGGCGCTCGTTCACGAACTGCGTGACTGTGCCGGCGATGTCGGAATTCAACTTGCCCTTAGTCTGTCCTTCGAATTGCGGCTGCGGCAGCTTCACGCTGATGACTGCGACGAGTCCTTCGCGCACGTCGTCGCCGGTCAGATTTTCTTTTACATCTTTGAACAGGCCCATCTGCTGGCCCGCGTAGTTGATGGTGCGGGTCAACGCTGTGCGGAATCCGGAGAGGTGTGTACCTCCGTCAACGGTGTTGATGTTGTTGGCGAAGCTGAACACCGACTCCGAGTAAGCATCGTTATATTGCAGGCCAATCTCCATGTGGACGCCGTTGCGGTCGTCTTCCATGTA
>Ga0075017_100000194_pt1 | contig 29434 bp, 27 predicted proteins | sample AleBraG_ABR_2012_FD_71475 | JGI IMG/M metagenome (GOLD analysis project Ga0075017, IMG submission 71475) | Freshwater sediment microbial communities in response to fracking from Pennsylvania, USA - Alex Branch Run_MetaG_ABR_2012 | ecosystem: Environmental > Aquatic > Freshwater > Creek >... | reverse complement strand
GGCGATGGTTGCGATGTGCGGAAATCGCTCCCGTACTATCGCCAGAAATTCAAATCCCGACATCCGAGGCATATTCAGATCGGAGATGATTAGATCGGGCAGGGACTTGCTGAGCGCGTGTAAGCCATCCACGCCGTCCCTAGCCGTGAGCACTTCATAGCCTCCGCTTTCCAAGATCAGCGCTGCGGCTTCGCGTAGTAAGGCTTCATCATCCACCACTAAGATGCGAAAGCGGAATTGAGCTACGGTCTTGGCTTCAGTAACCAATGTGCTTGCATAGGACGGCGTTGTCTGGTCAGCCGAGACTGTGGTTTGGGGCTTTTTGTGAATGTCCAATCCCAGTGAGGTGGTCTTATCCCAGGGTTCCCCTTTGCTCTTTGTCATGGGACCCCTCCCATCCGTTCATGACGTTCGATTGAGCCAAATGATATCGGTGCGAATCAAACCGATCTGCTCAATATTGACCAGTCTGCGGAATGGCCTGTCGCTAGCTCTGAATCGCGCCGAGTCTGTATTTGATTGACACGAGTAATTGTCAGTTTCTCGAACGTGGACGGCTCCAACCGGCTACTGTTCTCGCAAGCATTGAACAGGATTCCTCTCTTAATCACGCACAAAAAGTGAGCAATTCAGACCAGCTATTCTTCTGTGAGTAGGTGATCATGATGCTTGAGACGAGCACTCCTTCTCTCTCTTTCAGGTCTTCTGAGCTAAGTCAGCCCATCTGAAGTCTTCTCCTCTTAGTTCCGAAAGGAACAATTCATGAGAAAAACGATTTCCCTGCTGTTGATGAGCTTCGTAGGATTGTTTGGAACATTTGCCTGGGCGGGATCAGCTCGCCAGGATACCGATACTCGCTTGCAATCGTCCGTCGAAGTTCTGCACGCCGTCATGGCAACGCCAGACAAAGGAATCCCTGAAGAAGTACTAAGCAATGCCAAGTGCATCCTGGTGGTTCCCAATTTGATCAAAGGCGGCTTCATTTTCGGAGGCAAGCACGGACGCGGTGTGGCCACTTGCCGCACGTCTGAAGGCTGGAGTGCTCCGGCATTTGTATCCGTTGGCGGCGGAAGCTGGGGATTGCAGATCGGAGTCGAAGGCGTGGACCTGGTTATGCTGGTCATGAACGACCAGGGCTTCCAGCATCTGTTATCCAGCAAGTTCGAACTCACGGGTGAGGGATCGGTTGCGGCGGGTCCGGTAGGCCGTCACGCTTCTGCGGGAACTGACTGGAAAATGAATACCGAGATGCTGACCTACTCGCGCTCAAAAGGCGTGTTCGCCGGCTTGACGCTGGAAGGTGCGGTTATCGAGCAGGATAACGACTCGACGCACGCGATTTACGGCAAGAACATGAAGTTCAGCAACATCCTTTCGGGCAAGGTGTCCACGCCAAGAAGTGCGGAAGCATTCCTGAAGGCCGTGTCCGATGCGGGCCAACAGGCGCACATTGCTGAAGCAAAAGAAGACACGAAATAACAGCATCGGGAACTTGTCAGCGAGCTAGATTCTGAGCTGGCCGGGACCATGTATAGGTTCCGGTCAGCGTCACATTTTACGATCGTCTGAAAGGGGCAAGACATGAAAGTCAGCTTCCAGAAGTATCTTTGGGCGCAAGCAGCCTGCCTCGTTATTTTGCCCATTCTCGCGTTGGCTCAGTCCTCAGATTTTTCGCAGAATCTGGAGGCCTGCAAGAACGGCCGCGAAACGTGCGATCGCTCCAGGCTGAACCCGACGCAATCGGCTGAAGTGGCCAAAGCAGACCAACTGCGCAACATTTCAAATTGCAGGAGCGGCATTGGATCTTGTGACCGCTCGAAACTCTCCGAACCGGAAGCTGCTGCCTGGGCTGTGGCCGACCACCGGCGTAATGTTTCCAGCTGTAACGAAGCCTCGTCATCCTGCGACCCGTCCAAACTCACACCGTCCGAGGCTCGTGAGGTGGATGCGAGGTGGCACCAGCGTAACGTGGAGGACTGCAAGGATGGTGTGGGCGCGTGCGATCGCTCCAAACTGACTCCGTCGGAAGCCGAGCAAGTGAACGTAGCGAGGCGCGAACTCAACGTCTCCGACTGCAAGAATGGCGCTGGGCTCTGCGACCATTCCAAGCTGAGTCTTTCGGAGGCTAAAGACGTAACCGCCGCGGAACACCAGCGCAACACGCAAAATTGCGAGAACGGCTGGGACGAGTGTGACCGCTCTACACTGACGCCTCCCGAGGCTCGCGAAACGGTCCGCGCAGAACACAAGCGCAATCTCTCCGCCTGTAAAGACGGGCAGGAGGCGTGCGATTACTCGAAGCTTACTCAGTTGGAAGCCAGAACACTGGCCGCGGCCGAGCGCCAGCGCAACTACTCTGCCTGTTCTAAAGGCTACGGTTACTGTGACCGCTCGCGGCTAACGGCGGCAGAAGCTGCCTCCATTTCTACTGCATTCAGCTCAACGCCACAGTAGCAGTCAATGACGAACAAGGTGCCGTCGTGACGCCGCGAGCCTATTCGCCAGATCGAAGCTAAGGCACTGCGCAAGCTACGGCACCCGTCGCGCTCCGGTAAGCTCAGATCCCTTCCGACGATGTGCATTAATGACAATCGGAGCCGGGCACCAAGGCCGGTCATGAACGATCGAATGCTCGCCCGTTATCGTTCACTGCTCGACTTGGAGATCGGCGAAGCTAAGCTGCCTTGGCCAAGTGAACCTTCGGTAAGTCGAATTCCCTTCCACAATCAAAGCAAACCCGGTACGTGCGGCGTTTTATCGTGAACACGCGGCTCATGTGGCGGTGTCGGCACCCAAAGGCAAATTGGAAAATCCAAAGTACGGGATTCATCGATCCTGCTCTCGCCTGCGCTCGCAACTCTCACTCGCATTAGCATCCAGCCAAGCGAGAAGGGAACGAACACTGGCCCGCGCCAGGGCAATGGAGCAATCAGCGGCGCCATAATAGAAGTTCACCGTATCGCCATCCTGATCCATGGTGTAGCCACAGGGGAAGACAACGTCCTTGACGTCGCCATTACGCTCGTAATCGGCCTCAGGCCCAAATATCCACGAGTCGCCTCTGAGCAAGCATCTCTCGGGATTCTCAAGGTCAAATAGTGCCAGGCCCAATCGATACAGGCAACCGGACGGCGTGTGCCGCACACCGTGGTAGAGCACGAGCCATCCTCTGGAAGTCTCGATGGGCGGCGGTGACAAACCGATCTTGTTTGCGTCCCACCACGCGCCACGCCGCGCTTCCAATATCAGACGATGTCTGCCCCAATGACGCAGGTCCGGAGAATAGGAAATCCACATGTGCGCCCCGAGCGGTGTCATTGGCCGATGAATGAGCGCCCAGTAGCCGTCAATTCTTCGCGGCAAAAGTGCGGAGTCCTTGTCATCCGGTGGCATGATGACGCCGTAGCGCTCGAAGTTACGAAAATCCTTGGTCAGAGCCAGAGACACCCCGGGGCCACCGCGCGAATAGGACGTATAAGTGACCACGTACTGTTGCAGTTCGGGCACAAAAGTGATGCGGGGGTCCTCGATGCCCCAGAGCTCCTCTGGATATTGCTTCGGACTCGGCATGAGCGTCGGTTCGCTATCAATCTGCCAGCCATCCACGCCGTTTCGAGCGCGGGCAGCACAAAGATGCGATAAGCCACGCCGATCTTCTATCCGGCAAAGCAGTAATGTTGAGCCATCGGCAAGCAGCGTCGCACCTGCGTTGAAGACACTGTTGATGGAGTAGGGCCAATCCTTGGCCGTTAGGATCGGGTTGGCAGGATGGCGAAGAAGCAGAGGCTCGAAACGAGTGGTTGTGGCTACGCTCATAAGGATTTCACGGAAAGGGAAGAAACAACTTCAAAGGGTACATGCGCAGTGGGATCATCGCTGTCGCTGCAAGTGCTGAACAGATCGCGACTTGATTGTGGGCCGTCAACTTCTCCCTGCAAGCGCATTTCGACTTGCGCCATCAGGAATGCCAGTGTCGATTCTGCGCCTTGGTTTTCATTTACACGCTCTGGGTGCAGCCCGTCTCGACAACCGCCTGTCGTGGCATCATACAGGGCAATTTGCAAATCATTCTCGCCCAGGAACCAGTTGAAGGCAGACCATGCCTCCTTGCGCCACTGCTCGTCTCCTGTTGCGCGATATGCTTCGAGACATGCGGAGACGGCGCCACCCGCTTCAACCGGTTGTTGATCGAAGCGTGCTCTCTCACGGCCTTTACGGTAAAACCCTTGCGAACCGATGGGAACGAAATGACCGCTCTCTGCGCAGCGCTGCGTTTGGCAGAGCCAATGCAGCGCTCGGAGACCGACGGATGTCATTTGGAGATCGGAGTTGCGATGGCCGGCGATCAAAACCGCTTGTGGCAACCTGGCATTGGAGTAGGCCAGAACGTCTTCAAACCAGGCCCATTCCGACGACTGGTTTGCATCGTAGAGTTCGACCAGCCGAGTTGACAGGACCGAGCTGACTTTTTGAGCGTCCTTGTCGCCTGGAAAACAATTGAGGTATTCCTGAATCCCCAGCAAGGCAAAAGCCCACGCGCGCGGACTGGTGAAGGCAACGACCGCCGGAACGGCGATCTCGAAAAAGCGTCCGGCCGCACCTCTGAGTGCTTGATCTTTAGAGCGTCCCAGCACAGTACCGAGTGCCCACAACGCACGGCCATGGCAATCCTCGGACCCTTGCACTTCGCTCCACGTGCGGGCATAGCTCAGGAAGTTTCTGAACCTCCCATTTATCGGATTGAGAGCATTTCCTAGAAAGGCAAGGTACCGCGCGGCGAGATTGTCAGTGGCTAACGACTCCGTTTGTCCCAGCTGCTCGATCTGGATCGTGAGAAGGAGAGCACGCGCGTTATCGTCGGTGGTATACCCCTCACTGTAGTTGGGAACAGTGAAAGTCGCATGCTGAAGCATACCGGTGTCGTCGGTCAAACGATGCAAGTGATCGAGCTTGAGAGCCGGCAGCGTGTCGAGACATTTTGCGGAAGTCTCATCCGTGAACATCACGCGTGGTTCCCGCATGCGGTCGCTTCGAGCTTGTCCAAAACTCGCCATGTAACCCTGGGCTACTCTCTTCCAGATCATCTCCCGTGCATACAGGTAGGCGCGCTTACGCATGGCGTGGCGTATCGCAGGGGTATCCAGGAGTTCAATGGTTTTTCGCGCGATCGCGTCCGGATTCTGGAAGGGAACGAGCGCACCACGGCGGTCGTCCAATAACTCGATCGCATGCCAATACGGAGTCGAGATGATCGCCTTGCCCGCTCCTAACGCATAGGCAAGCGTCCCGGAAACCACCTGCTCCTCATGCCGATATGGAGTGATGTAGATGTCTGCGGCGCCGATGAACTCCACCATCTCCTCAGGGCTGACAAAGCGGTTGTGGAAGATAACGTTTGACTCCACGCCGATTTCCTTCGCCAAAGCCTGCAAGTGTGCCCGATAGTGATCACCTTCCCTGCGGAGAATATGAGGGTGGGTCGCGCCAGCAACGATGTAGACGACGTTCTTGTGCTTCGACAAAATCTGCGGCATCGCTTGAATAACGTTTTCTATTCCCTTGTTCGGTGAGAGCAGGCCGAACGTCAGCAGTACCGCTTTCCCTTCTACCTGAAATCGGTCTTTGTAGAAATTGGGATCCAGGAATGGCAGGTCGGGAACACCATGCGGAACCATGTCGATCTTGCCGCCCGGCACTTTGAAGATCTCTTGTAGAAATTGGGAAGACAGCTGGCTCATCACGATCAGGCGGTCCGATTGCGCGACGATCTCCTCCATCACCTGTCGTTGGTCCGGACTCGGTTCTCTCAGAACCGTATGGAGGGTGGTGATGACTGGCATCTTAAGGCGCCGCAGAAGAGCCACAATGTGACTCCCTGCTGGCCCACCAAAGATCCCATACTCGTGTTGCAGGCATACCAAATCGAAATTAGTGAAGTTCAGGAAGTCAGCGGCTTGCTCGTACGAGGACAAATCGTCCTGAGTGAGCGCGAGTCTTACCCGCGCTGGGTAGGCGTAGCCCGATTCGGTGTCGTTCACCGGTACAGCGAATAACCGTGCAGCACCACACTCGGTGGAAATTGCATCACAAAGGTCGGTGGTAAAAGTCGCAATTCCGCACTGTCGCGGAAGATAATTGCCAACTACGGCGATCCGACTCGGGAGGCCGGCTTCCGACTGCAAACGAATAGGTGCCAAGGGCACTTTACGAGATGGACCAGGGCGTCTGCTAACGAGTTCGAGTGTTCCGGTGGCAAGTACTGTTTCTACATCTGACATCAATATCCTGAATGGCCGAAGATGGCATGAAGAAGGTTGATTCCCGGACTGAGTGCCCGCTCATCAGTTTCGAACCAAAAGCCAAAGACCTCGATCTCAGTTGAGATTCAAGGACATGCTCTCGCAGTGTGTGGTCGCCAACATCTAGTATCGGCTTGTTGGGTGCGGAGGACTGGTCAAAATTGACCAGATTGCAATCGAAGCGTCGTCTAAGCTTTTAGGTAAGCTAACATCTGCAGGAGAGTCTCTCCGCTGTCTATCCGCGGAGAGCTCTTCGGCAGCAGATCAGTGTGTTTCTTTACGCCTTGTCTTTCCGGAGGAGGGTTTCATGATGGCACCAGAGCAAGGTCCTAATCGCTTGAACATGAAATTCACGGATGGCGGCAGAAAAGTGGTCATTCATCTTGTCCGCGGGCTTCCCCCAAAAATAAGCAGAGACAAAAAGACAATCACGATTACATTCCCAGACCACAAGCCGATCCGCAACAAGCTACCCAAAAGCTAGGTCAACATCGTGGCGAGCTTCAGCTTGACATTGACGAACACTGTGAGCCGGGGCTGCCATATGACGCAGATCTTGGCCCGACTAGAGGTTCAAGAACATGTCCTTTATCTCAGAATACGTCTCTAACCTTCGTCAGGAAATCACAGTCCTCAGGAACTTGAATACACGCTACTCGGAGAGGAGCGTACACAGCCCGGTGGACCAATCGGCCTCGGAACTACGCTCCAACCGCCTTTTAGAGATCAAGAAGGAGCTGTCGAAGATTCTCCATCACCCTGGCGATTCCAGTGTGTGGTGGGAAAAGGCTCGCAGTCAAGGGCGGGCTACCTAGGCGCAACCCGCCGAAGAGTTGCAGCGCCGCGGGCGCTCGCCATCCTTCTAATCGCCAATCCCAATGTTGCTCGTCCGCCTCGAACGAAAGTAATGCTGATACGGGGTGCATGATTGACAGCTCGGCAGCGCACGCTCACTGTGGAGTAGTGGAACCCGTTTCGCCGCCCGCCAGTACGGAGGTGTTTATGCCGATCGCAACCACGGAGGTAGATTGAACGACATCGCAACGATGACGCCGCAAAAACGAGAAAGGTACGCGCAGTGGCTACGTACATCCGGTGTCGAACACCCCTCGGATGAACTGATCAACCAAACCCAAAAACGGGCACTCCTTCAGATCGCCAACGCCAAAGACAAGGTGCTGCGACGTAATGTGAAACTGATTGCAATCATCTTCTGTTGTCTGGTTGTAACCGTATGCATTTGGTTCAAGCTCTAAAGCTCCACAGCCAGCAGCGGTGGATCCGTCGAACAACAAACTCTCCAAGCACCGCCGTAGCCTTGACACCCAATCACGATTGACTTCGGTAGTAAATGAGACTAGGGTCAAAGTAGAGCGAATATCGCTTGTCCCTCGTTCAGGTCCTCTGAGCTAAGTCAGCCTATCTGAAGTTGTTCCTCTTAGATTACTTACTCACCGACGGAGCTTGACATGTTTGCGCGCAAGTCGCCTCGTGCCGACTTCACTTCAGAATCCGGAGAAAGTTCTATCACGCCAAGGGTAAAGGTCGGCACGATCCTGATCGCTGAGGAGTCCCCGCGCATGGCCGAGGTCCTTGCTTTGGAAAGTAAACCGTACTTCGGGAAATGGAGCGTCCTCCAGGACCTTGACGGCCGTGCGGTAGACAACACGATCCACGCCGCTGGGTGGAACTTCTTTTTCATGGCAGCCGAAACGAAAGTGCTGTTCTTAGGTGCACTTGGAGCCCAGAGAATCCGGGGCGCGGTGAAGCGAATCTTGAGAAAAGTGGGACAGCAGAACTTTAATTGCCTCGAAGTAACTGGAATTGTGGCGAAGCATTTTCTCGGTGTGCCCTATGCCACTGTCTCCGCACATTCACGGCACATCCAACAAAATTGCCAGCTGGATAGTATCGAAAGCAGACAAGCCGACCAGGTTGGCGCGGATTGGGCCAGGGGTTAACAGCGGAGCGAAACACGACATTAGGAGGGAAAAATTCAATGTTTACAAGAATTGTCAAGTGGAGTGCGATGGCGGCCTTGATCGGAGGCTTGTTCTCGAGATCGGTGCCAAGCTTCGGACTGGTGTTACAGTTTGCCATTGTTTCGGCGGCGGGTGTTGTTCTCACTCAAGCTGCAACTATGCGCCGATATGTTTGGATGGGCTTGTTTGTTGTAGTGGTCTGCCTATTTAATCCTGTTTTCCCTGTCCCATTCTCCAGCTACATGTTCGCCATTGTAACGGCCTTCGCGTTACTCCTTTTCTTCTTCTCAGTGGAGCTTCTGCAGCCAAAACCTAGACTGTCGATAGCCTCGATCACCGATCGAATGCCGGGAAGTGAGTCGCTATGAAGCTAGACATCGCTCAGAATCTCGACCGAGTCCTTGAGTCTGCTGTCATCGTGAGTTGGGCAGACTTGATGAAAGATACTGACGCGGGATTAATTCATCTCGAATATACATTCGCGCTGGATAGTTCCTTGGAGTCTCTGAAAGTTTTGTCATCGCCAACCCGTGGCCACTGGTCGCTGGTGTGCGACTACTGGATGTCAACTTCCGCATCTCACGGCAGCGGCATCCATTTCGAAAATGGATTTCGATCTGAAGGCTTAAGTAGAACGCTGGAATTCATCATGGAACACCAGCAGGAGTTCGTGTCTCCGCTCAACGTTGGGCGCGACGGTCTGCTGCAGATCCAAACACCCACAGGACAAGAGAGCACAGAAGCAGCCAGATCAGTACGGGAAGCCTTCTGCCGCGTCAATGCCTTTTCGGCAGAACCTGCAGTTGCCTGAGGTGGGAAAGGGATATCGTCTGGCAACAGACTCCGACCGCGGATGTTCTGGATGCAATGGAGAAATTCGCAAAATCGACAGGGACGCCAGTGCCCGGGAACTCCGGTTCCCCATCTTTTCAACTGATTCCAGCAAGTCGCTGATTTGATTGGTGGCGGCGGTTGGACTCGAACCAACGACCTACGGATTATGAGACCGTCGCTCTAACCACCTGAGCTACACCGCCTATACCGGGGACTGCAGGAAGGGACCGGAACAAAGCCGGGCTGAACACCACACTCACGCAGGAGATGAGTCACGCGCAGACAGTCTCGTGCACTCCTGATTCTAAGAGCCACCGGATGGGGTGTCAAACCGCAGGCAAGGCACTCCAACATGACCGCCTTAACTGCGTTATCGAGCAGCGCACAGAAAGGTCCTTTTTCAGCTTAAGATCCCCAGACTGTGCAGAGAGTCCTCAGCGAAGGTCATCCCCGGTTGCAACCGAGCGCCAGACATCCGAAACTAGAGGCACATGAGAGCCATTGCCATCATCCCTGCGCGTCTCGAATCCACCCGCATGCCCCAAAAAATGCTTCGCGACATCGGGGGACTGCCGCTTCTCGGCTACACCTATCGCGGCGTCAGCGCGTCCAAGATGCTCGACCAGGTCGTGATTGCAACCGATTCAGAAGAGATCATGGCTGTCTGTGCCAAGAACGGCTGGCCCGCACGTATGACCTCCGCGGCGCATCGCAGCGGCACAGAGCGGGTGAGAGAGGTCGCGAACTCGGTTCCGGCCGACGTCTACGTAAATGTGCAGGGCGACGAGCCACTGACTCGACCGGAACATATCTCAGCTCTCCTGGAAGTGATGAAAGACAGCAACGTGCAAGTCGGAACATTAAAGGCGCTCGTAGCGCCGGCTGACTTGAACAATCCTCATGCCGTGAAGGTGGTCACGGACCTCAGCGGGCGTGCGCTGTATTTTTCCCGTGCCACCATTCCTTTCGATCGGGACGGCGTCCGCCCCCCGTGTTACAAGCACCTCGGCTTTTACGCGTACCGGAAGTCGGCGCTGGACCGCTTCGGGGAGCTGCCTGAGTCTCCTCTTGAACGAAGTGAAAGGCTGGAACAGCTGCGGTTTCTCGAGAACGGAATCCCGATTCAGGTAGGCGAGACTCCCTTCGATACGGTCGGAGTTGACACCGAAGACGACCTGCAGCGCGCGACGAAAATCCTGCTGGGAAGTTGAGCCTGGAAAGTCAGGTTCGCCACCGACCACACCGCTCGAAAAGACTGAGCCCTTAGGCTCGGGCTCGTGCGGCAGTCCGCCTTGACCAGGCTTCGGCCGCTGCAACACGCCGGGAGATGGCGGGATGGGAATGGAACAGCCACTCGATCCACTTCGAGGGCGTACGTTCCGCCAGATTCTGCTCTGCCAGCTTGTTCATCGAGGAGATGAAAGGGCTGACATTTGGGATCGAGCGAAACGCGTAGCGATCCGCCTGGCGCTCGTTGAAGCGTGAATACGCGTTCAGGGCGGGCATCAGCAGGAATGACAACACCGTAGACACGAGCACCAGCAAGGGCAAGTTGGCGAAGTCCGACATGGTCTCGAACATGTGCCAGCGGTCGATCGCCAGATGCAACACGATGTTGGCGGCCCAGAATCCGAACAAAGTGATTCCCGCCTGCACCGCGATGCTCTTCAGAATGTGACGATGTACCTGGTGCCCGAGTTCGTGGGCGAGCACGGCTTCGATTTCGTCGGGGGAATAATTCGCGAGAAGAGTGTCCGCCAGAATGATGCGACGAGTCGCGCCCAGGCCGGTGAGAGCTGCATTCGCCTTCTTACTTTTTTCCGACAGATGCCATTTATATATACCGCGCACGCGCGTGCCAGCACGTTCGCTTAGCCGCACCAGGCGCGCCTTCAGGTCTTCATCGTCGAGCGGTTCGAACTTGTAGAAGATGGGGAACAAGACCACCGGAGCGATCTGCGCCAGCAACACAAACAAGCCCATGAACGCGGCCCAGGTCATGATCCACCAGCGCTCGGGAGCCAGGCGGATGATGAAATACAGCAACTCGGCGACGACAGCCGCCATCCCCAGCCCAAGCAGGAAGCCCTTGGCCTCATCCCAGATCCATAAACGCAGCCTTTGATTGGAAAGATTAAAGCGGCGTTCCAGGCGGAAACTGTAGTAGTCGAGCCCGAAGCCGAGGATTTTCCCGAGCGTGAGCAGCAGTGCTACATAGAGGAAGACCGCGAGGCTGTAAATCTGGAACGCGCCGGCGTAAGCGAGGTCGCGCAAAAGTCCCGTCCAGCCTGTCGCGAGGAGAATTACGAGCAGGGCGAGACCCAACACAAAATCGGCGGCGCTCAACCAGCGGCGAATGCGGTTGTAGCGTCGTGATTCAGGAGTGTCGGGGAGAACCGCGATTTCCTGCTGGACCTTATCCTCAGCGATATCCATGGAACTGTCGCTATTATCGCCCAAAATAGCCGCTGCGTGCGGCTTCTGTGGGCATCCGAAAGTGTTATGTCTGTTGGGACTTAGGGCTGCGGGGCTATTCACCGCCATCGTGAACAAATGTTTCGGCGCTGTCCAGGATGTCAGTAACCAGCTGGGGAGAGGCGGCCTCGGCATAAACCCGCAGCAGGGGCTCGGTGCCCGAGGCGCGGAAAAGTACCCAGGCCTCGGCGCCATTATTGGGCGATGGCGCGTCGAGGAAGAACTTGACCCCGTCCAGGCCTTCTTTCTTTAGCACCGAATAGCGAGCCAGCTTTACCGTGGAATCAGCCTGGGCGCGCCGGATGGCGCCGTGTTTGACGGGGTCGGGAATGTGCATGTCACGGCGGCCATAGTAGTGGGGTCCAAACTCGCGCTGCAGGTCTGCCACCAGCTGCCCAAGGGGCTTGCCCTCTTCCGCCATGACGTTAGCGAGGAGTAGGCAGTTCAGTACGCCATCACGCTCCGGGATGTAGCGGCCGTAGCCGATTCCGCCGGATTCTTCTCCGCCCATCACGATTTCGCGCTCCATCATCAGATCCGCAATGTGTTTGTAACCGATGGAGCACTCGAGAAGCTTGCGCCCGTGCTTGGCCGCAATACGGTCGAGCATCTTGGTGGTGTTGAAGGCACGCACGACGTCACCGGGCCACTTCTTGCGCTCCAGAACCCAGTTGAGAAGTATGGAGTAGATCTTGTGCGAGTCGACGAAGCTTCCATCTTCCGCAACCGCGCCTATGCGGTCGGCGTCTCCGTCGGTAGCAAGCCCGCCGTGGCAGCCGTTTTCGACGACCGTCTTCTGGAGCAGGGCAACGTGTGGCTCAATGGGCTCGGGGTTGATACCGGGAAAGAGCGGATTCAATTCCTGCCGGATGGCAATGTGCTCGATGCCGCGGGCGTCGAAAATCCTGGTGAGCACGCCGCGTCCTGAGCCGTACATGGAATCGACCACAAACTTGAAATTCGCTTTGGTGATGCGCTCCATGTCGGCAAAAGCGCAGATGGTCTCGATGTAAGCCTTCTTTAGGTCGACTTCCACGACGCTCTCGGGTTTACTGGCTTTCGGCATCGCACCCGCATGCATCTCATCTTCGACCTTTTTCATGATGGCCGGAGTCGCCGATCCGCCAAACTTCGCCTTGAATTTCACTCCGTTCCAGTTCCACGGGTTGTGGCTCGATGTAATGACGATGCCACCCGCCGCGCTCTGCTGTTTGATGGCGAGAGAGATGGCCGGTGTCGGCGTGTAGTCGTTGGCCAGCTTCACGGGAATGCCGGCGGCGGCGACTACCTCGCTGGCGATCCGTGCCGCACGCTGGGAGGCAAAGCGAGTATCGTAGCCGACGATGACGCCGTTCTTGCTGTCCTCATTTTTCAGGACGTAGGACGCGATGGCGCCGGCAACACGACGCACGTTGTCGAAGGTAAAGTCGTCCGCGATAATGCCGCGCCAGCCGTCGGTGCCGAACTTGATGTCCATGTTTTTGTCGTTGGTCGTTGGTCTCTGGTTGTTGGTCGTTAGCCCCGCCTCACACCAGTTTGTGCAGCTTCTTCTCATCCAGGTACTTCACGACCTTGCCTACATCCTGCGCCTGCTGGCGCGTGGTAATGAGCAAAGCATCGTCAGTTTCTACCACAACCAGGTCGGTGACTCCCACGGCCGCGACAAACTTCCCCGGGGCGTGAATGTAGTTACCCTGCGCGTTCAGGACGAACACACCCGCGCTGGAGATGAGATTGCCATACGCGGGCTTGCGCTTCGACGTGTGGTGCTCGTGCAGGGCGGTCCATGAGCCGAGGTCGTTCCAACCGAAGTCGGCCGGCAGACAAAAGATGTTGGAAGCCCGCTCGCCCTTGAGGGAACGCGGTTCAAGCACGGCATAGTCGATGCTGATGTTCTCGCACTTGGGATATAGCTTGCGAAAATTTGCGTCGAACTTGCGCGTTCCGAAGCCGGCGGCGATCTTTTCGAGCAGCGGAGCGGTGGTGGGCAGGTGTTCCCGCAGTGCGTTGGCGAGTGTGCGCGCACTCCACAAGAACATTCCGCTGTTCCAGTAGTAGTTGCCGGCCCTCACAAATTCGGCGGCGCGCTGTGAGTCGGGTTTCTCCGTGAAGCGGCGCACGGGCAAGGCGTTTTGACCGGACGCGGCTCCGGCTTCGATGTAGCCATAGCCAGTTTCCGGGCGTGTCGGCTGAATTCCTAGGACAACGATGTTCTCGCCTGCGGCGGCGATTTCAATTCCTTGCCGGAGCACTTCGCGATAGCGGGGTTCGTCGCCGATAACGTGGTCGGAAGGAAACATGCCGATTACGGCGTCGGGATCGTGCCGCAGCAGGAGGCATGCGGCCAGGCCGATCGCGGGCGCGGTGTTCCGTCCAACCGGCTCGGCAATGATTTGCGGCTTCTTGAGTCTGGGCAACTGGCGTGAGACTTCGGACTTCAGGTCGTGGTTCGTGATCACCCAAAAGCGATCGGCATGCGCAAGCGGTAAGAGGCGTGCGACAGTCTGCTGGATCATGGTCTGCTTGCCATCGAGCGCAAGTAGTTGCTTGGCGCGTCGTTTGCGGCTCAGGGGCCAGAAGCGTGTGCCGCGACCGCCGGCGAGAATTACGGGATAGAAGTTGGTTTTCGTCTTAGACAATGGTTTTCACGGTAGAAGCGCGCGTACCAGAGATCGTCTCATACCCGCCTTCGCAGATCGAACACCTCTGGGGCTGAAGCCCTGCGTCTCGTAGTTCCACGGCACGACTGAAGTCGCGCCCTCCCCAAGTACTATTAGTGAGACCCGTTCTAACACTGAGCGCAGTGAGACTACATCCTCGTCGCCGGCTCGGGCAATACTTTGCCCGGCACATAGGACTTCAGAAGTTCGACGGTCCATTGTGGGCGGACGGTAAAACTCCCAATACAAGCTGGCACGGCTACCGCATCTCCCTTGGTGAGCGTGACCGGTTCTGTTCCTCGCGCCTCGAGAACGGCGCATCCGTCGACCGCAACGAGAATCTGCACGGAAGTCTTGCCGGAGTCGTCAGTGGTCTGGAAGACATGAGGTTCTTTCAGTTCATAGCCGTCGACAACGAAGTAAGGCGCCGCGATCAGGGGCGAATGGCGATTCCCACCGCCATCGACGGAAGCCGGTGCCGGGCGCAGAACTTTTCCCGAGGCCACTTTCTCTTTCACCGCTGAAAGACCCTGCTGGAGGTGCAATTCGCGCGGGCGGCCGTAATCATAAAGACGGTACGTCGTGTCCGACTGCTGTTGGGTTTCTACGATGATTGATCCCGGACCAAGCGTGTGCACGGTGCCACCGGCGACGTAGATCATCTCGCCGGGATAAACGTTGATCCAGTTGAGCAGGTCTTCAGCGCGCTTCGCGTGAATCGACTCCTCGAACTGAGCGCGCGTCACGCCCGGTTTCAACCCCAGCGCAATCTGCGCGCCCGGCTTGGCGTGCGCAACGTACCAGCATTCGGTCTTGCCCCACGGCTCGCCGGCACGGAGTGCTTCATCGTCATCGGGATGAACCTGAACGGAAAGCTTTTCGTGAGGAAACAGAAACTTGAGGAGCAAGGGAAACCGATTCTCGTCGCGTGCAGCTTCGCCCACAAGTTCGCGGCCATAATGTTTGCTCAAATCGGACAGCAAACGCCCGGCCAGCGGGCCATTTGCGACCTTGCAATTGTCTCCTGTGAGCCAGGCCTCACCGATCTTTTCAGAGAACTGCTGGTTCGGATAGATCGGCGAAAGATCGAGCGTCCCCCAGGGACGCGGGTCGAACGCCGGCGACATCAGGAGTGGGTAGAGATTACTCATTCATTCGAAGGAAGGCGGATCGAGGTACTGGAGTGCGGTTGTATCGCACTCGATCACTTATCATTCACAGCTATTTCCGTCATGCGAATCGTCACAGCCCGGCAAAATACTTCCGCATGCGCTCCAAGGCCTTGTCGATGTTCTCCATGGAGGTTGCGTAAGAGATGCGAACGTGCTCGGTCGTGCCGAAGCCTTCTCCCGCAACCACCGCTACGTTGGCCTGATGCAGTAGACCGTGCGCGACGTCCGCGGCGCACTTGATGCCGTTCTTGCCGAAAAACGCCGACACGTTGGGATACACATAGAACGCGCCCTCCGGCATCGTGCACTTCAAGCCAGAAATCGCGCGCAAGCCGCCGACAATGTGATCGCGCAGCTTGATGTATTCGGCCCGCATGTCGGCGACGCACTGCTGCGAGCTGGTAAGCGCCGCAACCGCCGCCTTCTGCACAAACGATGTCGGGTTCGACGTCGACTGGCTCTGCAGCTTTTGCACCGCGCTGATGATTGCCGCCGGCCCCAGCGTGAACCCCAAGCGCCATCCCGTCATCGCATACGTCTTCGATAGCGACCCGACCACGAGAAAACGATCGCGATATTCGTTCAACGAACCGACCGAGAAATTCCGGCCGGAGTAATTGAGGTAGACATAGCACTCGTCGGAGATCACCCAGATGCCACGCTCATGGGCGAGGCGGATCACCGCCGTCATGTCCTCGGGACTCATCACGGCTCCCGAAGGATTCGAGGGTGAGTTCAGAATAATGAGCTTCGTCTTGGGCGTGACCAGCCGCTCGACCATCTGTGCGGTAACACGGAAGCCCTGCGACTCGTCAGCGTCGAGCAGCACGCAGGTGCCGCCGGCATAGCGCACCATGTCCTTGAAGGAAACCCAATAAGGCACGGGCAGAATGACTTCGTCGCCGTGATCGACCAGCACCGAGATCGCATTGAACAACGCGTGCTTGCCGCCGACCGAAGCGCACACTTCCTCGCGCTTGTAGGTCGATCCGAAGTCTGTTGCGTGGCGGCTGGTGATCGCGTCTTTCAGTTCCGGGATCCCACCGACAGCAGTGTACTTCGAGAAATTCGCATTGATGGCAGCGATAGCGGCATCTTTAACGTGCTGCGGTGTGGAAAAGTGCGGCTCGCCCGCAGTCATGTCGACCACGTCGATACCCTTCTGGCGCAGCTTGTCGGCTTCGGCGACCGCCGCAAGGGTGGCGGAAGGCTCGATACGATTGATGCGTTCCGTCAGGCGGATCGCGTGGCTCACTTCCGTGGTCGCTGTACTCATGACTTCTTCCTCGACTTGGGTTTCGGTACTTCCTGAAATTTCAGCGACGGATCCAGCTTCTGCCGCAGCCTCCGCTCGACCAGGTCCGGCACGAGACCCTGAATCGAGCCACCGAGCTGCGCGATCTCCCGCACCAGGCGCGAACTTAGATATGAGTACGCCTCGGCGGGCATCATGAAAACTGTCTCCAGCTCCGGCGAAAGCTTGCGGTTCATCAGCGCCATTTGCAGTTCGTACTCGTAGTCGCTGATGGCGCGAATGCCGCGCAGCACGGCCGAAGCCTTCACCTTCACCGCATAGTCGACCATGAGCCCTTCGAAGGCGTCCACGCGCACGTTCTTCCAGGTCTCGGTCATCGCTTCCAGCATGTCCCGCCGCTCGCCCAGAGTGAACAGCGGGTCCTTCTCCGGGTTGCGAAGGATGGCGACGATCAGTTCGTCAAAGATCTTGCTGCCCCGCTCGATGAGATCCAGGTGGCCGTTGGTCAAAGGGTCGAACGAGCCGGGATAGATCGCAATGACCTTTTTCAATTGTCCTCGCAGGTACCGGGCAAGGCTGGAGTATCCACGATTCTATTCGGCGGGAAAAGGAGTTGGCAAATTGGGCAGGTGGCGCGGTAGTTCTCGACGGCGGTGGAGATCCACGCAAGATCCTGCGCTCCGCCTGAAGGACGGCTACGCTCAGGATGACGCCGATCGAGCGGTGGATGGCCAGAACCCAAACTTCACCACTATCAAATGGGCGGGACGCAAAGAAATGCCGGTTCTCGGCAGGCGAGAACCGGCGCTGGAAAAATACTCGGAACGACTACCGACCGATAACCATCGACCGAAGCTACCTCTTCCCCGATGCCACCTTCGCCGACTCGGGTGGCGCGCTTGGCATAGTGGTCACGCGACCGCCCGTTGTTGGGGTTGGAGTTGCCGTGGCTGCCGGCTGTGGAGCTGTGGGCGTCAGACCCAGCTGCTTGCGCAGCTCGCCTTCCAGCTTGGTGTAGGTATCCCGGTTATCTTTCAGGAATTGGCGTGCGTTTTCGCGACCCTGTCCGATGCGCTCTCCCTTGTAGCTGAACCAGGAACCGGACTTCTCCACCAGGTTGGCATTCACGGCAAGATCAAGCAGGTCGCCTTCGCGTGAAATACCTTCACCATAAAGAATGTCAAACTCGGCTTCGCGGAACGGGGCGGCAACCTTGTTCTTTACGACCTTCACTTTGGTGCGCGAACCGATGACCACGTCGCCTTCCTTGATTGCGGCAATGCGCCGAATATCCACGCGCACCGACGAATAGAACTTGAGCGCGCGGCCGCCGGTAGTGGTTTCCGGATTGCCGAACATCACACCGATTTTTTCGCGGATCTGGTTGATGAAGATCAGGCAGGTACGCGACTTCGACACCGTTCCCGTCAGCTTGCGCAGCGCCTGTGACATCAGGCGCGCCTGCAGTCCCATGTGGCTGTCGCCCATTTCGCCGTCGAGTTCGGCCTTGGGAACGAGCGCGGCGACCGAGTCCACCACCAGCACATCGATGGCATTCGAGCGCACCAGGGCCTCCGTGATTTCGAGCGCCTGTTCGCCGTAATCGGGTTGGGAGACCAGCAGGTTGTCCACGTCCACGCCCAGCTTCTTGGCGTAGCCGGGATCGAGCGCGTGCTCTGCGTCCACGAATGCCGCCATGCCGCCGGCCTTCTGCGCCTCGGCGATGACCTGCAGCGCGATGGTGGTCTTGCCGGAAGATTCCGGGCCGAAGATTTCGATCACGCGCCCGCGCGGAACACCGCCCACGCCGAGCGCGGCGTCAAACGAAATCGCGCCGGTGGAGATGACGGCAATAGGGACGATCGCTTCCTTCGACCCCAGCCGCATGATGGAACCTTTACCAAACTGTTTTTCGATCTGCGCGAGTGCCAGATCAATTGCTTTCAAACGTTCGTCTGCCATGATGGCTGTTCCTCGTTGTATATGGGTATGAGAACCCACGTAGCGTACACCCACGGGCTGGCAGGTCGTAAGTGTCGGTCATCACAAAGCTGTGGAAAGAATAGCACGCGAGCGAACAAAAGGCGAATTAACTGCTGTGGTACGGATAGGGAAAATCCGAGGAGACGCATGGGGCGCTCACTTGAGCTTCTGGATTGCCTGATCGATCCTCGCGAGCGTCGTCTCCTTGCCCAGAACTTCCAGGGTTTCAAACAGGGGTGGCGCGTTCTTGCGCCCGCAGACAGCCACGCGGATGGGCTGGAACATCTGCCCCGCCTTGACTCCCAGCTCCTGCGCGGCGGTGCGCAGGGAATGATCCAGGGGATCGTGTTTGAATTCGATTCTCCCCAGCACTTCGCGGGCGCACTGCAAAACCTTCAAGGCCATCGCGGCGTCGCCCTTCTGGGGGATGAGTTCGGCAGAGTCGTAGGCCGGTAGCTGGTCGACGAAGAAGAAGTCCGCCGTGGTCAGCACGTCGCGCAGCAGCTTGATGCGTTCGCGAATGAGCGGCGTAATCTGCAGCATTTTTGTGGGTTCAATCTGAAAGCCCGCCTCGCGCACGATAGGCAACAGCCGGTTGCTCAGCTCTTCCACGCTCAAGGCCCGAATGTGTTCGGCGTTCAGCCAGATCGCCTTGGGATCGAACGTCTCTTCCGGCGTGGCGGCGGGCTCTTTAAAGTTGACCACCGCATTCGCCCGGTTGATGCCTTCGAGCGAAAAGGCATCGATCAGTTCCTGGCGGGACATCTGTTCGCGGTCGTTCTTCGGCGACCAGCCCAGCAGGCATAAGAAATTGATGAAAGCCTCGGGCAGAAAACCAGCATCTCGATAGGTCGTGACGCTCACGACTGGCCCATGACGGCGCTTCGAAAGCTTGGTTCCGTCCGGCGCGACCAGCAGTGGAAGGTGGGCAAACTGCGGCGGTGTTGCGCCGGCCCCTTCGAAGATCAGCACATGCTTGAACGTGTTGGTCAGATGGTCCTGGCCGCGAATGATGTGGCTAATCCGGAGGTCAGCGTCGTCAGCACAAGACGCTAGATGGTACGTCGGCATACCGTCGCTGCGCAGAAGCGCGAAGTCCTCGATGTCGTCTGCTGATTTCTCCTGCTCGCCGTAGACGGCATCTACAAAGCGCACCTGTCGGCCGGTGCCGCGCGGCACGCGATAGCGTAGGGCGAAAGGCTCGCCCGCCCCGGCTCGGCGGTCGCTCTCGGCCGGTGACAACTCGCGCATTCCCGGGTTGAACAGCCACGCTCCCTGGGCGCTCGACTTTTCGCTGTCGCCGCTGTGGGCAGGGGTGAAATCGCGGTAGGCCAAGCCCTTCTGAAAGATCATGTCAGCAGTCCGGCGATGAAGTTCCAGCCGTTCCGACTGCTTGTAATCCTCGTCCCAACCGAGATCGAGCCAGCGCAGGCCGTCAAAGATGGAATTGACCGAGGCCTCGGTATTGCGTTCGACGTCGGTATCGTCAAGGCGGAGAATGATCGTCCCGCCATTCCGCCGGGCATAAAGCCAGTTGAAAATGAAGGTACGGGCGCTGCCTACGTGCAAAAAGCCGGTAGGAGAAGGGGCAAAGCGGACCCGAGGGGTCCCGTCAATTTTCAGCTGGGAAGCAGGGGAATCGGCCATTAAAGGTAACCAGTTGTCGATGTTACAGAGATTGCGGGAACTATTTTACAGGGAAGCGGCCGCCCGCTTGCCCCAACTTGCTGATTCGGATCATTTACGAGTCCTGGCAACAGCTGATTGCCGCTCCAAATCTTATTGTCACCGTTGATGCCGTGTGAAAACATTAAGGGCACGAAGCCCTCGATTCGGCTTTTCTCTGACCAGCCGGGTCTGGATTCTGCGCCATGAACAGCGTCGCGATCAGTTTGGTCATCATCCCCGGACTTGTAGCTCTGCTGCTGTTCCTGATCTTCACTTACCTGTATGAGCAAAGCCGTCAGACGTATTTCCGCGCCTGGCAATTGGCCTGGGGTGCGTACACCTTACACTTCGGACTGGACGCATGGGGATATTGGGGCGGCCCCGCAAGCTTCACGTTTCTGGTGGGCTCGTTGCTGCTGGTAGCAATGGCCCTTTGCATCCTGATATCGACGCGACTGATGCGGGAAAAGTTCAGGGTGCGGTGGTACGACTTCGCCATCGGCGCGGCCCTGGTCTGCATGACGGTTTTGAATCTGCTCATTCACCGCGCGGGTGGTGCGTTCCACTCCGAAGTGCTCCCTCAACCTCCCTATCGGCTTGAAGTCGGCCTTGCCATCGTTCTGCTTTACTCCTCCTTTCAGTTTTATCGTCACGCTTACCAGAAGGGATCCATTGCCTTCCGGCTGCTGGCCATTTCGCTGGCGCTGTGGGCGGTGCTCATGGCGGCGGGGCAGTTCGAGAGCCCGTTCGTACAGAAATTCGGCAGCCTGGGACACTTCCTTGGGCCCATTCCGCAGATGCTCCTCGGCATTGCGATGGTGATGGTGCTGTTCGAAAACGAACGCAATGCGGTGCAGGAAAATGCGCTGGCATTCTCTACGCTTGGCGTCGATCCCAGAAGATTGCTGTACGCAGCGGACCTGGTGCCGAGCATGCAGAGCCTCCTGGACCGGCTGGTGGCTCCCCTGCCCACGCGCCGCGCACTTCTGTGCATTCCGGAGCGATGGCGCACGATATTGCCGTCGGCAGAGAGAGGCTTCTCGCCTGAGCTTCTGACCAAGCTTGAGAAGGCGGGCGCTGCAGACTACATTTGCGAACTTGCCTACCGGCGCGGCGGCTTCGTCACCTTCCGCAACCTGCCGCAGATGGAAGAACCGCTGCCCGCGCTCCCCGGCAACGGCTTCCAGCAACTAAGAGAAATACTGTCGTCCGAGAACATCCGCCATGTCACCGCGGTGAGCCTGCAGACCCGGGAAAACAATTTCGGAGTGATTCTGTTCCCCCACGCAGAGCGCAAGCTGTTCGGATCGTCGAATCTGCGTCTGCTCATCGGACTGGCGCTGCAGATTGGGCTCACGCTGGAAAACTACGTCGTCATGCATGACGCGCAGCGGCGGACCAAAGAATACGTATTGCTCACCGAGATCGGGCAGGCTATCAGCTCACGTCTTGATCAGGATGAAGTGTTGCGAACTATCCAGAAGGAACTTGGGCAGATCTTCGACACTACGAATTTCTATATTGCCTTCCAGGAGGGCGATGAAATCCGTTTCGAGCTGGAAGTCGATCGTGGACAGGTTCTGCCCAAGCGGTCACGCAAGGTCGCACACGGGTTGACCGAGTACATTCTGCGCACCGGCGATCCACTACTCATCCGTTCGGACCTGGAGAGCATGCGCCGCGAGATCGGCATCACGTATACCCCGCTCAGGCCGGCCAAGTGTTTTTGTGCTGCTCCCATCCTGCTCGCCGGGAAGCCGGCCGGCGTGATGGCGGCAATGAACATGGATCGAGAATACGTTTTCGAGCTACGCGATCTACAAGTGATGCAGACGGCTGCAGGCCAGGTTTCCGTTGCGGTCGAAAATGCCCGCTTGTTCGCGGAAGAGCAGCGCCGCTCCAAACAGCTGGCATTCCTGAACAACATTTCCAAGACCGCGATCTCCAGTGAAGACGCCGCGCAGATGCTGGCGGAAATTGTCTCGGAGATTCAGAAGAACTTCCTCTTCGACCATATCGGGATCGGAATTTTTGACTATGTCACGAAAGATATCGAGATCCGCGCCGAAGCTGGAACCACCAACCAGGCAATTGGCAAGCGCATTCCGCTGGGCGCCGGCATAGTCGGCCGCGTGGCACGATCGGGAGAAACGGCTCTGGTGCAGGAGGCGGGGGAGGGGTCGTTGCAAGGAATTCTCCCCGAATCGAGGGCCGTGCTGTGCATCCCCGTCACCTACGGCGAGACCCTGCTCGGCGTGCTGAATGTCGAAAGCCAGCGTGAGAATGCATTCTCGCCGGACGATGTTCTCATCATGAATACGTTGGCCGACTTGCTGGCCACGGCGCTGCACAACTCGTTCGTGTTTCAGAAACTGCAACAGCAATCCATCACCGATGGACTGACCGGCGTCAAGACGCGCCGCTTCTTTTTCGAAGCGCTCACCTCCGAGTGGAAGCGTGCATCGCGCTCGGGTCGCCCCTTTTCTGTGATCCTGATGGATCTCGACAAGTTCAAGGAGGTGAATGACTCGCTGGGTCACCTCGAGGGCGATCTCGTGCTTGCGCGGGTGGGAAGATTACTTGAACAGAAGTCGCGACAATCGAATGTGGTGGCGCGCTATGGCGGCGATGAATTCGTCGTCTTCATGCCGGAAACGGGCATCGACCAGGCGCAAACTCTCGCTGAAAGATTGCGGCTTTGGGTCGCAACCGATCCCATGCTTAGTGAACACCACATTACCGGCAGCTTCGGCGTCGCGAGTTTCCCGGTGCACGGTTTTGGGGTCGAAGACATCATTCGCGTGGCTGACGCAAGCATGTATGTGTCGAAGCACGCTGGCGGCAACCGGGTTTCGACGGCGGAGGAGTTCCTCGAAGGCGAAAACTCAGCGGTGCAGCGTCAGATGATTTCTGGCTACATCGAAGGCTTCCTGCAGCGCGAACACACGGGACCGGAGCACCTGGAAGAGCTGGTGAACACGTTGAAGAAGATGTCCAGTGGGACGGCCGAGAACGGATACAACAAACACGTTCTGAAGGAATCGATTGAGGCGTTGAGCCGCGCTGCTGAATTGCGCGAGCAACATGGAGCCGGTCATGGCGAGATGGTCGCCCGCCACGCGGAGATCATAGGCCGCGCGCTGGGCCTTTCTCCTGAGGACCTAAGCGAACTGGTTTACGCCGCGCGGGTTCACGACGTTGGAAAGATCTTCATTCCGGATCGGATCCTGAACAAGGCAGGCCCGCTGACAGAAGACGAGTATTACCTGGTCAAAATGCATTCGCGGGTAGGGGCCGAAATCGTTGCCACCATCCCCAACGGGGAGAACCTGCAGGCGGCGGTGGCGCATCACCATGAAGCCATGGACGGCAGCGGATACACGAGTGGCTTGCGGGGTGAGGAGATCCCATTGTGGGCGCGGATCATCTGCCTGGCCGATGCTTACGTCAACATGACCACCGACCGTTCATTCGCTCCGGCCAAGAACCCGGATCACGCCCTTGAGGAATTGGAAAAGATGAGCGGCACCCGGTACGACCCACAGCTTGTGCAGATTCTGGTAAGCCAGCTCAGGACTGAGAAAGCTCCCAGCTGGGGAACCTAAGCGCCTCTGCCCTTGCCACACCTAAGCATTAACTGCAAAACTATCACTGCATGCCCATCCCTCTTTCGTTGTCTGGCAAGGTAGCTTTGATCACGGGTGGCTCTCGCGGAATCGGCGCGGCAACGGTCCGCATGTTTGTGGCGGCGGGCGCGCGGGTGGTCTTCAGCTACCAACAGACCAAGAACAAAGCAGACAAGCTCGTCGCCGAGTGTGGCAGCGAGAATTGCGCGGCGGTAGCCTCTCATCTGACGGGCGGCGCTGCCGCCAAGGATCTGGTGGAAGCGACCGCGGCGCGTTTTGGGCGACTGGATATCCTGGTGGCGAATCACGGAGTATGGGTGGCGGAAGATGTGCCGGTTGATGCCATGACCGACGAGCAGTGGCGAAATACCGTGGCTATCAACCTGGACTCTGTTTTCGGCTTGATCAAGCATACCGTCTCTCAAATGAAGAAGCAGGCACGATCTGGCCGGGCGGGAGGCCACATCGTGCTGGTTAGCTCGACCGCCGGCCAGCGCGGCGAGGCTTTTCATTGCGATTACGCCGCGACAAAAGGCGCGCTGATCAGCATGGTGAAAGGACTTTCCACTGAGCTCGCACGCGACCATATCTATGTAAATTGTGTGGCGCCAGGGTGGGTTGATACCGACATGTCTCGTCCAGCTCTCGACGATCCCCGCAGCGGCGAGGTGATCATGCGCACAATTCCGTTGGGCCGGGTCGGCAGGCCGGAGGAAATCGCTGCCCCCATTCTTTTTCTGTGTACGGAGCACGCCGGCTTCATCACCGGTGAAATCTTCAACGTAAACGGGGGAGCAGTGCTGGCGGGCTAAGGATTCAGCCACGCTCGGCCGCGAGTATCAATAACGTTGCATGCAGCAAAAAGCGGGGGAGCACGCGTCTAATTGTCTGGAATGATCAAGTATCTTTTGCCAATCCTGCTGTGTTCCGCCCTGGTCGGGGCGCAGACCGGGCCGACGCCGACGAAGGTCTCGTCGGCCGCTCCAACCTCTACCGAAGACGAGAACGCCCGCAAAGCCAGAACGCTGCTCGATCAGGCGATCAAGGTGCTGGGAGGTCAGGCTTATCTCGAAATCCAGGATATGTCCCAGGAGGGCCGCAGCTACAGCTTCTACCACGGCCGGCCGAACAGCACGGGCCTGTTGTTCTGGCGCTTCACCAAGTTCCCTGACAAGGAACGAGTCGAACTCACCAAGAAGCGTGACGTCGTTTACGTCTACAACGGCGATCGGGGATACGAAATCACGTTCAAGGGAACGGCCACAGAAGATCCCAAAACCATGGCAGAGTACATCCGCCGGCGGCGATACTCCCTGGACTGGGTCCTGCGCCGCTGGCTAAAGGAGCCGGGCATTGCGCTCTTCTACGATGGAGCGGCGGTTGCCGACCAGAAACAGGCCGACCAGGTGACCATACTCAACGCCAACAATGAGGCCGTGACGCTTTACATCGACTCGGTCACGCACCTCCTCATCAAGAAGAGTTTCACGTGGCGCGATCCGGTCGACAAAGAGAAAAACGTGGAGGAGGAGGTTTACGACGGCTACCGTGACGTCCAGGGCATCATGACTCCGCACAGTGTCACGCGCTTTTATAACGGGGATATGGCCATGCAGCGCTTCCTCACCTCCGTCAGTTATAACCAGGGCCTGAGCGATACCAAGTTCAACGCTACCGCCACTTACGATCCGGAGAAGCCGCCCGTTAAGCGATAGCAGGCGCTGTTCAGACCGCCTTCACAATCCCCGTCGACCCCCAGGGTTGCGGCCGCCTCGATTGAAGGGCAACCTTTCCGGCGAGAACCGGTGACTTTCGAGGTAGCACCTCCGAAAACAAGCCACGGACTTCATTACCTGCATCTTGCTGCAGCAACTAGGGAAATCGCACGAAAATTTGGATGTGGACGGCCCACCCACCACAGACTGTGGCTTTTTTGCCACATACGAATTCTGCATCTCTAGCCGTAAGGTAGTCATCTTAGGCCACATAGCCTGATCGCTTTGAAACAGGAACAGACAATTCGTTCCAGCGTGGACTTCGCAGGAGTCGGTCTCCACAGCGGGGCTCTGGTGTACATGCGGATCTTACCGGCGCCAGCCGGGTCCGGAATTGTGTTTCACCGCACCGACCTCGATGGCTTCGAGGTGGAGGCGATCAGCCGGAATGTGGCTCGCGTAAGTTACGCCACCAGTTTGATGAAAAAGGGCGTGCTCATCTCGACCACCGAGCACCTCCTTTCGGCCTTCATAGGCACCGGAATCGACAACGCCGTGGTTGAGCTGGACAACCTAGAACTGCCGATCCTCGATGGCAGTGCCCGCCCGTTCACAGATGCTATCCACAGAGTGGGAATCCGCAAGCAGCGCCGCCCCAGAACCTATTTGAAAATTCGCCGGGAACTCGAGCTGCGCGAAGGCAACAAGTTCATCGCCGTGTATCCCTCGGACAATTACTCGGTTTCTTACTCGATCAATTTCCCGCACCCTCTGATCGGGCAGGAGACCTTTGAAGTGGACCTCTCCGACGGCACGTATCTGCGTGAAATCGCTCCGGCCCGCACCTTCGGTTTCCTGCATGAGGCGGATGCTATGCGGCAACAGGGACTGATCCGGGGAGCCTCGGCCGAAAACGTCATCGTCTTGAGTCGCGACGGGGTTATGAATCCGCCCCTGCGTTTTGCCGACGAGTTTGTTCGACACAAGGTTCTAGACCTGATCGGCGATCTGGCGCTTCTGGGGAAACAGGTGTTAGGCACGGTGGTGGCCGACCGTGCCGGCCACGCCATGCACACCGCATTGGTCTCCAGGATTTTGAAAGATAAAACGATGTGGGAGGAAGCCACCGTCGAGGAAATCACCCGCCCTACGCCGCGCGCCACTTCGGAACTGGCCGGGCAGACCGTCTAGCCCTTCTCCGTCCGTCAACTCAAACACAGTCGAACGATCGCGATGGCCAAGCTTTTCGGGCTTGGCACTAGTCCGCCGGGGCGGGAAAGGCCATGTCGAACCGATTGGCCTGCACGGTGCGAAGTTTTTCCAGTTCCGCGCGAGCCTGCGCAATCACCTGAGCGGCAAAGCGCTTCGACGACTCCTGATGTTCGGGCCCAAGCTCGGAAACTCTCCTCGCCAGCAAGGGCGCGTCGTCTTCGAGCCTTCTCAGAAGGCGCTGGGTACGGTCAATTTTTTCATCCAAAGAAAGCAATGGTCCTCCACTCGCGTTAGGGATATTCAATTAGCTTGGCAGGAGGTTACATCCGGGCAAAGTCTAAAGCTGAATACCCCCGAAGGAGGTTCCCGGAGTTTTGGGAGCGATGTTGAGGTGGTGCCGCCGAGCCGAGAAGGGTACGAACGCCTTAGCGACTGGGATTCGCAGGAGACTGGAGCTTTTGCTCGCCCTTTGAGATTACCGCTTTCTCTATGCGCTCACCCAGCCAGGTTTCAAGCTTGTGCTTCGCACTGTCCGCCATGTCCATGAACCGCAGGCCGGCATGACCCGTACCGTCGGCCCAAGCCACTTCCGCCTTCGGCTCCAGCGTAACATTCGTTCCGGGCAGGGTGAATTGAACTTTGGAGATTGGCTCTTTCGACATGGTGCCCCGGAAGGTGATCGCCATCCCGCCTTCACTGATGTCGGTGGTAGTCGCCTTGGTCTCGTTGCCCGCGGCGAAGGTGATCACTACCGCCATTTCCACAGGATGCCGGAAATAGCGCCGCCGCTCGCGGTCCATCAAGGTGAATGCGGCGTTGAAGCAACGTGACGCGTTGAGCGGCGAGATGGGCTTTTGCAGCACGAAATTCGCGCCCATTTCAAAGGCCTGTTGTGTCGTGGTCTTTCCGTTGAGAATGGCGAACGCGATCGAATTCTTGTTGCTGGGAGTTTTGCGCAGGCCTTGGAGGATCTCAGTCCCGCCCTCCAGGTCATCGCAGTCGACGATAATGGCGTCGAACTTCTCGCCCAGCAGCAGGTCGGAACCGGAGCGCGGAGTGCTGCACACTTCGACGGTGATAGAGAGCTTCTCCAACGTGGGCCTTAACACGCGCTGGACAGTCGTATCGCCGGTGATCAGCAGGGATTCCATGCTCATGGTGACAATACTATCGGCCACTCCCGCATGAGATGAAGGTAACCAAGGTGATGGTCCGAAACGGGTACTAACCACTACGTTCGCAGGGACCGAACAAGTTCTGAAAACGGGACAGATTTCCGCTTTCTGGACTCAGCCAAACATTTTTCTATGGAAACTGGAACGTTAAGAATGGAAACTACCTAAACGCATGCGCAAGCTGGTTTATCTCTCACTCGGCTCCAATGTAGGCGATCGAGAAGCCAACCTGAAAAACGCTCTCGTGCGTCTGGAAGACCTCGGGAAGATCATCTCGCTCTCATCTTTCTACGAAACCGAGCCGGTGGAGGTAACCGCGCAACCCTGGTTTCTGAATGCTGTGGTCGCGCTTGAAACGGAAAAAATGCCGAAGCAGTTGCTTGCCTCAGTGCTCCGCGTCGAGCAGGAAATGGGGCGGCGACGATTGCAGAAAAAAGGTCCCCGCACAATTGACATCGACATTCTTCTATTTGGGAATTCGGTGGTCGCGGCACAGGGGCTCACGATTCCGCATCCCGCCATGCACGAACGCCGTTTCGTGCTGAAGCCGCTCGCGGAAATCGCTCCCGAAGTGCGACATCCCGTCTTCAAGCGGACGATCCACGAGTTGTTCGAAGCCTTGCCGGCGGGACAAACGGTGCGACGCCTCGGCAAGCGAGGGCAGAGTCCTGCGGGGCCAGCGAAAGCCCGCAGCAAGTGAAGATCAGGGAGTGATAATGCGGCTGCCCGCATCATCCGCAGACGCGATCACCGACTGCTTCTCGGGAAACTGCGCGTAGAGAAAATCGATAAAGGCGCGGGACTTGGGACGTCCCGAAGTTCTTCCGATCGCCATCCGCACCAGGAACACCAGCGACTTGAGCACGTCGGCGTCGCGCAGGCGGGTATGGCCCATCTCCTTCTGCTCCGCTTCGCGATACTGCTTGAGCATCTCCTGCACTTCCACGGCAACGGCGGTCTGCGCGGTGCTGGTCATCGGGCTCTCATAAACCAGCCCGGACTTGACCAGCGTCTCGTAGCTGCGGCACATGGCCGTGAGCGAGGCAATCATGTCGCGGTCGCTCAGGCCGCGGTCGGCGCGGGCGCTTTTCGCCAGCGCATAACTCAACCCGAGCAGCAGATGTTCGCGCTCGTAGATGAACTGGTCACCGATTTCGACTTCGAGGAATAAAGCGGCGGAATCGAGTTCGCCCGCTGGGCGCGGCTTTTCATGTTCACGTGCCTGCTGCAGGTAGACACAGTCGCTGGGACAATCGAGCGTGACTTCGCGCTGCTCTCCGCAGCACTGGGGACAGATTCGCCCATGCACGGCGGGGCAGAACCGCTTCTCCTTACGAACCTCGCAGATCGAGCAACTCAATGGGGGATCTCCTGCTTT
>Ga0075017_100000193_pt1 | contig 29443 bp, 31 predicted proteins | sample AleBraG_ABR_2012_FD_71475 | JGI IMG/M metagenome (GOLD analysis project Ga0075017, IMG submission 71475) | Freshwater sediment microbial communities in response to fracking from Pennsylvania, USA - Alex Branch Run_MetaG_ABR_2012 | ecosystem: Environmental > Aquatic > Freshwater > Creek >... | reverse complement strand
GCCATGTTCGAGCACCGCTTCCGTTCGCCCGACCCGATTGAGAAGATCAATGTCGATGAAGTCGATATGCAGTTCCTGTACGCCGACGGCGACAGCTACTACTTCATGGACACCAACAACTACGAACAGACCCACCTGACCCGCGACATCCTCGGCGATGCGGTCGAATATCTCATTCCGAATCTTGAGATCAAGGTGGAATTCTTCGACGGCAAGGCCGTCGGCATCGAACTACCGCAGACCGTTATCCTGACCGTGATTGAGACCGAACCGGGACTGAAGAGCGCCACCGCATCCAGCGTGACCAAGGCAGCGAAGACCGAGACCGGGCTGGTCGTGCAGGTACCGCCGTTCATCAACGAAGGCGAGAAGATCAAGGTGGACACTTCGGAAGGCGCGTACCTGTCGCGGGCTTAGCGGAACAGGTTTTTTCCGTAGAGACGCAGCTTTTGCTGCGTCTCTTTTTGCGAGTAATTCCCTGCCCGGCACGCGTTCCAGGGTCGTGCCAGGCAAGACGTTGCCAGCAACGTCTCTACGACATGGGCGAAAAGGAAATTCAGGCTCGCCGCTTCATCGTTCGCGGGCGCGTGCAAGGCGTCGGCTTCCGCTGGTTTGTGGAGCGCGAGGCACACCTGCTGGGTATTGCCGGATGGGTGCGCAATAACCACGACAGCAGCGTCGAAATACTTGCCCAGGGAACGCGCGATCAGTTGTTGGGCCTGCATTCGCGACTCCGAGAAGGGCCGCGCGCGGCTCGCGTGGACGCGGTCGAAGTCTCCGACGCGACGCCTGTCGAAGGAATGAGTTCATTTCGTATTGAAGGAGCGTGGTAGATGCCGTCCAGTTCGCCGTCGCCGGTGGCGACTTTGAGTGCTGATCAACTGAAGAAACTCATTCGCGAAATTCCCGACTTCCCAAAGAAGGGTATCCTTTTCTACGACATCACGACGCTGCTTAAAGATAAGACCGGGTTCGCCTCTCTTATCGACATGATGGCGGAACATTACAAGGCGAGCGACGTGGACCTGGTGCTGGGTATGGAGGCGCGCGGCTTCATCTTCGCTCCGGCGCTGGCCTATCGCCTGAAAGCTGGATTTGTGCCGGTGCGGAAGCCGGGCAAGCTTCCGGCTGAATGCGCACGCTACGACTACGCGCTCGAATACGGCACCAATACGCTGGAGATCCACAAGGACGCGATCCAGAAAGGCCAGCGTGTGCTGATCGTCGACGATCTGCTGGCTACCGGCGGCACGGCCGAGGCTACGGCGAAGCTGGCGACGTCTCTGGGCGCCCAGATCGCGGGCTTGGGATTTGTAGTGGAGCTTGATTTCCTGAGAGGACGAGACAAGCTGAAAGAGTACGAAGTCACTTCCCTGCTGCACTACGAGAAGTAGATCGGCGAAGAGTAGATCGGCAAAAAATTACGCCCCACTGAGCAGACAGTGGGGCGTATGCGTCGAACTTGGATTTACCTCGCCATTCGAGAGACGAACAGAGCAACTCCGCTCCAGAAGCTGGCGCTCACTCCTATCATAATTCCCAGCCCCCAGACTGCATTCCAGTTGAGGCGCTTCCCACTTTTGGCCCGCAGAGACTGAGAGTCGTATTCAAACCACGAACGCAAGAACTGGATGTTTCTCGAACTCTCAAGCTTGTTGCCGTCATGGCTGACCACGACACGAAGGCTACCACCGGTGCTTGTCTGGGGGGACAGCTGCGAAATTCTGTAGCTCATGAAGCACCTCCACCGTAACCTTATGCAACTGATCGGCCAAATCGCGGCTCCACGCGAACTGGTTGATTATTAAGATGCGGGGCAGCGTTTGAACGTTACACCCCTTATGGAAAAAGCGCGAAAGCACTGAGCGACGGTCTCCGGCTGGGTCTTTTGAACCCGGGGCGGGGTCAAACTTTCCTGAATTGAATCGTGTAAAGCGTTTCGAGGAAGCGCTTATTTTTCGGTCAGCATCAGGTTCGAATTGGTGGGGAGATAGCTCTTTCTGCGGAACCAGTCTTCCATGGCGGCTTGAAGTTGATCCAATGGAACGTTGGAGCCAATCTCCATGGCTCCGTCGGATACGGGCAAGGTGTCGTCAAAGACGCTGGCATTGGTGAAATTGCGCATGGAAAAGTTGTCGAGCCACTTTAGTGGGCAGGGCAATAGCTGGCCGTCATGCTGGTACTCCACGCGAATCTTGCGGGCGAACATGAACTCATTCTATCCAAATGGGACTTGTCACCTTGGGCGCAGCGAGGAGCCTGCCCTGAGCCTGTCGAAGGGAGGGCTGGCAGCATCGGCACAGCAGGCTAGGCGCACAGGTCCTTCGCTTCGCTCAGGATGACAAGGTTGCGTGTGATGACGGAGATTTGGCGAGTGACAAACTGGGCGCCGGGCGGCTTGCTTCCCTGCCGTCCCGGCTCATATACTCGGAACGTTTGGCCGCTTGTAGCCGGAGGCCGTCCGGCTAGCCCGTTGGCAACATTAGATCAGCAATCATTCCGGAGAGAACGTTTATGTCGACCATCACCACCCCGCCGCACGTGGATAAAGAGACCAACCCGTGGGAGTCGCAGCGCGCGCGCTTCGACCTGGCCGCGCAAAAACTGAACCTCGATGAAGGACTGTGGCGGGTGTTGCGCTATCCCAACCGCGAAGTTACGGTCTACATCCCGGTGCAGATGGATGACGGACACCTGGAAGTCTTCACCGGGTTTCGCGTGCAGCATTCGATTGCCCGCGGTCCGGCCAAGGGCGGCATCCGGTATTCGCCCGACGTCACGCTCGATGAAGTGCGCGCGCTGGCGAGCTGGATGACCTGGAAGTGCGCGGTGGTGAACATTCCGTTCGGCGGCGCCAAGGGCGGAGTGATTTGCGATCCGCACAAAATGTCGATGGGGGAAGTCGAGCGGATGACCCGGCGCTACACGTCGGAACTGATCGAATTCATCGGTCCCGAGAAGGACGTGCCCGCCCCCGACGTCAACACCAACGAACAAATCATGGCCTGGATGATGGACACCTATTCCATGCACATGCGGCAGACGGTGACCGCCGTCGTCACGGGTAAGCCCATCAACATCGGCGGGTCGCGCGGGCGCCGCGAGGCCACGGGCCGCGGCGTGATGGTCGTCTGCGACGAAGCCTGCAAGAAGCTGGGGATTGACCGCGAGCGGGCGCGGGTGATCGTACAAGGCTTCGGCAATGTGGGATCGAATGCCGCGCAACTGATGTTCGAAGCGGGCTACAAAGTAATCGGAATCGCCGAGGTCGGCGGCGGGCTGTTCAACAAGCATGGCATCGATCTGAAAGCTCTCGTGGATTTTCGCCAGAAAAACGGCACGGTGCACGGCTTCCCTGGTGCCGAGAAGTGCGATGCGGCCGAACTGATCACGACCGAGTGCGAAATCCTGATTCCCGCGGCGACGGAAAACGTGATCACCACGCGCAACGTCGATCGCGTGAAGTGCCGCATTCTGGCGGAAGGAGCGAACGGACCTACGACCTCCGCCGCCGACGATGTGCTGAGCGACAAGAAAGTGTTCGTGATTCCCGACATTCTGGCCAATGCGGGCGGCGTGACTACTTCCTACTTCGAGTGGGTGCAGGACCGCCAGGGCTACTTCTGGAAGGAATCGGTGGTCAACGAGCAACTGGAGACCATCATGAAATCGTCGTTTGAAGACGTCGTGCGATATGCCGAAACACACCACGTAAATAATCGGATCGCCGCTTACATGCTGGCGATCGACCGGGTAGCGTACACGATTCGTCAGCGCGGGATTTACGCGTAACCCAGTTTCGCATTCCGAGGCCTCCACCCAGGTGGAGGCCTTGACGTTTTGCGGCTTGACCGATTCCGGGGTGGCTGGCATCATGGTGCCCTTGTGACTCGGGACCCTGCGCTACACGTGTGAGCCGGTTCGCTGCACAGAACCTAACCTTACCGGCTCTGCGGATGAATTCGACTTCGCGAAAAATAACGATCTCAATAGGAGAAACTCCTTGCAAAAGCACACCGCACGATTCCCTTGGGCCGTATCCCTGTGCCTGATTCTGGCGCTGAGCGTAACCATGAGCTGGGCGCAAACTCAGACCGGTTCTAGTGATCAGACCTCCACCACCAGCACTAAGAAATCGAAAAAATCGAAGAAGGCTGCAGCCGCCGCCGACAGTTCGGCAGCAGCGGCTGGCACCTCCGCTGATACGACTGCTTCGAAGTCGTCAAAGAAGAAGAGCAAGAAAGCGGATAGCATGGCCGCGCCAGCCTCCGGCGCCGCGGCTCCGGCTGATAAGTCGGCAGCGGCGGATACCGGCTCCAGCAAGAAATCGAAGAAGAGCAAGAAGGCCGACGCGGCCGCAGCTCCGGCTAGCACGGCTCCGGCCGGAGGTTCCATGGCCGCGCCTGCCGCCAGTTCCGCGCCTGCGGCGAAGCCATCAGCACCAGCGGCCAGCGCCGCTCCTGCGGCGAAGCCAGCGGCACCGGCGGCCAGCACCGCCCCAGCGGCTTCCGCGCCCGCTTCCGGCTCGTCGATGGCAGCCCCTGCGAAGTCGGCGAAAAAATCTCCGCCAGCGCCCAGCAACAACGCTTCGGACGCTGACATCGCCGCTGCGAAGTCCTCGGGTAAAGTCTGGGTCAATATGGACAGCAAGGTCTACCATAAGGGCGGACGCTGGTATGGCAAGACCAAGAGCGGCAAATTCATGACCGAGGATGAAGCCAAGGCCGCTGGCTACAAAGCTTCGCAAGGCGACTAGTTAACGTCTGAGTCCCCGCTTCTCGCGCGCCAACACCGCGCGCGAGAAATGGAGCACCCACTTTTGAAAGTGTTACCGTTCACTCCAAGGAGAAAATTATGACTGGTAAGAATCTGATCACGCGCGTTCTGCTCACCGTGCTCGCGCTGACGCTGCTCAGTTCGCTGAGCGTGGCGCAGGCGGGATCCAGCGCCAAGGGTGGCGCGATGGCGCAGGCGGCATCGACCGATCTGCTGGACATCAATTCCGCCACCAAAGACCAACTAGATGCGCTACCGGGGATCGGCGCCGCCTATTCGCAGAAGATCATCGATGGCCGCCCGTACAAGGCCAAGACGGATCTGGTGAAGAAGAAAGTTCTTCCCCAGGCCACCTACAACAAGATCAAAGACAAAATCATCGCCAAACAAAAGTAAGAGGCGAAAGCAAGGCTTGAAGGGTGGCAGAGACTTACGCCGCCCTTCTCCTCTACCCCTCTAACCTGCCGTCAGCGTCATTCGCAAAGGAGTGTGTATGGGTCTTCTCGATAATCTTGAAAGCATGGCCATGAGCAGAGTAGCAGGCTCAAATCCCGAGGTCTCTGCGATTCTGCAGATGATCCAGAACCACCCCGGCGGAGTGAACGGGCTGGTGCAGTCTTTCCACAGCAACGGCCTGGGAGGTATGGTGAACTCCTGGATCGGCACCGGCCAAAACCAGGCAATCTCACCCGATCAGATTCAGCAGGTGCTGGGATCCAGCCAGGTACAGGCGCTGGCCGCCAAGCTGGGCGTGTCTCCGGAGCAGGCCAGTTCCACCCTGTCGCAGTTGCTGCCCACCGTCATGGACAAGTTGAGTCCGAACGGCGCGCTCCCCGAACACTCCAACCTGCTGCAGATGGGAGAGAGCCTGCTGGCATCCTTCAGCAAGACCGGCACCAACAGCTAAAAAACTGCAAAAATTCCGAGGGGACGCGGTCACCTGCGTCCCGCTCGCACTTTCGTGTCTTCCTTTTATTGCGTTCCCCTTGAGCGTGGAGCATAATCGAGGCGAGATGATCTTCCGACTCGGCCGGCCGGAATCGCCCCGCGCGTGAATTTGCCCAACTCCATCACGCTCATTCGCATCCTCAGCATCCCTTTGCTGGTCTGGATTCTTTCCGGTTCCCACTTCAGCAGTGTGAATGGCGAAAAGGAACTACTGGCATCCGCAGTTTTTCTGGCTGCAGCGATCACCGATGGGATCGACGGCTACCTCGCCCGCAGACGGGGGCAGATCACCACGATGGGAATCCTGCTCGATCCGCTGGCCGACAAGCTGTTGATCGCGGCAGCGTTCATTGTGCTGGTGCAACTCAATCCCAGCCTGGTGCCGGCATGGGTCGCGATTGTTGTGATCGGCCGCGAATTCCTGGTGAGCGGGTTGCGATCGATTGCGGCGTCGGAAGGCTTCACCATTGAGGCCAGCAACCTCGGCAAGTTCAAAATGGTGGTGCAGATTGTCAGCGTGATCGCGGTGATTCTGGACCACCGCTGGAAGGAATGGCCGGTGTACGGCAACTTCGTATTCCCGGTGCATTGGATCGCGGTAGCGGCGATCGGGTTCATGGTGTGTTTGTCGCTGGCTTCGGCGATCGACTACTTTGTCGCATTCTGGTCGAAGATTGACCGGCGAGTGGTGAAGCGCCGCCGCCGGGCGTTCATCTTGAGCCGGCGCCGCAAGCCCACGCCCGCGCCGCAAGCAGATCGCGATGTCGCTGCCTCGACTTAGTCCGTCGGTTGCAGATCACTCAGAGTATTCCGCAGACGAGCGAGCGCTATTGCTGCGCCTGGCACACGACTCTATCCTCTCCGCTCTCGAAAAGCGCGAGATCCCGCTGCACCCTCCGACTCCTCATCTGGCAGAGTTACGCGGTGTGTTTACTTCCCTTTATTTGCGCGGCGGACTGCGGGGATGCGTGGGTTATGCCCTTGCGGTGAGCCCGGTCTATCGCGCGGTTGCGGAAACCGCACGGGCTGCGGCGTTTGAAGACATTCGATTCGCTCCGGTCACCTTGGAGGAGGCACGGGATTTGCAGATTGAACTCAGCATTCTATCTCCACCGCGGGAGATTGCGGCTGAGGACATCGAACCGGGGCGGCACGGATTGCTGATCACCATGCACGGGCGGCGCGGGTTGCTGCTGCCGCAGGTCTCTATCGAGCACGGATGGGATCGCATAACTTTCCTGGAACAGACCTGCCGCAAAGCGGGATTGCCGTTTGACGCCTGGCAAAAAGGCGCGACTATTGAGGCGTTTACCGCGGAGGTGTTTGGGGAGAAGGGTAGAGAAAGCTAACCTCGGCGCGGGCTACTCCTTCCACATGTCAATCTGCAGAACGGTGGCGTAGCGTACAAAGTCGCGGTCAGCCGTCAGAATTTCCCAGTTGTGGCGCAGGGCAATTGCACAAATCAGCATATCCGCGGGAGACGCGGCAATGCCCGAAGTCCGGCACTGATTGCTGGCGTGCGCGGCTTCCTCGTAATCCGCGGTCGTAACTTCAACATCCGGAAAGGCGCGGAGATAGTCGCGAATCCTGCGGAATTGTGCGCTATCACGAAGCCCGGAGAGCAACTCCTGGCGGACGGAGCCCAAGAGTTGGGCGCGACCTTCCGCCACGAGCTGGCGCAACAGTTGGATAAGGCGGCGTTCCTGGGGAGCGAGATCATGGGCTTTCCGCCGCAACGCCAGCGACCAAATCGGCGTGTCGACCAGGATCATCCCATGCGCTTTCTGCTGCGCTCAGCCTTGTAGTCGTAAGCCGGATCGAAATCGACAGTGCCAAAGGCCTCCAGAATCTTCTGCTGCTTATGCCAGCGCACGTACTCTTCGAGGGCGGAGGTCACAGCCTCTTTCTTGGTCTTATGACGGCCCAGACGGCGCGCCTCTTCGATGAGTTTGTCGTCGATCGCCAGGTTTGTAGCCATGTGTAGATTGTTACACATCGTTATGTGTAAATCAATCTCTGAAGTCACGACGGAAAGGAACTACCGAAAGAAGAAAACCGGGGACGGTTGCCCGTCCCCGGCTTCTGACTGACTGCGTCGCTCTTGCTGAGGAAACTTTTCGAACCGGGCTATTCAACCTGGTCGAGTTCCACGCCATCGCCGGCGTGCACGTCTTCCATGGCGAACACGACCATGCCCGTGGCGGTCGTGTTGGTCACACCGATAATCACGATCTCGCCGACCGCACGGCGCGGCAGGTCACGAACGTGAATCTCCGGACCGTTGGTTTTGGTGAGCATATGCGGATCGACCGAAGGCGTCTTTTTCTGCGTGTCTTCGGCGATGGCAGCTTTGAACGAGAGGGAATCGACCGGATCACTCAGGTCCGCGTCATACGAACGCACGGCGCGGAAGAAGTCGCCGACCTTCACGCCTTGCGCGGCTCCGACGTTGAGATAAACTTTCTGCCCAGTGCCGAGCTGCGAGTCGAAATCTTTTCCCATGACGATGCGGCCGGAGACTTTGCTGCTGGAGGGCAGGAAGCGATCGAAGCGAATCGGGGCGTGGAAACTGACGGCCTGCTTCTCCGCGAAAGGAATCGCGGTATCGCCGGGATTGACGCCGTCGCAGGCATATTCGATCAGAGCGATGGCGGACCGGCTGCGGGTATCGATGACTTTTATGCGGCCGACTTCTTCGTAGGGCTGGCCGGTCTCTTTCAGCAGCTTGCGCTGGCCGGGAAACATCTCGTATTCATTCACGTCGCGCAGCGCACGAACGATTTCGTATTCCGCGCCAGCGCTGTAGCCGGTTCCCTTCAGATAAACGAGGTCGCCTCGAGTGAATTTCGTCGTGGTGGGCGTCTGCAATCCACCCTCAACAAAGTTAGCGTCCGGTAGAATCTGCTTGCTGATGAACCCGGCGCAGTACAAGTCGGCGTAAGTGGGAGTCTGAACTCGCTCGGTGGGAAAGCTGGCGGTAACCGGCGATGTGCCTTGCGGCGCCTCGGAACTCACGTCGGAACCCGATTGCGCCCATGCCGCCGTTGCCAGCAACAACACTAACAATCCTGTTTTCTTCATGTTACCTCCGGAAGAGGACTGTCTCGCGTCCCCCACACAGTCAAATGCCAGAAAAGAAAGGCTTCAGCCGGAAGGTAACAAGGGGGTAAGCAGGGGTCAAGGTTACGAGGGTGTGGGGCGGATTCGGCCAAAGTTTTTTCTCGCGAAGTACGAATCCGTTGTTGCATAAAGAATTAAGCCCCTGTAATAATGCGCGGTCATTAGAACTGTGACTCCAGACCGCATGTCAGACCCCAGAGGGTCCGGACTCAGGGTGCCCGAGGCCAGATTGTCTGCACCCACAACCGAACCGAGACCCGCGAACCCAAATCCCGGCCCTATGCCCCGGCTGCTGCCCTTGCGGTTGCCGCGGGTGTGCGTGGCGGTGGCCGCCTCGGATCCCTCCGAAATGGTGGATAAGGCCGAGACTTTGGTTCGGGATAACCCTTTTCTAGAGTTCAGGTTGGATTATCTTTCGAAGCCCGGACTGGCGATTCCAAAGGTCAAGCGCTTCCTGGATTCGAACCCAGGGACGGTGGTGATCGCCACGTGCCGGCGTGTGGTAAATGGCGGTAAGTTCCGGGGATCACTCGCCGGGCAGCTCGACGTGCTCGCCAAGGCCGCTGCCGCGGGCTGTCAACTGGTGGATCTGGAGTTGCAGACCGCCAGCAAATGCAAGCCGGAACATCTGCGAAGGCTGCGCGGGCGGGCGGGGCTGATCCTCTCTTTCCATGATTTCAAGGGCACCAAGAAACTGGATGAGACGCTGGAAAAGATGCGCGCCATTCCTGCGGATTATTACAAGTTAGTCAGCACCGCGACGACGCTCTCCGACAATGTGGAGATGATGAAATTTCTGTCGCGCGAGGGCGACCGGCATTCGCTGGTCAGCATGTGCATGGGGGAACAGGGCATTATCAGCCGCGTGCTGGGCGTACGGGCAGGCAGCGTGTTCACCTTTGCTTCCGCAGGAATTGGACAGGAAACGGCACCCGGCCAGGTTACGGCGCGGGAATTGCGCAACGTTTACCGCATTGATCACGTAGACGCGGCCACACGAGTCTATGGGGTCGTGGGCGATCCCATCGCGCACTCGCTGTCGCCGGCGATCATGAATGCGGCCTTCCGGCGCGAGAACGTGAATGCCGTGTTTCTTGCGCTGCATGCCAAAACCTTGAAGGATTTGTTGAACTGCGTGCGGGAAATTCCGATTCACGGCATCAGCGTCACCATGCCGTATAAGGAAGCGATCCTGTCGCACTTGGACAACACCGACGCGCACACCACGAAGATCGGCGCCTGCAACACGGTAGTGCGGGCCCAGGATGGAAAGCTCTATGGTTTCAACACCGACGCCTCCGGTATAGTGCGGCCTCTCGAGCGCCGTTTGAGTACTTTGGAGAAGGCTCGCATCCTGGTGCTCGGAGCTGGCGGCGCAGCACGCGCGGCCGTGTTCGGGCTGAAGGAACGTGGAGCTGAGGTCTATATTCTGAATCGGAGTGCGGCCCCGGCAAAGAAACTGGCTCACCAAGCGCGGGCGCGCCTGGCCAAGCGTCAAGATCTGAAGAAGATGGCGTTCGATGTGATCATCAATGCGACCCCGGTCGGCATGGGAAACGCGCGCGAGACGCCCTTACAGGACAAGGAGATCAATGCGCGCTATGTCTTTGATATGGTTTATGATCCGGTCGAAACGCGACTACTGAAGCTGGCCAAAGAGCGGGGGGCGCAGGTGGTTCCGGGGATTGAGATGTTCGTGCACCAGGCGGCGCGGCAATTCGAAATCTGGACCGGCAAGCCCGCGCCGTGGGATGAGATGTTACGAGTCGTGTTACTAGCCCTGCAGGAGCGCGCGCAACGCAGCGCCAGTGGAAAATGAAGGCAAATGATGCTTCCCGAAAAGAAAAAGTTGCATTTTTGTAGATGCCCAAAGTAATATGCAACTAGGGAATGGGATTGTTATGAATTCCCTGTTTGGTTCGACCCTGTACCGCCCGGTTTCCAACTTCCAAGATCGTTTCACTGGCTTTGGCGAAACACTCGACGTGCGAGGCGATTCGGATCGCCTCCATCCCGGTTCGGAGAGTTCAACATGGCGTGGTACGCTTATTGCCTTACCGAGCATCAAACCCTCCCCAATGGAACCCGCACTCGCCGCCCTTTTTTGCTAGAGGGTGTACAAGGCGTTAATGGCGCTGCGGTACTGAGCTATCCCAGCGGCGAATTCGCCGTGGTGGTTAGCGAGTACGACCGTCCCAGCAACGAACTCGATCAGAAAGCCGCTATCGAGCATGCCCGTGTGGTGAGCAACTGCTTCCGAAACTCCACGGTGCTTCCTTTCAAGTTTGGCACAATTTTCGACAGCGACGATGCGCTCCGCCAGGCCGTGCGGGTCAACCGTCGCGCCTTTGGCCAGAGCGTCGAGAGGCTGCGCGGCAAGTCTGAAATGCACATCAAGCTGGTAGTGCGTGACGGATCGCTGCGCGAGGCCATGATCGACATCGAGTTGCCCGACACAGTTGGCGGCGACTATCTCTCGAAGCTGAAGGTGAAGGCTTCGCGCGAGCGTGAACGCCAGACCAAGGCGCGGGCCTTGTCGGTCCAGGTGCACAAGCTGTTTAATCCGCTGGAGGAAGAAGTCAGCTGCAAGAAGGTCGCGCCTGAGGGCATGCTGATTGACATCGCCCACCTGATCGACTCCAAGAGCGTGGAAAAGTATCAGAACCGCTATACCACGGCCGCCAAGCAGCTCAAGAACTGCGAAGTGGCCATCAGCGGACCCTGGCCGCCATATCACTTCCTGCCCGGGAAGCTGCGGACGGTGGCAGGCAACAGCTAGATTCCATTGAGCCAACGACGCTGGCCGGATAGGCAATGCCCCGGCCAGCGATTCCTCTTTTGATCGCCTCCGGTAGCGGAATGCATTCAATGTGCATTGTTGTGCACTTGGGCTGTCCTGTCTTTCGCCCCCGGTTCTAGCCGTGGCTACGCCAATGAGGGCTAAGTGTCTCCGGGTCATCTGTTTATGTTAGTTGGCTGGGATGGCGGTTGAATTTCCCGTTTTGGTGCGGGAAGTGCTTCAGTTAGGAGTAACAAAGAGGCCGCAACCTAGCTACATGACCTTCACTCTCTTTGATTCTCCGCGTCACTACCCGAACCGTTCCGATCGGCGGAACGGTGTCTTGCATCGCCTATCCTGACATCACCTACCAATTTGTGCCTCTTGGATCTGGCCCCAGCAATGGGGCCATTTTTATTGGGGGCGGCCGCGAAGCGGCTTGAACTCGCGCCTCTGTTAGACTTTCGCGCATGAACGCGACGAGTCGACGACAATTTCTAGGTCAGTGTGCGGGGGCGGCGGCTTGCGCTGGATTCTTCCCCGTTCTTGCGGGCGCAACTTCTACGCCCTCGGTGAGGTTCCCTTCTGATCCGCGAGAACGAGTGGCCGTGGCGGCGTATCCGTTTCGCGAGTTCATCGTGGGATGGAAGGGATGGGACGGCAAGACTCCGAGCCCCGTTCCGGCTGCCCAGCAGATTGAGTTGAAGGATTTCGCGGCACACGTGGCGGAAAAATTCAATGTCCACCACATTGAGCCTTGGAGCCGCATCTTTCCGTCGACTGAGGCGAAGTATCTGGAGCAATTCCGCGCCGCGGTGGAGAGGGCTCACTCGTCAGTCGTCGATATCGCGGTCGACGAGGAGTACAGCCAGTACTCTGCCGATGCGGCGGAGCGGGAGCGGGCGGTGGCGGCGGGCAAGCGGTGGGTAGATGTGGGCGCGGCGCTAGGCTCTCCCAGCATTCGCGCGCACATTCAGCAAGCGAAGGATTCGAAGCCCGATGTGGCACGAGCGGCCGATACTCTGGCGCGGGTGGCCGAATATGGGGAGAAGAAGGATGTGGTGGTGCATTTGGAGAATGACGATCCGGTAAGCGAGGATCCGTTCTTTATCGTGCAGGTGGTGGATAAGGTGAACAGCCCTTGGTTGCGGGCTTTGCCGGATTTTGGAAACTCGCTGGCGGCGCACGATGAGGACTTCGCTTACAAGGCAATCGACGCGATGTTTGCGCATGCCTACGGCATCTGCCACGTGAAGGATGGCGAGGTGAACGAACAGGGCAAGGCGGTGCATGTGGACCTGGCGCGCACGTTCGGCATCCTGAAAAAGCGCGGCTACAACGGATATTGCTCGATCGAATATGATGCGCCGGGCGATCCTTACAAAGCGACGGCGGAATTGGTATCGAAGACGATTGAGTTTCTTTCCTAGGACAAAACAGCAGATTCCTCGCTGCGCTCGGAATGACAGCTTCAAAATCATCAACAGCCTCCTTGCCTTCCCGATTGCTGGAAGTGGCGGCGCTTTTTTTGAAGCTTGGCGCGATCAGCTTCGGCGGTCCGGCGGCGCACATTGCCTTGATCGAGGCAGAAGTTGTGCGCAAGCGCGAATGGGTCACGCGACAGCAGTTTCTCGACATGCTGGGCGCGGCCAACCTGATTCCCGGGCCGACGTCGACCGAGATGGCGATCAATGTCGGCTTCGTGCGCGCGGGCTGGGCGGGATTGTGCGTGGCCGGGGCCAGCTTCATCGTGCCCGCGGCGCTGATTACGGGCGCGTTCGCATGGGCGTACGTGCGTTATGGATCGTTGCCGCAGGCGGGGGCGGTGCTGGCTGGCATCAAGCCTGCAGTAATAGCCGTGATCGCGATGGCCGTCTGGCGACTGGGCAAAGCTGCGGTAAGAGATATCGGGCTGGCGATTTTGGGCGGGCTCTCGCTGGCAGCGTTCTTCTTCGGATGGAGTCCGATTGGGATTCTGCTCGGTGGCGGCCTCGCGGGGATGGTGGCGCGGAGAGCGTCGCAAGGCGGATCGGTGGCAAGTTGCTTCCCTGTCTTGTCTTTCTCTCGGCGGGCCTCCTCGAGTTTCTTGGCGGTCCCGGCTTTGGCCGGGACGATCGTAGCCAAGCCGTCGGTTGGCCGGATCGCGCTCTTCTTCCTGAAAGTCGGAGCGATTCTCTATGGCGGCGGATATGTTCTGCTCGCGTTCCTGCAGGATGGCCTGGTGCGCCAGCACTCCTGGCTGACGCAGCAGCAATTGCTGGACGCCGTGGCGATCGGTCAGTTCACGCCAGGGCCGGTGCTCTCGACGGCAACCTTCATTGGATACATTTTAGGAGGCGCGCCCGGCGCGGCGGTGGCGACCGTGGCAATTTTCCTGCCGTCATTTTTCTATGTCGCGCTGCTGGCTCCGGTGCTGTTTCGCCTGCGACAGTCCTTCTGGATGAGCGCGTTTCTCGACTCGGTCAACGTTTGCGCTGTGGCGCTGATGGCTGGAGTAACGATCAAGCTTGCGGTGGATGCGTTACGTAACTGGCCGGCGTGGGTAATTGCGGCGGCTGCGCTGGCAGTGCTGTTGAGGTGGAAGGTCAATCCCGCATGGGTAGTTTTAGGCGGGGGAGTGGCAGGCTTGCTGCTGAGCGTGATGGGATGGTGGTAGTCTGCAGTAACTTCAATCCTTAGGAGAACCATGAAATTGCGAACCGTGGTTGTGATTTTGTTTCTGCTGACCTGCGTGGCTGGCGCTGCCGACCGCAAATACATTAACAATCCGCGTGCGGCCGGTGCTCAGAACCTGCCGTTTAGCGATGGCGTACTGGTGGGAAACACGTTGTACATCGCCGGAACTATTGGGCTTGATCCGAAGACGGGACTCGCTCCGGCGGACGCCGAGCAAGAAGCGCACCTGGTGATGGAAGGTGTGAAACGCACTGTAGAGTCGGCCGGGCTGACTATGGATGATGTTGTGTCGCTGCAGATTTTCTGCACGGACCTGAAGCTGTATGACACCTTCAACGGCGTCTATAAGACGTACTTTCATGGCGACTTTCCGGCGCGAGCGTTCATCGGAGTGAATCAGTTGGTGAGGAACGGAAAATTTGAGCTGATGGGGATCGCGGTGAAGAAGGCGCCGTGAAGTTTGATTCGTATTTTGTTCGCCACGCGGCCGATTCTGTGATACATGTGTAATCGGTGCGGAAGGCGATCAATCATCTGAAGAAATCTGACCCGGTGCTGCGCGACATTATTGAGCGTGTGGGGCCGTGCCGGATGGAGTTTGGGCCGCCGGAGTTTGCCAGTCTGGCCGAGTCGATCATGTATCAGCAACTGAACGGCAAGGCTGCGGCGACCATCTGGCGGCGGTTCCTGGCTCTGGCGGGAGAACCGCTCACGCCCGATGGGATTCGGAGGCTCAGCGACGAGCAGATGCGCAGCGTGGGATTATCGAAGCAGAAGTCGGCGTACCTGAAAGATCTGGCGGCAAAGACGGCTGCCGGTCTGCTGGATTTTTCGCGGTTGCCCGACTTGTCGGACGAGGAAGTGATCAAGCACCTGACCCAGGTCAAAGGCGTTGGCGTTTGGACGGCGCATATGTTCCTGATGTTCACGCTGCAGCGTCCGGACGTGTTGCCCACTGGCGATTATGGGGTGCAGGCGGCGATCAAGCGGCATTACCGCAAACGCAAACTGCCCCGCCCCGAGGTGATGGAGAAGATCGCTCGGGCTTGGTCTCCTTACCGCAGCGTTGCTTGCTGGTATTTGTGGCGGAGCCTGGACATCAAAACGCTTTGACCACAGAGGGCACAGGGGATCACGGAGGAAAGACGAGGTTGCCTCTGTGAACCTCTGCGCCCTCTGTGGTTAAATGGTGGCGATGGCTGACATTAAGATTCGTGTGCTGGTGGCGAAGCCCGGTTTAGATGGGCACGACCGCGGAGCTAAGGTAATTGCGCGGGCGCTGCGCGACGCCGGCATGGAAGTGATCTATACCGGGCTGCGGCAGACGCCGGAGATGATTGTGAACGCGGCGCTGCAGGAAGACGTGCAGGTGATCGGGCTGTCGATTTTATCCGGGGCGCACAATGCCATCGTTCCGCGTGTGATGGACCTGCTCAAGCACAACAAGATGGACGATGTGATCGTGGTGGTGGGCGGCATTATTCCGAACCAGGATATCGACGGACTGAAGCAGGCAGGCGTGGCCGCGATTTTCCAGCCGGGGACGGCGATGGATGACATCGTTCAGTTTATTCGCACGAATGTGAAGCAGCCCGGCGTTCCCGCTGCCGGGTAATCAAGAGTCTCCCCCCGCAGCCGGCGCGAACTCCCGATGTTCAAATCAACCTTCGAGATTGAGGACCGCCCGGGTGTGCGCATCGTGAGGCTGTGCTCCGCCGATGGCACGAACCGGTTGACCCGCGATCTTGTTCGCTCGCTTACGGAAGCGGTGGATGAAGCCTCCCGGGAGTTCCGGCCGCTTGTGATCGCGGGAAACGACAGGTTCTTCTCGGCGGGCGCGGATCTGGAAGAAATCATCGCGCTGGATGGTCCGAGTGCTCTGGAATTCGCCAAGATGGGGCAGAACCTGATGCGTGTCGTCGACGACTTCCCTGCCCCGGTTTACGCTGCGATTTCGGGATACTGCATGGGCGGCGGACTTGACTTGGCGCTGGCGTGCCGCCACCGGGTCGCTTCGCCGCATGCTGTGCTCGGGCATCGTGGAGCGGCGCTGGGGCTGATCACGGGTTGGGGTGGCACGCAGCGTCTGCCCCGAGTGGTCGGCAAAGCGCGGGCCCTGGAAATGTTTGTTGCAGCTGAAAAGATTTCCGCATCCCGTGCCGTCAGCATTGGATTGGTGGACGCGATCGCCGATGATCCGGTCGCTGAGGCCGTTCGCCGGATTAGCGGTTAAACTGCGGTTTGCGCCCTTTCGCCCCGGTGTTATACGGTAGTCAGGGCGAGTTCTGAATGCTGGCATACGGAACGCTCTTCTGATCCGACTCATGGCCGACCGCAACGAATCTCCTACATTGAACGCGTCTTTAGCAGCCGACCTGCTGACCAGCAAGATCGACCCCACCTCGGCGCGCTTCGAGGCCAACATGCGCTTTCTGGCGGACCTGATGTCGCAGGTTCGCAATGAGGGCGAGAAGATCTGCGAGGGCGGCGGAGCGAAGGCGGTCGAGAGCCAGCACGGCAAAGGACGGTTGACGGCGCGGGAGCGCATACAGAAACTGGTTGATCCTGGAAGCTTTTTTGAGTTGGGCCTTTACGCGGCCTATGGCATGTATGAGGAGTGGGGCGGAGCTGCGGCTGCGGGCGTGGTCACCGGGATGGCGCGGATTCATACGCGCATGGTGATGATCATCGCCAACGACGCGACGGTCAAGGCGGGCGCGTTTTTCCCGATGACCGCGAAGAAGGTGATTCGCGCGCAGAACATTGCCATTGAAAACCGCATTCCGACGATCTATCTGGTCGATTCGGCGGGCGTTTTTCTGCCGCTGCAGGAAGACGTCTTTCCGGACACTGACGATTTCGGGCGCGTGTTCCGCAACAACGCGGTGATGTCGGCGATGGGCATTCCTCAGATCGCGGCCATTATGGGCATGTGCGTGGCCGGAGGCGGATATCTGCCGGTGATGTGCGATCACGTGCTGATGACGGATGGAAGTGGATTGTTTCTCGCCGGGCCGGCACTGGTGCAGGCGGCGATTGGGCAGAAAGTCTCGGCGGAAGATCTGGGTGGAGCGGCAATGCATTCGGCGATCAGCGGCACAGTCGATTTCCGGGAGCCGAATGACGAAACCTGCATCGCGCGAATTCGCTCGATCGTCGAGAAGTGGGGATACCGGCGGCTGTCACCGTGGGATCGCAAGAAGCCGGTTGAACCCGCGCTGGCGGCTGAAGAAATTTACGGGATTTACGATTCTTCCCCGGCTCGGCCCTACGACATGAAGGAAGTTTTGGGGCGCGTGCTCGATGGCAGCCGCTTTGAGGAGTACAAGCCGGAGTACGGCAAGACTCTGATTTGCGGCTATGGAAGAATTGGCGGCTTCGCCGTCGGCATCGTGGCGAATCAGAAATTGCACGCGCAGCAAATCGATCACGAGGGCCACAAGCGAATCGAATTTGGCGGCGTCATCTACACCGAGTCGGCGGAGAAGGCGGCGCGGTTCATCATGGACTGCAATCAGAATCTGATTCCGCTGGTCTTCTTCCATGATGTGAACGGATTCATGGTAGGGCGCGACGCGGAGTGGAGCGGAATCATCAAGGCCGGCGCGAAGATGGTGAATGCCGTGTCGAATTCCGTGGTGCCGAAGATTACGGTGATTGTTGGCGGATCGTTTGGCGCGGGGCATTACGCGATGTGCGGGAAGGCGTATGATCCGCGATTTGTGTTCGCGTGGCCCACTGCACGATATGCCGTGATGAGTGGCGACTCGGCCGCTGGGACTTTGGTTGAAATCAAGGTGAAGCAACTGGAGCGTGGCGGCAAGAAGCTGAGCGAAGAAGAGCGCAAAGAGCTCTACGAGTCGGTCAAGCGCACTTACGATGAGCAAACGGACCCTCGCTACGGCGCGGCGCGGCTGTGGATCGATAAGATCATCGATCCGATCGAGACGCGCGAGGCGATTACGCAGGCGCTCGAGGCTGCGGCGCTGAATCCGGATGTGGCGGAGTTCAAGGTTGGAGTGCTGCAGACGTAGGTCAGCTTCTGTTCGCCACGGATTTACGCGGATTCACACGGATCGAAACGCTAATTGCTAAATGCCAATGGCTGACCTCGTCAAACTGATTGAATGCCCGCGCGATGCCTGGCAGGGGCTGCAGGGGATCATTCCTGCCGACTTGAAGAATAATTATCTGAAGGCCTTGATCAGTGCTGGATTCAAGCACATTGACGCGGTGTCGTTTGTGTCGCCGAAGACTGTGCCGCAGATGGCGGATTCGGAGGAAGTACTGAAGGAACTCGATCCGCCGGACGACGTGGAGATTATCGGGATCGTGGTCAACGAAAAAGGCGCGCAGCGGGCTGTCGACACGAAAGCGGTGTCTACGCTGGGATTTCCTTATTCGATCTCGGAGACGTTTCTGCGCAAGAATCAGAATCAGTCGGCAGAGGAAGCGCTTGAGGAATTGGAAAAGATTCAGAAACAGGCCAACGATGCGGGGCTCGATGTCGTGGTTTATATTTCGATGGGATTCGGAAATCCGTATGGCGACGTATGGAGCGTAGGCGAGGTTGTGGACGCGATCGGTTTGCTGGAAATCGAGAATCTGAAGACGATTTCGTTGGCGGACACGGTTGGGATGGCGAGTCCCCAGCAGATACGGGAAGTGGTGGGCTCGGTGATGGAGCACTACGATTATCTCGATATCGGAGTGCATCTGCACAGCCGGCCGGATCAGGCAGCGGAGAAGGTTCTAGCGGCCTATGACGCGGGTTGCCGGCGTTTTGATTCGGCGATCGGAGGCTTGGGCGGATGTCCGTTTGCACAAGATGCACTGGTGGGGAACATCGCCACCGAGAAAGTGATTGAGACGCTGCGGCAGCGAGGAGCCATGTTGCCGGAATTAAAGCCACTGGATGTGCTGCTGAGAGCGACCGCTGGAATTGCCGCAAAATATGCGGCTTCGCATGCGGCGGATTGAGATCCGATGACCTATAGCACAATACAACTTGCAAATGAAGGTTCCGTGGCGACCATTACGCTCAATCGCCCGGAGAAACGCAACGCCATCAGCTTCGAACTGATTGACGACCTGCTGCGCGCGTTGGACGAAGTCGCCAAGAGCGACGCGATCATACTGATCGTAACCGGAGCGGGCAAAGCTTTTTGCTCTGGCATGGACTTGGAGAATCTGAAGGCGCTGTTAGGGCGCACGCCCGAGCAGAACTTGGAAGATTCGCAATCCATGGTGCGGCTGTTTCGCGCCATCTACGAATTCCCCAAGGTAACGATCGCAGCGGTCAACGGACCGGCCATCGCGGGTGGAACCGGGCTGGCTCTGCTGTGCGACTTCACACTCGCCGCGCCGGAAGCCAAGTTTGGATACACTGAAGTGCGCATCGGATTTGTGCCGGCAATCGTGTCTACATTTCTGCTCCGGCAAGTCGGAGAAAAGCAGGCGCGCGATCTGCTGCTGACTGGAAGGATTTTCGACGCCGAGGAAGCCGAGCGGCTTGGACTGGTGAATGAAGTTGTGCCTTCCGAAAAGCTAATGCCGCGGGCGCGAGAATTGGCAGGGCAATTGATGGAAAACAGCACCGCATCCCTGCGCGCTACCAAGCAGTTGCTGACCGATCACGCGCGCGCGGAACTGGATGTGCAGATCGAGGCAGCGGTGCGCGAGAACGCGGCGATACGGAGCACGGCCGACTTCCGCGAGGGGATCTCGTCGTTTCTCGAAAAACGTAAACCGGTATGGACGGGCAAATGAGTTCCAACGGTCAGCATGCGACGAACGAGACGCGGCTGCGGGTGCGCTACGCGGAGACGGATCAGATGGGGGTGGTTTACCATTCGAACCATCTGATCTGGTTTGAAGTAGGACGCGTCGAACTCATGCGCGAAATGGGATTCTCCTACCGCGATATGGAACGGGAAGACGAACGCTTCATCGCGGTGGCCGAAGTAAAGTGCCGCTACCGCGCTCCGGTTTACTACGACGAGGAAGTCATCATAAGGACGCAGTTGAAAAGTGTGCGCGAGTCGGTTGTAGTTTTCAGCTATGAGCTCTTGCGAGCGGGCGATCGGGGGCTGCTCGCCGAGGGCGAAACGACCCACATCGTCACCGATTCGAAGATGAAGATTGCAGCATTGCCGGAAAAATATCTCACGGCGTTTCGAACGGCGATTGGAAAGTAGACAGGAATCTCTCTTTTGAACGCACTCCATATCAGTGGAAACGACTTAGCGCTGGAAGCGGTCCGCGAGGTTGCGGACATGAAGGTCCGGCGCGCGGTGTTGCTTTCGTCCGATGCACGCGAGTTGGTCAATCAAGCGCGGGCCGTGGTCGATGAGATTGTGGCCAGTAACAAGGTCGCGTATGCAATCACGACCGGAGTGGGGAAGCTGAGCGATGTACGAATTGCCGGCGACCAGATTCGCGAGTTGCAGGTCAATCTTGTCCGCTCGCATGCGGTCGGCGTCGGCGAACCCCTTTCGATCCCCGAGACCCGCGCCATGATGTTGCTGCGCGCCAACTCGCTGGCCAAGGGACACTCGGGCGTGCGGGCGATGGTAATCGATACTCTCTGCGAGATGCTCAACCGCGGCGTGACTCCGGTGATTCCGTCGCAGGGCAGCGTGGGGGCCAGTGGAGATCTGGCGCCGCTGGCGCATCTGGCCTTGGCGTTGATCGGCGAGGGTGAGTGTTTTGATGAAAAGGGCTTGCGCGCAGGAAGCGCGCAGGCGTTGAGCCAGGCCCAAATCAAGCCGCTGGTCCTGGAGGCGAAGGAAACCATTTCGCTGATCAACGGCACGCAGGCGATGCTGGCCTCCGGGACGCTTTCGCTGCTTGCCTCAGAAACGCTGGCGGACTCGGCGGACGTGCTCGGCGGCCTGTGCTGCGATGCGCTCAAAGGGACGGACTCGGCGTTCGATGAGCGTATTCACAAAGCGCGCCCGCACGGCGGACAAATGAGAGTTGCAGCGAATCTGCGCCGCATGCTCGAGGGCAGCCAGATTCGCGAATCGCACCGGACCTGCGGCCGGGTGCAGGACGCGTATTCGCTGCGCTGCATACCGCAGGTGCATGGGGCCGTGCGCGACACGCTGGCTCATTGCCGCGAGGTTTTTGAAACCGAAGCCAACTCCGCGGTCGACAATCCGCTCGTGTTTATTACCGATGCGAAGAATCTTGCCGGCGACGTGATCTCGGGTGGAAACTTCCACGGCGAGCCCCTGGCGTTTGCCCTCGATTTTCTGGCGATCGCGCTGAGCGCGCTGGCGGGCATCAGCGAACGTCGCATCGAGCGCCTGGTGAATCCAGCGCTTAGCGAAGGACTTCCGCCATTTCTGGCTCCGGGCGCGGGACTGAATTCCGGATTCATGATGCCGCAAGTCACGGCGGCGGCATTGGTCAGTGAGAACAAGGTGCTGGCACATCCGGCATCGGTAGATTCGATCACGACCTCCGGCAACAAAGAAGACTACGTTTCCATGGGAATGACAGCGGCCCTGAAGCTCAAACGTGTCGTGGAAAACACGCGCAACGTGCTGGCGATTGAAGCGATGGCGGTGGCGCAGGCTCTGGACTTCCTGGCGCCGATGAAGACGTCGCAGCGCGGGCAGGCGGCCCATGCGGCGATTCGCTCGGTGTGCCCCACAATGGAGAAGGATCGCGTCATGTACCAAGACTTCGAGCGCCTGTCGACGTTACTCGCAAGCGGGAAACTGGCGGAGATCCTGCACTAGGCTGCCGCACCGCGTCTAACTCTGATGAAAACGCTGACGGAATATCTTAACTTTCACACCAAGACCCATCGCGCCTACGTTCACATCACGCCGCAGGTCGAGGAGATTGTCCGCAAGAGCGGGGTCAAGGAGGGCATGGTGCTGGTTTCGGCCATGCACATTACAGCGGGCGTGTATGTGAATGACAATGAGAACGGGTTGATCCAGGACATCGACCAGTGGCTGGAACATCTGGCACCGTTTCGCAAGGAGTACAAGCACCACGAAACGGGTGAGGATAACGGAGATTCGCATTTGAAGGCTCTGCTCATCCACCACGAGGTGATCGTGCCGATTACCGCGGGCAAACTTGATCTGGGCACGTGGCAGCGGGTTTTCTACGCAGAGTTTGACGGCCAGCGTGACAAGCGCGTCATTGTGAAAGTCATGGGAGAGTGACCAAGTGAGTTCAGAAGAGCTGCATGAACTACAGGAACACGCGGAGCATGCCAAGCACGACCCCAGCCTGGTGCCGGTCTCGGTGACGATGGCCATTCTGGCCGTGCTCGTGGCGGTGGTCTCATTGCTTGGGCACCGTGCCCATACCGAAGAAGTCGTACTGCAGGCGAAGTCGTCCGACCAGTGGGCTTATTATCAGGCGAAAAATATTCGCCGGCATGCCGACGAAATGTACCTGGATTTGACTTCGGTACAAGCGACAACGGACGCCGCCGCGCTGGCCCAATTGCGCAAGAAGTACTCGGAAGAAGCCGCTCGCTACAAAGACGAGCAGAAAGAGATCGAAGACAAGGCCCGCGAGCTAGAGGCCGAAGTAGGCGGCGAACGAAACCGCGCTGACCGCTTCGATCTGGCAGAGGTCTTCCTGGAAGTCGGATTGGTGATCACCTCGATCACCCTGCTTTCCGGGCGCAGGCTTTTCTGGCTATGCGGAGTTGGCCTGGGAGTGATCGGCGTAATCGTCGGCTGCACGGGCTTTCTTGTGCACTAACTCTCGATCTTTCCGGCGGAAGAACCGGCCATCTCCGGCTTGTCCGGTTGCGCCTTCAACACCAAGAAGGGACCGATTGCCAGGGCATCCATGCGCGTACGCCGAAAGCAGTCGATGGCTTCCTCAGGGGTGCACACGATCGGCTCGTTTTCGTTAAAACTGGTATTCAAGATCACCGGGATACCTGTCTTGCGATGAAAAGCTGAGATCAGGTCGTAGTACATCGGATTTTCTTCGCGCGACACCGTTTGCAAGCGCCCGGTGTCGTCAACGTGGTTTACGGCACATAGCTGTTTGCGCTTGTCCGGTCGAATCCTGTAGACGTGCAGCATGAAGGGCGACGGATGGTCGTGCTCGAAGTATTCGTGCTGATATTCGGCGAGGATCGACGGCGCGAATGGACGAAACCATTCGCGGTGCTTGATGCGAGCGTTGAGGATTTCTTTCATATCAGCCAGGCCGGGGTGGGCGACGATGGACCGGTTGCCGAGCGCGCGCGGGCCCCACTCCATCCGTCCCTGAAACCAGCCCACCACGTTGCCGGCGGCGATTTGCTGGGCAACTTCCTCGAGAAACGGGTCCTGCTCCAGCTTGCGGTATTGCAGTCCCGCGCTCTGCAATGCGGACTGAATGCGCGATTCCGAGAACTCCGGTCCGAGGTAGGAATTCTTCAACTTGTGACGCCGGGGCTGCTTCAGCACCGAATGATAGGTATGCAGAGCGGCGCCGATGGCCAATCCTTCATCTCCGGCGGCGGGCTGCAGGTACGTGCTGCGAAACGGAGTCTGGTCGAAGATCTTGCCATTGGCAACGCTGTTGAGGGCGCACCCTCCAGCCATCGCGAGCGTATCCAGCGGAACCCGGCGATGGAGTTCATTGAGCAGGTGGAAGAAGACTTCTTCAAAACGGTGCTGGAGGGCGAATGCAAGATCCATGTCACGCTGGGTGATTTCCGCATGCAGGCGGCGTGGCTCGCCAAACAATTTCTCCGTACGATCGGAGAAATGACGCGCCAGGCGCACCGTCCCATCGGGAAGAATCTGCATGCCCTGATTGCTGCCCAGAGGTTTGAAATAGCTCAGATCAAGTTGAAAGCCACCGTTCTTCGGCGTCACAACGCTGCTGACCTGTTCCCGCAGTGCATTCGTGCCATACGGGGCAAGGCCCATCACTTTGCCTTCGTCACCGTATTCGCTGTAGCCGATGAACTCGCAGATCATGCTGTAGAAGCTGCCCAGTGAGTGCGGGAGAAACACTCGGTCGAGAACTTCAATCTCGCTTCCATCGCAGCGCGCCATCATGGTGGAAACGAAATCTCCGGAACCGTCGTAGCTGAAGCCGGCAGCCTTTTCCCACGGGGAACAGTAAAAAGCGCTGGCAATGTGGGCAATGTGATGTTCGAGATGATGCTCTTGAAAACGCAACTGCGCAGCGTCCACATCCAGGGCCTTCGCGAGCAGCGAGCGCACATCGCGCATGGATTCTTTTCGTTGCCGGAGCCGGATGAAATTCAGAATCTTGGCCGGATTCGACAATGCGTACTGAACTTTCCGGGACAGATTCGCGTCGCTGTCCTGACCAACGGCCACATGCTCAATATCAGAGATCTTCGCTCCCACCGCGTCCAGACAGGCTTTCACTGCGAGGGAGGGGAATCCGCCAAAATGTTTGCGACGATTGAGCCGCTCCTCGGCGATGGCGAATTTCACTTCACCATCGAGCACAATCGCCGCCGAGGCATCGGCGTGAAACATGTTCAGGCCCAAAATCAACATGAACTAGCGTTTTCTCCCATGAGCTGCGGTAGCCGGATCATTCAAGGCCAAGGTTGGCGGAAGAGCTTCGAGCAGATTCAATAAAGGCGGTGGAGTCTACCCTGAGTCGCTTTCCATTCGCGACGGCCTCGTCGATGCGAAGCGTCGCCAGCGAAGAGCATACCAGTTCCTCGAATGAAATCGGCGCGTCCCGCTTCCGCAGCACGAACTGCACGAAGGCCGCCCACTCGGCGTTATGCCCTTTGTCCTGGCGCCAGCGCGAATGGGTCGTCTGCTTGCGGCCGTCACGCACGAGCTCTAACCGGCGAAAATCTTCAAGCATGGCGGCGCTTCTTCCACCGAATACTTCGATCCGCTCCTTGGAGAACGCGCGATCACCATTGGCCAGATAACTGATAGTGCCTCGCGAGCCATTCGCAAACGAGAGCGAAGCCAGCACATTGTCGCCGCTATAGCGGCCTGCCTCGCCGACCGCGTGGGCCTCGACTTCGGCCACGGGAGAGCCCGCCAGGTGCATCAGTAGATCAACAAAGTGGCATACTTCGCCCAGGATGCGTCCGCCTCCCTGCTGGCGATCGTTTACCCAGTGGTCGGGAGGGAGATGTCCGGCATTAATGCGATAGTGCAGAGCAAGCGGCTCGGAAATCGGGGCAAGAAATGCTTTCATCTGACCAACCATCGGAGCGAAGCGGCGATTAAAACCGACCATCAGCGCGGGACGCTTGTGGGGCTGAATTCCGAGGTAGGTTCGAATGATCGAGCGCAGTTCGGCTTCGGAGAGGCACAGGGGCTTTTCGCAGAAAACGTGCTTCCCCGCTGCGAGGGCGTTCATCACTTGCTTTGCGTGCAGGTTGTGACGAGTGGCAATGACTACGGTGTTAATCAAGGAGTCATGCAGAAGTTGAGTTTCGTCGGTGGTGCAGCCTTTAAACCCGAATTTCTGGCCGGCATGGTGTGCGCGCGATCCGGTTGCGGAACAAAGCGCCACAAGCGAAGTATCAGACGACGCTTTCAGCGCCGGGATGAGCGTGCCCGTGGCAAAAGCTCCAGCACCCAGCACGCCGACGCCAACCTGGCTATCGGAATTGGACTTCGAACGAGATGGCGCGGCCCCTTGCCTTGGTACAACTGCGAGGGTCTGGGAGTCGTCGCCGCCTTCAGCGTATTGGATCACCACACCCAGAAAGGGCTCACCAGATTTGCCGGTGATGAGCTCATAGGCGGCGTTTGCGTCCCCGATGGCATACGTATGAGTGATCAACGGAGCGATACTGACTTTTCTTTCCGCCAACAGCTGCAGAAATGCCTGTAGGTTGCGAGTCTCGGTCCAGCGCACATAGCCAATGGGATAGTCGCGGCCCTTCTGCTCGTAGGCGGAGTCATAGCGGCCAGGGCCATAGGAACGAGAGATGCGGAAATCGAGTTCTTTTTCGTAGTAGGCTTTGCGCTCGATCTCCATGCCAACGGTGCCCACAGCGACGACGATGGCGCGATCGCGAGCAACCGCTCCCGCGAGATTTACCGGATCGCTGCTTGGAGTCTCCGCCGTGATCAGCACGGAATCGACGCCCATGCCGCGGGACAGGGTGGAGCACAGGTCGCGGAATTCCGATGCTGAGCTAGCGACCGCATCGGCACCCAGACTCTGTGCGAGTTGAGCGCGAGCTGCGTCGATGTCCATTCCAACCACGCGGCAGCCTGCCCCTTTCAACAATTGCACGGTGAGCTGGCCGAGCAAGCCAAGACCGATCACAGCTACCGCATCGCCGAGCCTCGCTTCGGCTGTACGAATGCCATGCAGAGCGACAGCGCCTAACGTCGCAAATGCGGCTTCAGCAAATGAGACGTCCTCGCCGGAAATCGGATCGCGGGCTGGAATCTGCGCGGCCAGCAGGCGCGGCACGCAGGCAAGCTCGGCATGAACCGCAATTCCCGCGCCGGCACAGGCAACGCGGTCGCCGGGATGAAGGTCGGTTACGCCTTCTCCTACTGCGATCACCGTCCCGGCGCTGCTGTAGCCCGGGCTCTGGGGCTGATCAAGACGGCTGCTCACAGTTTGAATCGCGGAATAAATTCCGTCCCGGCGCACCTTGCCGATCACTTCACGAACCAGGTCTGGCCGGGACCTTGCTTTCTGCAGAAGGCTCTTGCGCGCAAATTCGGCGGAGGCCCGCTCGGTGCCTGCTGATAAGACGGAAGCCGCGATTCGAACTAAAACGCAGCCTGGAAGAAGTTGCGGAGCGGGTACATTCTCCACCGTGATTTCGCCAGTGCGCGCGTGCTGCAGAATCTGCTTCATGCAGAGGCCACCTGAGCGGGCAATATTTCCGATTCGAAGGATTGAGCGCCGCCATCGAGGAATGTTCGCATCCACAATTCCAGGGTGAGGAACTGCCACAGCTGCATCGACCAATCCCTGCGGCCGCTGCGCTGCTCCTGGATGTAGCGCGACACCACATCGGGTCGAAGCAGGCCGCGTTTGCCGAGTTGTGCGGGCGAGAGCAGGTCGTCCACCATTTCTTTGAGATCGTGAGCCAGCCAATAGTCTACCGGAGCCGCGAAACCGGCCTTCGGTTGCCGCAACACCTCGCGCGGCAGAATGTCGCGCATGGCTTTACGGAAGATGTACTTCGTCGTGGGCTTCCAAAAACCTTTCAGCTTTAGACCCGGTGGAACATTCCATGCGACAAACTCGGCAAGTTCCCGATCAAGAAAAGGAACCCGCACCTCGACGGAACTCGCCATGCTCATCTTGTCGTTGTAGTTGAGATTGAGGCTCGTCATGAAAATCTTGCTATCGAGATAGAGCATCTGGTGGAGGAAGTCGGCTCCCTGCACGCGCTCGAAAGCGGAGCGATGTTGGCCCGCGGGATCGGAATCCGCAATGTCAGCGGCAAGATCAGAGGTATAGAGGGCGGACTTCTGTGATGCGTCGAGATAAGTGCAATTCGCGATGAAACGGTCTACCGGGCCGAGCGAGGCGCTGCGAGCCATTTTTCTGGCGAGGCGAAGCTGACCTTTGAATCGGGTTCCGCGAAAGCTGGGCAATAGGGCTAAAGCGCCTTCCACCATGCCCCGCGCCAACGACGGCATGGCGCGGTAGGCCTGCGCCCAGGAATGGGCGACGTGCTTGCGGTAGCCGGCGAACAACTCATCGCCGCCGACGCCCGAGAGCAGCACCGTAGATTGTTTCCGGGCTTCGCGGCAGACGAGATAGGCGGTGATAATTGCAGGGTCGGCGGTGGGTTCATCCATATGCCACGCCAGTCGGGGCAAAAGATCGGTCACGTCGGGTTCCACGACAATGCGCTGGTTCTCACAGCCCAAACGATCGGCCAGGCGGGTAGCAACTTCAGGATCGTCCAGCGTTGTCTCGCCCACGCGATATTTTCGCGGGAAAGTGATCGTATATGTGCGCACCGGTTGATCGGTGGCCTGTCGCATCATGGCGACGATGCTGGAGGAATCCAGTCCTGCGCTGAGAAATGCACCGATGGGAACGTCGGAAATCATCTGTGCTTCGACCGAGCGGCGGAAGCGTTCGCGAACCTCGCCGGCCAGATCGGCCTCCGACCGGGTATAGGGCTGATTCGCCGGGGGAAACGCCAGATCCCAATACTGCGTCACTTTCAACTCGCCGGCTTGCAGCGTCGCGTGGTGACCGGCAGGAAGCTTGTAAATGCGGCGAAACATCGTCTTCGGGTCGGGAACCCACAGGAAGGTCAGATATTGATGGAGAGACTGGGGATCGAGTTCCGCTTCGATCCCTCGAATTTGCAGCAGCGCCTTGATCTCGGAGGCGAAGGCAAAGCGGCCGCTGTCATGAAAATAGTAGAAGGGCTTAACCCCGAAATGATCGCGAGCCATGAACAGAGTGGGAGTCGCCGAACGCATGTCGCAAATTGCGAAGGCGAACATTCCGTTCAGCCGCCGAACGCAGTCGGGGCCCTCCTGCTCGTACAGGTGAAGGACGACTTCGGTGTCGGTGTGGGAGATGAAGCGGTGGCCTTTCCCTTCCAACTCGCGCCGCAATTCAGCGAAGTTATAGATCTCGCCGTTGTAGGTGATCCACAGAGTGCGGTCTTCGTTGCACATCGGCATGTGGCCGAGCGGAGACAGGTCGAGAATCGCGAGGCGGCGGCTGCCCAGGGCAATGTAGGAGCCGTCGGGAAACTTGCGATCCCAGAGACCGGAATCGTCCGGGCCGCGGTGGGCTTGCACGTGAGTCATGCGCGCCACTGTTTCCCGGTCTCCGCAATTAACAATGCCGCTGATGCCGCACATGTAGCCGGTCCTCGTTTAGCTCGCCGCGCGCGTTTTCAGTTCGTAAATCTTCGCCTTGGTATGAAACATCTGTACGGCCTGGAAACCACAGTAAATCAGGCCGGGAACACCATCGAGAAATCCAAGGCGAAGGAAATATCGATAGCAAAAGAGCAACACGGGAGAGCCCGGTACGGCGTACAGCTTCATCTTCAGCCAACGACGGCGCTGCGCCTGAGTTCCGAACAATGCCGGCGGCAGTTCCGTGCTCGACTCTCCTTGCAAAAGGACGCGGGATTCCCAATTGGAATATTCGTCGTGCTTCTGAATATAGCGGGAGAGCGATTCCACGTTGTGATGAATCAGCGGA
>Ga0075017_100000192_pt1 | contig 29508 bp, 21 predicted proteins | sample AleBraG_ABR_2012_FD_71475 | JGI IMG/M metagenome (GOLD analysis project Ga0075017, IMG submission 71475) | Freshwater sediment microbial communities in response to fracking from Pennsylvania, USA - Alex Branch Run_MetaG_ABR_2012 | ecosystem: Environmental > Aquatic > Freshwater > Creek >... | reverse complement strand
GATCCGATGATCCCATGTCTCAACTAGATCTCGCCCGGCTTCAGTTCGCCGCGACGAGCATCTACCACTTTCTCTTCGTGCCGGTCACGATCGGGCTGGCTTTCCTCGTGGCGCTGCTGCACACCGCGTGGTACCGGCGAAGGGACACTGCGTTCCTCCGGCTGACCCGGTTCTTCGGTGTTCTGCTTGTGATCAACATTGCGGTCGGCGTGGTCACCGGTCTGGTTCAGGAGTTCCAGTTCGGCATGGACTGGTCGGCCTATTCCCGGTTCGTCGGCGACGTCTTCGGAGCGCCGCTCGCCATCGAGGGACTCGCGGCGTTCTTCCTGGAGTCGACCTTCCTGGGCCTGTGGTTGTTCGGCTGGGGTCGGCTGTCCGAGCGGGTCCACCTCTTTACGATCTGGATGGTCTCGCTCGGAGCAATTCTCTCGGCGGCGTTCATCATGGCCGCGAACTCGTGGATGCAGAATCCGGTCGGGTACAAGCTGGTCGACGGGAAAGCGCAGCTGACCAGCATCTGGGCGCTGTTGAGCAACCCGGTGTTCCTCTGGGGCTACCTGCACGTGCTGCTGGCCGCCCTTGTCACCGGTGCGGCTGTCATGCTCGCGGTCTCCGCGTGGCACCTTCGCCACAAGCCGTCCGAGGACAGCGTGCTCTTCCGCAAGACGGCAGCGATATCCCTCATCGCCTTACTGCCGTCCGTTCTGCTCGGGATGATGGTGGGCAGCCACCTGGGCATCATCGAGGACCAGTTCCAGCCGATGAAGATCGCCGCGGCAGAAGCCCAGTGGAACACATGCCAGCCGTGCTCGTTCTCGGTCTTCCAGATCGGCGGCGGCAACGGCGACGAGACACCGACGAAGATCATCGAGATACCGCACCTGCTCTCGATCCTCGCCACCGGATCGTGGGACGGGCAGGTCGAAGGGCTGAACCAGGTCAACGCGCAATACCAGCAGAAGTACGGGCCTGGCGACTACGTGCCCAACGTGTTCATCCAGTACTGGTCGATGCGCGTCATGGCCTACCTCGCGGTCATCGTGTTCCTGGTCGGCGCCTGGGGGTTGTGGCTGCTCAGACGCAAGACTCTGGTGCGAAGTCGTCTGTTCCTTTGGGCTGCGGTGTGGGTCGTCGTGCTGCCGTTCCTGATGAATACGGCGGGCTGGCTGCTGACCGAGAGCGGCAGGCAGCCCTGGATCGTCCAAGGGTTGCAGCAGACCAAAGCCGGCGTGTCGCCGTCGGTCAGCACGGCGACGGTCGCGTTCAGCCTCTCGGTCTTCGTTCTGCTCTACGCGATTCTCGCCGTCGTCGAGGGCATCCTGCTCGTCAGGTACGCGCGCAAGCCGTTGCCGGAAGAGCCGGGCGACGACGACACCGGCCGTCCAGTCCTCGCCGCGATGACGTATTAGGAGCCGATGCTATGGGCTTCGCTGTCTTCTGGTTCATCGCGATCGCGGTCCTGTGGACCGGTTTCTTCGTCCTCGAAGGATTCGACTTCGGCGTCGGCATGTTGCACGAGGTCATCGGGCACAACGACGTCGAGCGACGGCTGGTCATCAACACGATCGGTCCGCTCTGGGACGGAAACGAGGTCTGGCTGATCGTCGCCGGCGCGGGAATGTTCGCCGCGTTTCCGGACTGGTACGCGACGATGTTCTCCGGCTTCTATGTCGCCCTGGTCCTGCTCCTGGTCGCGCTGATACTGCGCGGGGTCTCCTTCGAGTACCGGGGAAAGCGGGACGGCCAGGCGTGGCGGCGCACCTGGGACTGGATCATGGCCGTCTGCAGCCTGCTCGCGCCGTTCCTGGTCGGCGTCGCGCTCGCCAATCTGCTCCGCGGCGTGCCGATCAACTCCTCGCAGGAGTTCACCGGAAACTTCCTCACCCTGCTCAATCCGTATTCGCTCTACGTCGGCCTTACCGTCACGGCGATCTGCGTCTTGCACGGAGCCACTTTCATAGCGCTCAAGACGACTGACCCGATCCGTGAGCGGGCAAGGACCTTGGGCAAGCGGAGCGCACCGGTCGTGGCGGTCCTGGTTCTCGGCTTCGCCGTCTGGACGCAGATCGAGATCGACCGAGGCGTCGTACCCGGCATCCCCCCCACAGCGGCGGTCATAGCGATCCTGGCCGTGATCTGGCTGCTCGCCGAGGGACACGAAGGATGGGCCTTCGGGCTGACCACCTTCACGATGGCCGCCACCATCTTCACGCTCTTCGCCGACCTCTACCCTCGGGTCATGGTCTCGAGCACGAACGCCGCGTACAGCCTGACGGTGTCGAATGCCTCGTCAGCGCCGTACAGCTTGAAGGTCATGACCGTTGTGGCGGTCATCTTCCTTCCGCTCGTCCTGGTCTACCAAGCCTGGACCTATTACGTCTTCCGCCGTCGCATCAGTGTCGACGACCTGGAAATCGGGGTCGCCACCGATACGCAAGCGGGGCCTGCCTCGGTCTCACCCGGTACGTAGACGGTGCGGCCACTAGACCCCCGGCTTCTCCGGAGGACCAGGGGCGGCCGGACGGCGCTGGCGATCGACGCCGCTCTCGGGGTAGTTGCCGCGGCCCTGCTCCTCGCCCAGGCAGTACTGCTCGCCGCGGCGATCGCGGCAGCGTTCGACCACCGCGATCTGGCCGGCGTCGCCGGCTTGGTGATGTGGCTCGCGCTCGTCGTACTCGCTCGAAGCCTGGTCTTCGGCGCTTTCGAGAGCACGGGTCGCCGCGCAGCGGCCCGGATCGCCTCGGAGTTGCGGGCCGAGCTGGTGGCTGAGCGTCTGCGCAACGCATCGCTGCAGGACGATGGGACGCGGGCCGCCGAACTCGCGGCCGCCGCGGTCCAGGGAGTCGAGTCGCTCGAACCGTATTTCGCCCGCTACCTGCCGCAGCTGGTGCTCGCCGTGATCGTGCCGGCCCTCGTCCTGGTCTGGACTGCGGCGATCGACCTCGTCTCCGCGTTCATCATGGTTGTGACGCTTCCGCTCATTCCTGCATTCATGGTCTTGATCGGGCGCGCCGCCGGCGCGCGGACTCGCGATCGCTGGGAGGCGCTGGCCAGGCTGTCGAACCATTTCCTCGACGTCGTCAGCGGCTTGGCCACGTTGCGCGCCTTCAACCGCGGCGAAGCACAAGCCGATCGGATCGCGGCGACGAGCGAGGAATACCGCGCCACGACGATGCAGGTCCTGCGACTGTCGTTCCTGTCCGGAGCCGTGCTCGACCTGGTTGCCACTCTGGCCACCGCACTGGTAGCAGTCGCTCTGGGAATCCGGCTCGTCCAGGGCGAGATCGGGCTGCGCCCAGCCCTGACTGTTCTCCTGCTGACCCCCGAGCTGTACGCGCCGCTGCGGGCCCTGGGTGCGCAGTTCCACGCGAGCGCGGACGGGCTGGCGGCGGCAGGAAAGATCCTCGATCTGATCGACAGCACGGCCAGAACTTCGCACAGCGGTACGGTCCGGCTCGGTTCATGGGACGTCGTCCGGTTCGAAGGAATCCATTTCTCGTACCCCGGGCGGCCACACGCAGTGCTGGACAACTTCGATCTCGAGTTGCGTCGAGGCGAGATCGTGGCGCTCGTCGGACCGAGCGGCATCGGAAAGAGCACGGTGGCGGCCCTCGTCCTCGGACTGCAACTACCTGGACGCGGCCGCGTCACCATTGACGGAGTCGATCTCCAGGACATCGACCTCACGACGTGGCGCCGCGGCATCGGATGGCTTCCCCAGCGGCCCACCCTGCTGCGCGGTTCGGTCAACGACAACATCCGGATCGGAATCCGACATACATCCGAGCGGCACGGCAACGCCGCCGACCCAGCTGCCGATGCTGCCGCGATCGAGCATGCGACGCGGCTCGCCGGTGCCGACGACTTCGTCACCTCGTTGCAGCTCGGAGGCGACACGGTCGTCGGTGAAGGTGGACGTGGGCTGTCGGTCGGTGAGACCCGTCGGGTCGCCCTCGCCCGCGCCTTGGCCGGCAAGCCCTCGCTCCTGGTCCTGGACGAACCGACGGCCGGCCTCGACCCGGCCAGCGCGGCAGCCGTCACCGCGGGCATCGTTCGAGCCGCCGAAGACAGCTCGGTCCTGCTCATCGAGCACCGGCCCGAAGCGGCGGCCGTGGCCGACCGGATCGTCCGCCTTCAGCCTGTCCTCGGGGAGTTTCCATCTGAGCGGCGACCGACGAGCGCCGCCGGGACGCGACTCACCACTCGGGATGCAAGTCCGTGAGCGCCGTAGCGGAAGTCGTCCACCTCGGCGGCGTGCCGCGAGCCCGGGTCGGCCTTTCAGTCTTGCTCGGAACGGTGACCGTGCTCGCGGGCGTGGGCCTGATGGGCACGGCGGGCTATGTGATCAGCCGGGCCGCCGAGCATCCGCCCGTGCTTTCGCTGACCGTTGCGATCGTCGCGGTCAGGGCGTTCGCACTGACTCGGCCGGTGAGCCGCTACCTGGAACGGCTCGTCTCGCACGATCTCGCCTTCAGGATGCTGGCCAGGGTCCGGGTGGCGTTCTACCGCCGGCTCGAGCCACTCGTGCCCGCCAGAGCCGGCGGGCAGCGCTCCGGCGAGCTCCTTTCCGCGATGGTCGCCGACGTAGACGCGATGCAGAACCTCTTCCTGCGCGGTCTCACACCGGTGCTGGTCGCCGTCGTCGCCGGCGCGATCTCGATCGCTGTCCTGGCCAGCTTCGTACCGCTCGCAGGGGTCGTGCTCCTGGTCGGCCTCGTCCTTGGCGGTGTCGCGATCCCGGCGCTCGCAGCCCGCAGCACACGAAGCACCGCCGACCGTCAGGTAGCGGTGCGGACCGAACTGACTGCCGAGCTTGTCGAGGTTCTGCGGGCCGCTCCCGAGCTCGTGGTCTTCGGGGCGGACGAGGCCGCCGCCGGCCGGGTCCGCGCGCTCGACAGCGAACTGTTGATGTTGCGGCTGAGGGACGCAGCGTGGGGCGGCACGGTCGAAGGACTGAGTGTCCTCGTGTCGGGCTTGACCGCCGTCGGCGTTCTCGCCGCGTGTGTCAGCGCCGCGGCCAGCGGAAATCTGAACCGTGTTCTCATCGCGGCACTGACGTTCGCGGCACTCGCGGCATTCGAAGCCGTCGCTCCACTTCCGGGCGCTGCTGCCTCGGCCTACGGAACGCGGGCAGCTGCAGAGCGGCTCGTGGCTGTCACGAATCGCCGACCCGCGGTGGCCGACCCGGTGGAACAGCATCCGTCACCGAGCGGCCCGACGGCCCGGCTCGACGCGGTCGGGTTCCATTACCCGCAGACGAGCTACGAGCCAGGATCGTCTGACGAGGGTTGGGAGCTGGCCGGAGTCGACCTCACCCTTGAGCCCGGCCGCACGGTCGTGCTGGCCGGACCGTCCGGCGCGGGCAAGAGCACCGTGGCCGCGCTCCTCGTCCGTTTCATCGATCCGGATACCGGGCGAGTGACGGTCGGCGAGCCGCCGGTCGACCTTCGCGAACTCGACCAGTTCCAGGTCCGCAGCGCGATCGTGCTCGACGGCCAGGACAGCTATCTGTTCGACACGAGCATCGCCGAGAACGTCCGGCTGGCGCGTCCCGGCGCGCAGGACGAAGAGGTCGAGGCCGCGCTCCGGAGGGCGCGCGCTTGGGACTGGGTGGCCGCGCTACCGGCAGGGATGAACACGCTGGTCGGCGCCGGAGGCGCCAACGTGTCCGGCGGTGAGCGCAGGCGGATTGCCCTGGCGCGCACGTTCCTGGCGAACGCCGAAGTCCTGGTCCTGGACGAGCCGACCGCGCATCTCGACCCGGAAACCGCCCGCGAGGTGCTCGCGGACGTCCTGGCCGCAACCGACGGCGGAACCGTGCTCGTGATCACCCACCGCGACGAGGGTCTGGAGGCGGCGGATCAGGTCGTCACGCTCCGCAACGGGCGGATCGACGTCGACGTCGCCTGATTTCGCGGACTGCAATTTTCGCGCGACTGCTGATTTCGCGGGAACGGCGGATTTTCGCGGGAATGGCGGATTTTCGCGCGAACGGGACGATGCGAACGCTGACCGAAGCCGCTGCGCTGGAGCGCAGAGGGCGGTAAGTTCGAGCCCTCCCGACGTTCTGCGAGGGGATGCCCCGTGTCCGGTAAACCCACGGTCGTACTGATCAGCACCTACGAGTCGGTGGATCGCGCCGACAACGATTTCCAGACGCTCAAGTCCCTCCACCACGAGGGGATCATCGGGCACCTCGACGGCTCGATCATCACCTGGCAGCCGGACGGCGAACTGAACGTCCATCACGAGAGCCATTTCCTGAGCGACTTCAGCAAGGGCGAGTTGCACGACTTGACCGCTGTGCTCGAGCCGAACGCGGGAACGATCGCGTTGGTGGTCGGCCTCGAAGCCAAGGACGGTGACACGGCCCGCGAATCCTCGTCCGGAGCGACCCGGTCGCTGCTGCAACGCTTGGACACGCAGTCCGGCGATGACGCGATGGGCGACCCGGAGGTTGAGCTCACCCACGCCGAGTGGATGCAGGCGGCCGGGCCGGGAACCGGTTTCGAGGACGGGTCGGTCGGCCACCTCGGCGTCTGATGGAAGCGGGGGACGAGGGCCAGGAGGAACCGGCCGGGAAGTCCGAGCGCGAGCGGCTGCTGCCCCGGCTGGCCCATGCCGCCATGGCACCGGACAGTTATGGCCTGGTGCTCGTTCTCATCTTCATCACGTACGCGGTTTCGGTAGCGCTGACCGCGCATTGGGCCGCAACCTTGGTCCTCGCCGTCCAGATCGCCACGGTCTGGGTTGCGCTTCGTGCCTCGAGGGCGCGCCGGCAGGTCCGTCGGTTCACCGATGTCGTGCTCGTGCTCGCGGCGGTCACAGCTGTCGTGGTGCTCATCGCACCGACGTCGGAGCGCGGCGACGGCTTCTTGTCGATAGCCAGCGGAATCCTCTACTTCGTGGCGCCGTTCTCGATCGTGCGCCATCTCGTCCTGCGCCGGGTGATCGACCTGGAGACTGTTCTCGGCGCGATCGCCGCCTACCTCCTGGCCGGCATGTTCTTCGCGTTCCTCTACCGAGCCGTCGGGCAGCTCCAGCACGCTCCGTTCTTCGGGCCGCAGGGCCATGGAACGCTGTCCCAGGATCTCTTCTTCTCATTCACCACGCTGACCACCACCGGGTACGGAAATCTCGTGCCCTCGGGCAATCCGGGACAGACGATGGCAGTGACCGAGATGCTCGTCGGTCAGCTTTTCCTGGTCACGGCCGTCGGCAAGGTGGTCAGCTCATGGGATCCGCGAGCGCACGGCCGGGGCGCGTTGCGGGATTGACGGCGATGCTCAGGCCGTGACCTTCGGCCGTCCCAACAGCGTCACGCCGACCTCGTACAACCCAAGGAGCACAGCCACCACGAGCAGACCGGTCCAGCTCGCCCAGACGAACAGCACCACGGCGGCAAGCACGATGCCCGCGATGCGGAGCGGATCGAGGTGCGCCGAGACCCAGGCGGCAAGCCCTTCGCTCGAAGCAACCGCGACGGTTCGAGCCCGAGCCCAATTCCAGGCGGTTGCGACACTCCTGCGGACGTACCGCGGCACTCGACCCGGACCGACCAAGTAGCAGATCAACGCGACCAGAAGGCCGGCCCAGAACAGGAGCGTGGCGAACTCGCGCAGGGTGCTGAAGAGAACTTGCAGGGCCGTAGCCGCAGCGCCTCTCAGGTTCGCGTCCGAGATGCCCGTCAGCGTCGAATCCTTGATCTGTCTCAGGGCGAACGTGTAGACGGCAGTCAGAAGCGCTACCCAAAGCCCGAACTGGGCCAAGGTGCGGCGGCGCACCAGCGATAGCCACAAACAGCAGGCAAACGCGATAAGCGCGGCCAGCAAGATGAGCACCGGGGACAGGTCGAGGATGCGGTAAGCCTTTGAGGCCGCGGTCAGCGTGCTGGCGTCGAAGACGGGGAATGTGCCGAAGTTCGGCGGAAGAGTCACGCCCAGGTACTGCTGCAACGCAGACCTGATCTGATCGGTGGGCAACGTGCTCGGGACCACCTGGGACAGTGAGACTCCGAAGATCGTCGGCAGCTGCGACTGAACTCCGGCCAGTACTTGATCGACGACGCTGATCAAGTCGACATAGACCTTGCCGTTGATGACCTTGTAATGCGTGTGCGTTCCGGTCAGCGCGCCCACCATCGCCTGATGGGAGATTCGCAGTGCTTGCAGCCACGCACTCTTGAAAGCCTGCGAATCGACGACCTTCGAAACGGTCGAGGTGACCAAGCGCTCAGCTCCGGCGGCGATCGGGCCGGCAAGAATCTTCAGATTCGGTGGAAGCAGGCCCGCGATTCGCTGGTTCAGGTCGAGAACCGAGAGCACTTCGGTGCTCAGCTGGCTCGAGATCTCGGCGCGTACCGCGGGCTCTTCGATGATCGGGCCGACCCTCGCGACGAACTTGTCCTCGTTGAGCACGGTGGACCTGGTCCATTGCGCCAGAATCCCCGTGACCAACAGCAGCGCTGCCAAGAAGGCGAGGATGGCGGCGAACACCCTCCGGACGCGGTGTGGATGAGCCGGCGCTGACCCGTCGAGCTGGGCCTTCAAGCGGGCATTCTCGGCGCGCAGCCGGGTGAGCTCGTCCGGTCCGTTGGGACCGTTGCCGGGCGTCGACTCCCACGCTTCCGACGTCATGAGGTGACCCTCTTTCCTTTCTCCGCACGCGTTACGGATCGAAAGCGGCCAACCCTTCGAGACGTTTGCATCGCGGCGACGGGAGCGGCATCGCCCCTTCAGGATGAAGCTGCGCCCAAGCTCACAGGTAGCCGGCAGTCCTCATATCCGCACTTGCGGACGTCGGCCTGATTACAGGTGATCGCTTATCGGTCTTCCCTCGGTGAGAGCGACCGCATGGTGCTAGCGTCCCCGTACGGGGAAACGCTGGGGGGCTGGCGAGGGGAGTTCGCGATGACCGCCCGTGCCACGCTCCGGACCGTTCCGGCGGTCCAGCCTGGCCCGGAGCACGTCGACGAGATTCCCGAACGGCGCAGGCTCGATCACGCCGCGATCGGATCCGCCCAGGCGGCCGCGCAAGCGCGCGAAGACGCGTTGTCCGCGCAAGCGATACAGACCACGTTGGTGGCCGCGCGCGCTTGCATGACCCTGGGTGAGACCGAAATCGCGGTCCGATTGCTCGACGAGTGCGACCGGCTGTCCCGCCGGCGACCGCAGTCGGGCCAGTTGATGCACCAGCTGGCTGTCCTTCGCGGCCAGCTGCACCACCTCACGGCCGCGGCCCGGGTAGCGCATTTCCCTCTGACGCCGGCCGAAGGTCGCTTGCTGCCGGTCCTGGCCACTCACCTGACCTTCGCCGAGATCGCGGGCGAGTTGTTCCTGTCCCGCCATACCGTCAAGACGCAGGCGATCAGCATCTACCGGAAGCTCGGCGTCTCGTCGCGCAGTCAGGCCGTAGCCCGAGCGCACGAACTCGCCCTCATCGACGACTGAGTCAGTTCCCCGCAGACAATTCGAGTCAAAGGCTCGGGCCGGAATCGAGCCTTGCGCGCGACTACGCTTGAGCTATGCCGGTGCGCCCGGGAGCGCAGGATCCTCGGACGTCACCGAGTGACGTCCGGCGGCCGTGGTGGCACCGCGGTCGAAACCCCGGCGCCAACATCTACGGAATCGTCGTCGCTTGTAGCTTGCTCGCCGGAATCGAGCATCTCGGCGTTCCGGTAACCCGGCTCGGCGCCTATGTCTTTCTCACAATTCTTCTCTACTGGCTGGCCCACGCGTACGCGGACGTCCTCGGCCATCGGCCTGCCGACACGCATCTGACGGTTTCGACGGCCGAGCGGGTGGTGCAGGCGCTCGGGGACCAGTGGGGGGTCGTCGGCGGAACCGCGGTCATGCTGGCTGTCTTGTCCATCTCGAAGTTCTCCGGTGCCAGTCAGAACACCTCGATCAACTTGGCGCTCTGGGCCGGGGCCATCGAACTCTTCATCTGGGGAGCGATCGCGGGCCGGACGGCGGGCCTCTCCGGGCGAGCCGTGACGTTCTACGCGTTCACCAGCGGCGCCCTCGGCGTGCTGATCATCGTCTTGAAGAGCATCGTCTAGCCCGCCGCAGCAGCGTTCGGCGCTGGTGTCGGCTGGTCGACGGACGATTCCTCACGAGAGCCCGGGAGCGGTAGGCGGGCGGTAGCGACGTAGGCGACCACGACGGCGACGATGACGAGCGGCATCACGGCGACGCCATCGGACGCGAGCAGGAGCGTGGCCAGCAAGGTCGCAGTGAGTGGCAATTTGAGCATCGCGGTGCACAACGCCCCGATACCCATCGCGACCGCCGGCACCAAAGAAAGGCCCGGAAGGTGCGAAGCGGCGATGCCGGCGGCGGCGCCGAGGAACATCGATGGAAATACCGGGCCACCCCTGAATGAGCTGAGCGATAGCCCGTAGGCGATCCCCTTGCAGGCGATCAGCAGAAGTAATGCTCCGATCGACCAGGTCGCCGCACCGCTGATCAGGCCCGGCAGTGCGGACTGTCCCGAGAACAGAACTTCCGAGCTGGGCTTGCCGGTGATTTGGGCGAAGATTACGGCCAGTCCGCCGATCAACAGGCCGAGCACCGGCATCAACGTCAACATCCGCGGTTCGACGTGTGGCCGCACGATCAGTCCGAGCGAGCGGATCAGCCAGCCGAGCACCGCCGCGACCAGACCGAAGACCACCGCCCACCCGAGCATCGCCGCGGTCGGGTGGGAAAAGGGCGGCAGGCCCGGGATGGACAGCGAGAAGGTGCCCAGCCCGGTGATTGAGCCGAGGCCCAAGAAGATCAGCGCGCCGATGCCGGACGCCAACAATCCTGGGATCAAGACGACGCCGAGCATCGGGCCCCCGATGCCGCTGGCCTCGAGCAGCAGGAACGCTCCGAGCAGCGGCGATCCGAGCAGCGTGCTGATCGCCGCGAAACTTCCGGCGGCGCCGATGACCTGTACTGCGGTCTCGGGGGCGCCGCGCTGGACCAGTCGAACGGCAATCACGCCCAGGCCGCCGCCGATCGCGATCAACGGCGCCTCTGGCCCGAGCACGACGCCGAGCGCCAGGGTCGCGAGCGATGCGAGCACGATCCCGGGCATCTGAATCGGGGATGGTGCGCCTCCTCCCGGCTTGAAGCCGTCGGCCGGGGAGTGACCCCCGGTCCCGGGCAGGAAGCGGATCGCGGCGGCGACGAGAAATCCCGCAAGGACCAGCAGCGGCAGCGGCCACCAGATCGGAGCGCCGTGGAAGCCGAGATCGACGGGAACGGTGGTGAACAACCACCCTTGGAGCCAGGTGACGAGCTGCAGGTAGAAGTAAGCGGCGGCTGAGATCGGAATGCCGAGGATCGCGGCGAGGATGAGGGCGCGCACGTACGCCTTGGACCGCAGCAGGCTGATCGGATCTGGTCCGGATGGTGGCGCCGGTTCGGACATGGACCAGGTGTTCCCTTCATAGAGTTGTCCAGCGCGAGTCCCCGCGGACAGTCTTGCGGATCAGCGGCTTCCGGCCCACGCGATCGACTGATTGCTTGCCGCGCGTCCGGACGGTAAAGGGCGGATCGTTCGAAACGCGCGAGCCGCAACGACGACGGCGCGCGGAAAGGGTTGGATGTTGGCATGCCGGTGTTCGTGCGATCCGAACGTGCGTCGCCGGCCGACTCGATCCAGCGGGAGCGGGCCGGACGGATGATCGAAGACGGGGCCGCCGACGCGCTCGCCCCCTTTGTCCTCCGGGTCGGCAAGAGCTACTTCGAGTCGTCAGACGGCCGTGCTCTGCTCGCGTACCGGGTCCGACTCGGAACCGCGGTCGTCTCGGGCGATCCGGTCGGAGACAGCACGTCGTTCCAGGCACTCGCCGACGAATTCGTTGATTTCTGCACCAAGCAGCGGTGGCGGCTCGCCGTGCTCGGCGCGGGCGAAGGCGGGCACCGACTCTGGTTGCCGCATCGACTCAGCCCGTTTGCGATCGGCCGCGACGTGGTGATCACCGTCGACGGCTTCACCATGACCGGCCGGCGATACCGAAATCTGCGCCAAGCCGTTCGACGATCGGACACGGGCGGGGTAACCGTGAGGTTCCACCGCGAGGGCTCGATCGGGCATCCGCTCGTGACCCAACTGCTCGATCTTCGAGTCCGAGCGGGCAAGACCAAGGACCGTGGCTTCTCGATGTTGCTCGGCAATTTGCTCGACGGGACTCATCCGAATGCGATCATCGCGGTCGCCCGCGACCGCGATGGCAGCCCGGTGGCGTTCCAGCGCTACCTCCGTTCGGGCAAGGACGGTCTCACGCTGGATCTGCCGGTCCGGGATCCGTCGGCGCCAAACGGGACCGACGAGCGTCTCGTTATCGAGACTGTGAGGTGGGCGGGCGCACACGACTTCCGTTCGGTCTCTCTGTCGTTCGCGCCGTTCGCGGATCTTTACGGGTCCCAGCCGCGGTCTGCCGGGCAGCGAGGCAGCCGAGCGGCGCTTCGCCTGCTCGATCCGTTCGTGCGCGTCGAGCCGCTCTACATGTTCCTCAGAAAGTTCCACGCGCTGCAGGGCCGCCGTTTCGTGATGCTCCGCCGCCGCCAGGTGGTGAGAGTGACGACCACCATGCTGCTCCTCGAGTTCGGCGCGCCTCCGGACGAGCACCGGAACACGAAGCGGCGGTTTCGGCCCGGCCAAAGCTGACGTTGGTGCGGTGCGTGGTCACGTTCGTACGCACATTCGGTCGTGCGGGGCCGCACCGCGCAGTGCCCGGTTACCGTCGCACGGCCACACAACACAACCACACGACCCGGCCACGACCCCACTGCGGGTTTGATCCACTCAGAACGTAAAGAGGCAGAACAGATGCAATGGTCCAGAGTACGAACGTGGGGTGCTGCCGCGATCCTGAGCGCGAGCATCCCGCTCGGTTCGTTGGCCTTTCCGGCGACGGGATTGGCTGCGACACCAAAGACGATCTGCGGCGACACGGCGGTCGAGTGCGACGTGACGATAACCACTGCGCTCGACAACGGGTTGTACGTCACCATGTCGGACAACGCCGGCGGTCCGGAAGGCCGAGCGGTCGTGTACCGGCCGGACGGCCCACCCGGGCCGCGGCAGTTCGCGGTTCGCTATCAGACTGACGGTCGGTTCATGGTGTCGTTCGGTCACGGCTCGAACTGTCTCGACCAGTCCACGCTCGCGAACGGCCCCGGATTCGGTGTGCAGCGGTGCTCGTACGGAACGAGCCAGATGTTCACGGCCGAGCTTGTTCCGGGAACGACCGCGACCTATGTCCTCGAGACGACGTCGGGAGACGGCAAGTGTGTCGACCTCGTCTACGGCCACGCTGTCGCGGGAGCCTCAGTCGGTACGTACAACTGCACGGGCAGCGCGAACCAGCAGTGGGTGTTCCACCTGAAGTACGAGTACACGAAGGCGTCTTTGCGTACGCCGAACGCAGTTCCCGGCACGAACACCCCCAACGTCGCCGACGGGTCCGTCGAAGCGCTCGAGCAGGTCGGCAGTCGCACGGTCGCCGGAGGCACCGGGATCACCGCGGTCTATCCGCCGGGCGTCAAGCCGGGATCCGGCACCGCCCCGCTGCCCCGCACTCGCCTGTTCGCGTTCGACACCGCGACCGGACAGGTCGACCCGGGCTTCGTGCCGCAGATCGACGGTGATGTCAACGGCCTTCTGGCAGGGCCGGTACCGAACACCGTGTACGTGTTGGGAGAGTTCGGCACCGTCAACGGAGCGCGGTCCCACGGACTCGCGTTGCTCGATCTGACCACAGGGAAGGCAGTTGCAGGCTTCACTGCTCCGGCACTCGACGGCTCCGGCTACGCCGCCCGGCTGGTCAACGGCCACCTGCTGGTCGGCGGGTCGTTCACGACCGCCGGCGGCGCACCCCACGCGGGCCTGGTGTCACTCGAACCGACGACCGGTGCGGTCCAGGATTACACGACTGTTCAGCTGACTGTTCACCACAACTACACCGGGCAGCCCGGGCAAGCCAATGGCCGCCCGGGGATTCGCGAAATGGACGTCACGTCCGACGGGAAGCGGCTCGTCGCCGTCGGCAACTTCAAGTTCGCGGACGGCGTCCTGCACGACCAGATTGTCCAGCTCGACCTCAACACGACCACCGCCACGGTGAATTCGAACTGGAACACGGCAGGCTTCACGGCCCGCTGTTACGCCGGAGGGTTCGACTCCTACGTCGAGGACGTTGCCTTCTCCCCGGACGACAGCTACTTCGTGGTCGGCACCGCGGGCGCCAATTCGATCACCGACAAGAACACGGACGGCACGAGGACGCTGTGCGACTCGGTCAGCCGATGGAACACCGCCGACGCCGGCGCGAACGTCCAGCCGAAGTGGTTCGCCCACACCGGCGACGACTCGATCTTTTCGGTCGCCGTATCCCCTGGCGTCGTCTACGCGGGCGGCCATCAGCGTTGGTTCAACAACCCGGACGCGAATGTCTCCGGCCCCGGGTCGATCGCACGCCCCGGGTTGGTCGCGCTGGATCCCGCGAACGGCCTGCCGCTCGCCTGGAACCCGGGCCGCGACCCGCGTGGACACGGCGCCATGGCGATCTATCCGACGTCGGACGGCGGCGTCTACGTCGGTAGCGACACCGACTACATCGGCAACAACCGTTACTTCCGAGGCCGGATCGCCTACTTCCCGGCCTCAGGTGGCACAGACGTCAGCGTCCCCGCGCCGGTTTCCGCGTCCGCTGAGTCCAGGCTCTACACGTTGAGCAACCAGCCGATGAACTCCAATCCGCGGTTGCCGTCCGGTCAGCTGCGCTCCGTGCCGTTCGACGGGACGACGTTCGTCACCAGGAACGCCGGTCCCTACACATGGCCGGATTCGTTGACCCCGAACGCGTACACGCTCGTGCAGAGTGTCGAGTACCAGCAGGACGCAGTGCCGGCTTGGACCGCCGCGCCGAATGCGATCGACTGGGATCAAGCCCGTGGCGCGTTCACCATCGGAAACACGCTCTACTACGGATGGAGCGACGGCAACCTCTACAAGCGCAGCTTCGACGGCGCGCACTTCGGTCCCGCCGTCGCACTCGATCCGTACCACGATCCCGCGTGGGACAACGTCGTGACCGGATCCGGTCCGGTTGGCAGCACCTATCGCGGCAACTACCCGAGCCTGTTCGGGGCAGAGATGCAGAAGGTCACCGGCATGTTCTACGCCGACGGGCAGTTGTACTACAGCCTGGGCGGCCAGAGCAGGCTCCGCTACCGCGCGTTCAGTCCGGACAGCGGCGCGGTCGGTCAGACCGAATACGTGGCCGCCGGGACAACCGACTTCAGTTCCGCTGCCGGGCTGACGGCCGATCCTTCCACGGGCCGGGTTTACTTCGCCCTGTCGAACGATCTGGCCGCCTTGCACTGGGCGAGCTTCAACGATGGCGCACCGACCGGCGACAATCGGCTTCCCGGTTCCGCGGAGTACCAGTTCACCTCCCGTGGCATGTTCCTTTACGAGCCTCGGAGCAAATTGTCGTTCACGTGGGATTGCACACCAACAGCGTCCGAATGCAATTTCCAGTCGCACGCGACGTCCGATCTGACCAACTTGGAATGGAGAATCGTCCGCAATCCGGTCGCCACGTACTCCGATGGATATTTCCGTGCCGGGCCTTCGGAGGTCTTGGGCAACCAGACCACGTTGAAGCTCGACCAGCCTGGCTTTGTGATCATCTCATTGAGCGCTCAGGATGCGAGCGGGAGATCAATCATCGCGCAGCAATCCGTACAAGTGGTGAATTTCACCGGTCTGCCGAACGCTGGAGCACCATGGCCGACTTCGTGAGCGTCAGCCGAACGCTGTAGCCGGCCGACGGTGTCCAGAACATCACTGAGGGCGTCCGCTTGCGGGCGCCCTCAGTGTTCGGGTCGACTGTCCACACATCTTTCGTATTTCCTCGGGTCACGTTCGGACGATTTTTCACGGCCGTTCGCGCGAGGTCGGTCCACGCCTGCCTAAGGTGCGCTCGCCGACTCTGCCGACCTTCACGAGGTCACCGACACCAGGCAGTCGGCGGGGGCCCCTCGCCCTTGGCTCAATTCCCCTCCCCACATACGAGGAGTCAACGTGACGACCAACTTCGCCTCGCTGAGGGCGCACAGCGGAATCAAATCAGGCAAGCTCAGCGTCGGCGGGGCGCTCGCTGCACTCTTGCTGACGGCCTGCGTTTCGGTGCCGATCGCCTCCGGAAGTGCCCAGGCACTCCCGAGGGTGGCCACACCCACCTGCACGCCGAGCCTCAGCGCGCTACTCGTGCCGACCTGCGGCACGCTCTTCGGCTCCACGATCAACACCAAGGGCTCGGAGCGATCAAGCCTTGACTCAATCGCCCGGCAGGAGGCGCAGCTCGGCCGCCCGCTTGACATCGTTCATACGTATTACGCGGGCACCCAGAGCTGGCCTTACGCGAATGACACGGCACTGGTGACCGACAGGAGCCGTCAGCGCTACCTCTTCGCCAACTGGAAGCCCGAGAACGGAAGCACGTGGGCGCAGGTCGCAGCCGGGCGCCAAGACGCCTTGATCGATGCAGCGGCTGCCAGGATCAAGCAGAGGTTGCAGGGCCGTCCGTTCTTCCTCGCCATCCACCACGAGCCAGAGAACGACCTGAACGCCGGCATCCCGGGGATGCGGGCCAGCGACTACCAGGCGATGTTCCGCCACGTCGTGCAGCGGCTGCGGGCCGACGGTGCGAAGTTCGTCTCGGTGTGGGTCATGATGAGTTGGCACACCCACGGCGAGCGCGGCCTCTATTCGAGCGCTCCGACCGGTTTCTACCCGGGTGACGACGTCGTGGACTGGATCGGTGCTGACCCTTACCTGTTCAACGGCGCGACGCTCAAGTCGGTCATCGATCAGACGGCCTCGCGCGGCTGGCCAGGGTTCTACACCTGGGCAACCCGCGATCACCGGGACAAGCCGATCATGCTCGCAGAGGTCGGAGTCTCGGCACCCACAACCACGCAACGGGCTGCCGCACTGCGCGCACTCCCGGCGCAGGTGGCGGCACTTCCGGCCATCAAGGCTGTCGTTGCTTTCAACCACGGGGTGGACAAGAACGCGCGCTACGACTACAGCCTGGACACCAACCCGACCGTTCTGTCGGCGGCACGCGCTGCATTCAGCTCGCCGCCGTTCGTGCGAATCGGATCCTGACTCGCAGGGGCGGCCGTTTGTACGATCACCAGTCACGTTCGGACGCAATAGGGCATGACGAGCGGCCGCGTCGCTTTGACTCTCCTAGCCTGCACCCACGGACACCACCGGCCTCGCGTCAAGCAGGCCGGTGGTGTTCTTTCGTCAGCGCTACGGAGGGGAAAACAGAATGCGTTCGAGGTACGAACGAGGGAAGCTACGCCGGGCGGCAGTCGCATTTGCGACCGTCGTTCCGATAGCAATGGGTGCGGCTTCAATCGCGGCACATGCCAGCAGTGTGCCCGCGCCGCCGCCGCAGGCACCGCGCATCGCGACGGCCGCGAGCACGATCGTGAGCGCAAAGCCGGCAGCGACAACACCGAACGTCTGCAACGGGGCGGTGCAGGCAATCACGAAGGTCGGAACCAAGGTAATCACCGGCGGAACATTCGGCTTCGTCTGCCAACCCGGAACCCAGTCGAATCCGCTTCCGAGGAAGTTCCTGTTCGCCTTCGACTCGGCCACCGGGCTCGTCGACCCTGCGTTCGTGCCTGCGGTCGACAAGGCGGTTCAGGCCGTCGTCCCGGGGCCAACAGCGGACACGGTCTACGCGATCGGTGACTTCAACACGGTCAACGGGGTCAAGTCGAAGAGCATCGCTTTGCTCGACGTCAACACCGGGCAGCTGGTACCCGGCTTCAAGCCGCCGTACATGGACGGCGTGGGGCGTTCGGCCGTCGTCTCCAACGGCCACCTCATCCTCGCCGGAACCTTCAGCCTGGTCGGCGGCGTCCGGCACGCCGGACTTGTTTCACTCGACCCCATCACCGGCGCTCTCCAGCCGTACGTCAACGTTCAACTGGCTGGCCACCACAACTACCGTGGTCTGGCCAACGAGACTGCCGCAGCAGTCGGCGCACGCTCGATCGACGTCAGCCCGGACGGCCGCAGACTGGTCGTGATCGGCAACTTCACCACCGCTGACGGGCTCGGCCGAGACCAGGTCGTCCAGCTCCTGCTCGGACCATCGGCCGCCACTGTCGACCCGGACTGGGCAACTCTGGCGTTCACCAGCCGCTGCGTCGACATCTCCTACGACAGCTGGGTCCGCGACGTGTCGTTCTCGGACGACGGCTCGTACTTCGTCGTTGTCGGCACGGGTGGCAACGAATCCTTGAACGTTGACGGCTCGAAGTCGCTGTGTGACACCGCCAGCCGGTGGAACGTGTCGGACACCGGCGCGAACGTGCGGCCCGCTTGGGTCGACTACACGGGCCAGGATGCGATCGAGTCGGTCGAGGTGTCCGACGGCGTCGTCTACATCGGCGGTCACTTCAGGTACTTGAACAACTACTACGGCTTCAACCAGGCCGACGACGGTGCGGTCGCCCGCCCGGGTGTCGCTGCGCTCGACCCCGCAAATGGCCTGCCGTTCTCATGGAACCCCGGCCGCAACCCTCGCGGTGCCGGTGCGAGCGCACTCTTCGCCGATTCGAGCGGTCTTTACGTCGGCAGCGACACGGACTGGATCGGGAACTACCAGTACTTCCGAGGCAAGCTCGCCTACTTCCCGAAGGTCGGCGGCAAGACGCTGCCGGTGAACGACGTCAAGCAGCTCCCTGGGAAGGTGTACGGCTTCGGTCGAAGCGCCTCTTCGGTGATGGTGCGCGAGACCGATGGTCACCAAGTCACGGCAGAGAGCTGGGTGCCGTTCCCGGTCCCGGGAACGACCGCCAGCATGCACGGTGCGTTCATGGTCGACGGCTCGATGTACTACTTCGGGTTCACGACACTCGACCGGGACACGACGACCCTGCACAAGCGCTCGTTCGACGGATCGACATTCGGACCTGAGGTTCGGCTCGACCCGTATCACGACGCGACCTGGGACGGCGTCACGACCGGAACGAAGGTCATCGAACGTCACAAGGGAACACCGATCCCCCCGCTCGGGCAGGTGCGCATGACGTATTTCAAAGGCATGGCGCCGGACATCTTCGCCGCCGAGTCCGAGCAGATCCAGGGTGTGTTCTTCTCGAACGGGCGGATCTACTACTCGTTGCTCGGACAGCCCACGTTGTACTACCGGTACTTCACTCCGGAGAGCGGGATCATCGGCGCTGCCCGGTTCACGGTGCCGGGCGTCGACCTCAGCGACGCCAAGGGCATGTTCCTGTCCAACGACACCATCTACTGGGCGTCGAACTCATCGCCCAACCTGATGGCGACGCCGTTCAACAACGGTGCGCCCGACGGCACTAAGACGTCGGTTGCTGTCAGCCCCACGACGACGAGCCCTTCCCAGAGCTCGTGGGCGTCGACCGGCCTCTTCGTCGGCTGACGTCCCGCCGCTAGAGATGCTGAAGGGCGCCCCGGAAGATCCGGGGCGCCCTTCATGCTGTCTGGATGTGCAGTCAGGCCCGCTCAGGGCCAGATGATGCCGTGTCGGATGCCCGCCATGATGGCCTGCGCCCGGTTGGTCGCCTCGAGTTTGGCGTACAGCTTGGCCATATTGCCCTTGACCGTCGATTCCGCGACGAACAGGCGGCCGGCGATGTCGGGCGCGCTCAGACCTTCGGACAGCAGGATCAGTACCTCGCGCTCCCGATTGGACAGTCTCGGGCCCGTCCCGTAACTCCTTCGCTTCATCACCTCGGCGAACTGCTTCGAGGTAAAGATCTCAGGCATGCGAACAGCCTGCGCGGCGGAGGCGAGCATCTCGTCGGCGGTCGCGCTCTTGGCAACCAGCCCGGACGCTCCTGCCTCGAGCGCGCCGATCAACTGCTCGTCGGTATCGGCTGTCGCGAGGATCAGAATGCCGATGGTGGAGCTGCGCTTGCGAACTTCGGAGACGACGCCGATTCCGTTGCCGTCCGGCATCAATGTGTCGACCAGCACGAGGTCGACATCGGCGTGCGCCAAGATCTCGGTCGCCTCCGCAACGGTCCCGACCTCGCCGACGATCTCGTAGCCACCAGCCCGTTCGAACATGCGCCGCAAGCCTTGTCGTACGAGTTCGTGATCGTCGACGATGAGGACGCGAACAATCGCCGACTCCGCACCCCGGCGCATTTCGACCGCACCGGTCGGGACGCCTGCCGTGGGTGCCGGCAGGCCTCGAAGCAGGCCGTTCAGGACGTCGGACTGGTTGGCTTCCGCAGCGTGGCGTCCGACGAACGAAAGTACTGTTTCGGCCAGTTCCTTCGCCAACCCGCAGCCGAGCAGACACTGCTCGTGCTCGGGTACGGATTCTCGATGTAGGTGGCGTTCGGACCGATCATCGAGCGAAACGACTACCGACAGCTTGTCCTGAGGCAGACTCGCTCGCGACCTTGGTGATGGACGCATTTCTCTTGATCCCCTCCAACGGCTGGTACGTCGCCAGAGCGGACCAATAGCTTTCGCTGGTCATCTGAGGGACGTAGCAAGACGGAGCGCTCCTGCCCACCGGCAGACGCTCGCAAGAAGAAGTGCCATCCGCTCCCCTGGATGACACGCCACCTTGATGATACATCGTCATAGTGGAGTCTCACACCCGTTGCTGGGCGCCCCGCCACCCGCGAGACGGGAGACGGCTTCCGGGCAAGAACGCAGGGGCGTTCTGACATACTGATACGTGTGAGTGAACTGATGACCGGTGACCTGATGACAACCTCTTCACCCGCGCTCGTACGACGCCGCATCAGCGATGCCGTCTACGACGCTCTACTCGACGCCGTCGTGAGCGGCAGGCTCGCCGCGGGTACCAAGATCAAGGATCGCGATCTGTGCGCTGAGCTGCGGGTGTCCCGAACCCCAGTTCGCGAAGCCCTTCAGCGCATGGAGGACGCCGGCCTTATCGACATCGCGTCAGGACAGCACACCGAGGTCACCGGAACGGATCGCGCGCAGGTGGAAGTCATCACGTTGCTCGCATCGCAGACGTGCGCGCTGGCCGCCGAACGTGCGATCGGCACCATGACCGCCAAGGACTTCGAGTCGCTCGAGCGCGAAACCGCTGCCGCCGCCTGGGCTCTGAGCGCCGGCAACACGGCCGAGTTGATTCGAGCCTCGATCGCGTTCTACACGGTCTTCGTCGACGCCAGCGGCAACCCCGTACTGTCCCGCACGTTCGGTCGGCTGTGGCCGCACGTAGCCCGAGAGATCACGTGTGACTCTGCCTGGCGATACCCGCCCGATCTGGTGCAGCGGCGGCAGGAGATTGCGAGCGCGGCCCAATCCGGCGACGGCCGACGTACGGCTGACCTGATCCGTGCAGCGGGACAGGACCTCGCCGCTCGGGTAGCGTCGAGAGCTCGCGCCAGCTAAGGCCGTCCCGAGGAGGGGAATGGGCCGCGGAGCCGATCTGGTCATCACCGGGGCCGATATCTACACCGTGAACGCGGCTGCGCCGTGGGCCGAAGCGGTCGCGATCCGTGATGGAACGATCGCCGCAGTCGGGACCGAGGCGGAGGTCCGCGAGCAAGTGGGCGCGGTGGCGGAGAACCTTCATCTTCCGGGCCGGCTCGTACTGCCCGGGTTCCAGGATTCGCACGTCCACGCCCCGTTCGCCGGGCGGAACCGGCTGCGGGTCGACCTCGCCGGGCTGGCCGGCAAGGACGCCTACCTCGATCACATCGCTCGCTACGCGGCCGGCCATCCCGACGAGCCGTGGATCATCGGTGGCGGCTGGGCGATGGAGCATTTCCCCGACGGCGAACCCGACAAGCGTGACCTCGACGCGATCGTGCCGGATCGCCCGGTGTTCCTTTTCAACCGCGACGTGCACGGGGCATGGGTCAACTCGCAGGCCCTGCGCCTGGCTGGGATCGACCGAACGACAGCCGACCCCGCCGATGGCGAGATCATGCGGGACCCGGGAACGCACGAAGCAACCGGGAGCCTGCACGAAGGCGCCGCGTACCGCATGAACGATCAGTTCGTTCCGGCACCGACCCGGCACGAGTGGGAGGCGTCGATCCTCGAAGCCCAAGATCACCTGCTGAGCATGGGGATCACAGGCTGGCAGGACGCATGGGTTACTCCGGCGACGTTGGATGCGTACGCGTCGTTGGCGGATGCCGGGACACTCCTCGCGCGGGTCGTCGGGGCTTTGTGGTGGGACCGAAATCGTGGGATCGAACAAGTCGCCGACTTCGTGCAGCAACGACTGCTCGGCGTGGCCGCCGCCGACACGTTTCGTGCGACCACCGTGAAGATCATGGTCGACGGAGTCCTCGAAACCCGGTCAGGCGCCGTGATCGAGCCGTACTGCGACGGCCACGGCAGGCCTACGGACAACTACGGCCTGACATTCGTCGAGCCCGATCTGCTCGCTGAAGCCGTCACCACGCTGGACGCGCTCGGCTTCCAGGTTCACATGCACGCCATCGGCGACGCCGCGGTCCAGCACGCTCTCGACGCGGTGCAGCGTGCGCGTGACGAGAACGGCCCGACCGACAACCGGCATCACATCGCGCATCTTCAGCTGGTCCAGCCGCAAGACATCGTCCGATTTCGACAGCTCGGCGTCGTCGCCAACTGTCAGACGTACTGGGCGCAGTCCGAGCCGCAGATGGAAGAGCTCACGATCCCCCTCCTCGGCCGGCGACGCGCCGACCGGCAGTACCCCTTCGGCGATCTTGCTCGGTCAGGAGCTGCACTGGCGATGGGCAGCGACTGGGGCGTCACAACGGCCAATCCGTTGGACCAGATCGAGGTCGCGGTCACCCGGGTGGACCCGGAGCACCGGACCAACGCTCCGTTCCTCCCGGAGCAGACGCTGTCTTTGACCGCGGCCGTGCGGGCATTCACGATGGGGTCCGCCTTCGTGAATCACGACGACGCGTCCGCCGGAAGCGTCCAGATCGGAAAGCGCGCGGACCTGGCCGTGCTGGACCGGAACATCTTCGCCGACGGATCGGCCGACATCGCTGACGCCGGCGCCGAGTACACGCTCGTGCGGGGACATGTCGCGTACGAGCGAGGCTGAGTGGCGGGGCCCCGGCTGGTTAGCTTCCCGGACTGTGGTTGAACGGGACTGTCGTCGTCAGGCGGACAAAGCCCAACCGGTGCAGGATCGGTTCGCTCGTCGGTAACGCATCGACCTGGAGATAGCGGTATCCGCGCTGCAGCGCAAGCTGGGCACGGCGACGAACCATCGCCTGGTAGATCCCACGGCCTCGCCATTCGGGCACTGTGCCGCCACCCCACAGCCCGGCGAATTGGGTTCCCTCGTTGAACTCGATTCGCGACGAGGCCACCGGCTGGCCGTCCACGAGCGCCACGATGCCGACGACGGCTGGTTCGGGACCGACCATCTGCTCGCGCAGCGTTTCCGCGACGTCTGAGTGGTTCGTTCCGAATGCGCCCTGCTGCGCGGTCATGAAGTGGCCAACGCCGACCGCGTCGTCAACGGCGACGATCCGTACGCCGGCCGGGTCCTCGCCTCCCCCGACCAAAGCGCCGACCTCCGCGTCCGCGACCATCAACGCCTCGGCTTGGTCCGGCACGAAGCCGGCAGCTTCGAGCCGGTTGGGCAGGTCGGGGGGGTTGTCGTACGCGTAGTACTTCCACTCGAAAGAGCTGCCGAGCTCGTCGTAGAAGCGGACTTGCTCAGCGATGACCGCGTCGGCCGTTGCCCTGTCGAGGTCGGTCCACACGACCGCGGCCCACCCGCCCGGGCCGACGCTGACGCATCGGATCACCCGCTCGTCCCGTTCGACCCGAACCGCCGGACTGACCGACCCGAGGCCGCGGCGGACCTGCGCATCGAACGCGGCCAAGACCTCGTCGGTGATCACGGCGTCAATCCATCACCCCGGCGGTCGTCGAGGCAAGCCAGTTTCAACCCGCGGCGTATCAGCCGTGGTGCGGCGGGAGTTACCCGAGCTGGAGCAGTTCGCCCGCGCGGTTCCGGAAGGCCGGACAGATCAAGTTGTGATCGAGCGCGCCGTTGGACGTGCGCGCGATCCACTGGACGATTGCAGTCGCGGATCCGGCGAAGCCGTCGCTGCACGCCGCGGCGGCATCGACCGCGGTTCCCGGGCCGGTCGCGTACCAGACGGGCAGCCCAGGGCTCCACGGCCCGGCGATCTCGCCGAACATGTCGGGCGTCGAATAGATGCCGACCTTCGCGCCGAGCTCCTGGAGCCGCGCGGCCATCGCGTCGAGCACGGTCGCGTTCTGCTGCTGGGTCCCGGCCCAGGTGTTCTCGGTCTCGACGTCCAACCACCACATCGTGGTACCCGCCGACCCTGCGGCGTGCTCGCGAGCGATCGCGTCGGCTATCACGCGGCGGCCGTATGCCACCGGATCGGATCCGCCCGGGTACCCCGTGTTGACGTAGACGGCCCGGCCGGCTTTGCCGGCAGCCCAGGCGAACTGCTCCGATGCGCACCGGTTCGACGACAGGAGCCGCCCTCCGGTGACGCCGACGATCCCGAACCCGCCACCGGTCGGCAGCGTGACTCCGCACTGGGGATGCGAGACGTCGTACCCGACGGGCGAGACCGTAGCCGGTGCAACCGCGGCCGGCTTGTGCAGTACCGGAGCGCCGGGAAGCAGCGGCGAGTACGGGGACGGCGTGGGATCTGAACCGGTCTTTAGCGATTGCAGCCCGAGCGATCGAACGTGCGTCAGTGCCTCGGCGGCGGCCACGATGAGGACAAGGACGATCACGGTCAGAAGAAGCCGGCCCGGCCAGCGGCGCCTGCGCCGTCGGCCGCCCTCGTGCGGCTCGACCTCAACTACCGGAGCTTGGTACACCATTGCTGAGCCGGTCTCCCTGTCGTTTAGCCGTCCCAACCAGTGTGCATGACGCCGGGCGGCGCCCAGGTCAGCCGCGGTTCGTGGTCGCGGACATGTGGAACGTGAACATCCGCTCCGCGTCGATCCGGGCGTAGACCGCCACCTCGTCGAGAAAGCTCTCCCAGCCGGGGCCGAAGCGGGGAACGTAGATGCCGAGAATGGCTCGCCGCAGGTCGCCGCCCGCCTCGCTGTTGAGGTTCACCACGAAGGCCTGCCCGTGAACCGTTACAGCCAGCTCCTCTCCCGGCAAGTGGGTCGCGCTGACCTGCGGCCGGCTGGCGATGTGCCGCATTCGCACGGAATCCCGCGACGAACTGAAGTAGAACGCTCCGCGGAAGAAGATGCCGTCGACCGGGCCGACCAGCGGGCGTCCGTCCCGCGTCACGGTGGCCAGTGAGAGCAATGACACACCGCGGAGGCGGTCTGCCACGTCGATCGCGGTCAGCCGGCGTTCCGGGGTGATCACCTCCCGCAGGTGTGCCCCGGCCAGCGCGTAACTGCGATCGAGCAGGTCCTGCAGGTCCTCCAGGTCGGCCACGGTCTCGTCCATGACCGGACCGTACTGCGAACCCCGCCGCCTAGGCTCGGCCGATGGGTTGGGACGGGTCAGATCGGGCGGGCGGCTCATCGCACAGCTCGGGTCACGCGGCCCGGCGAGCGGCGGCCGTTCGGGCGGAGGAGGCATGGTCCGTGCTCGAGCTCGGGGCACAAGCCGTCGGCCGCCGCCGCCGGCCCTACCTTCGAGCTCGCCCCGGTGGGCCACCCGCGTCGCTGTGGCCGTACTCGCAAGCCCTGCACGCCGCAGTACTGCTCGGACGCATCCGTGGCGATCGCCGGACAAGCGACCGGTGGGGCGGCGAGTTGGAGCGCTACCGCTGCGGCCAGGTCTATTCGTCAGTGCGCAAGCCGGCATTGGGGTGGCGTTTCTTCGACGACAACGCGTGGGTGGGATTGGCCGCAGCTCAGGCTGCGGCGTTCGAGCGGGACGTCGGCATGCAGCACTTCGTCCGCCGGGTATTGAGCTGGGCGCGCGCGGGAGAGGCGCCCGGCGGAGGGATCCGGTGGCGCGAGGCTCGTGCTGGGCTGCATGCGTGTTCCACCGGTGCGGTGGGTTGGTTGGCGTTGCGGGTCAACCCGCCCGGGACCACACCGAGCGCGCCCGATCTGGCCCTGGCCGGGAGGTGCCGCGACTTCCTCGCCGTTACGTTGCGCCTACCGGGTGGGCTAGTCGCCGACAACCTCAACTCCAGTGGCCAGATCGAGGAACGACCTTGGTCGTACAACCAGGGCCTGCTGATCGCGATCGAGGTCCTGCTGGCACGAGCCGGCGACCCGGATGCGCTCAACCGGGCGCGCGAACACGCCGACCTCAGCTGCCGGTGGTTCTCAGCCTCGGACAGGTTGTGGAAGGAGCCGCCGTGCTTCGTCGCCGTGCTGTTCAGGGCCCTGTTGCTGCTCGACTCGGCCGACGATGACCCGCGATGGCCACGCTTCGTCGATCGCTACCTCGACCGAGCCTGGACCGAGGCGAGAACTGCATCAGGCGACTGGTCGGGCAGTGGTATCGGCGCGTATCGCGACGAGTGGACGCTCGATCTCGCCGCCATGGTCCAGATCGCGTCGCTGCGAGCGCTGCCGGCACCAGACTACGAGACTCTCTGCTGATCGAGCTGCGTGAGATCTAGAGCCAATTCTTCCGCTTGAAAATGACATAGAGCCCGACGGAAAGCCCGATGATCAGCCCGCAGGACCACAAGAGTCCGCTCTGTCTCGCGAAGCCCGGATACGGGAGATTCTGGCCGTAGAACCCGGTGATCGCGGTCGGCACCGCGATGATCGCCGCCCAGCTCGTGACTTTCTTGGTGATGACGTTGAGCCGGTTGCTCTGGATGGTCAGGTTCGTCTCGAGAATGCTGGCTACGAGGTCACGCAGCGACTCGGTCCACTCCGTCGCTCGCAAGACATGGTCGTAGACGTCCTGGAAATACGGCGTCAGCACATCCGGGCAGAGCTCGAGGTCGCGCCGCATGAGCGTGTTCACCACTTCGCGCATCGGAAGGACCACGCGGCGCAGAATGACCAGGCTCTTGCGGAGCTGAAAACTCCGACGCTGAACGTCGAGGTCCGTACTCCGATCGTCGAAGAGCAGATCTTCGGCTTGTTCGATCTCCTGGTCGAGATCCTGGACCGCCTCGAAATGTCCGTCGACGACGAGGTCGATCAGGCCGTAAAGAAGGCTGCCGACGCCGTACTTGATGAGATCGGGCGACTCGTCCCAGCGGGCCACGACCCCGTCGATGTCGAACGAGTCGGACTTGCGAACCGTGACGAGCGCTCGTGGCGTGACGAAGGCGGCAATCTCACTCAAGTCGACATCGCCGGTGACCTGGTTGAACCGCACGGCGTACATGTTCAGGAATTCGTGCGTCGCGTACCGGTCCAGCTTGGGGCGCTGCCTGAGACTAACGGCGTCGTCGACCGCGAGCTGGTGCAGTCCGAGTTCTTCCGCGACGACCGCGAGATCCTGCCGGTCCGGCGCGCACAGGTCGACCCAAACGATCACGTTGTCGTCGGCGATGTACCCGGACACGTCGGCAACCGGAAAGTCTTCCTTTTCCAGCTTGCCGTCGCGGTACAGGCGAGTGCGCGCGACCTTGTCGGTCGCAGTCTTGGCGCCCACCCGACCTCCGCTCCTGCGCCGGCGCGTTCGGCACGCCCAGCTGATCCGTCCGGCCCACCCCGCCCGACCAGCCGTGGGTGCGCTCGTTATTGATGTCGGCACTCCCCCGAGTTCCACTGTAGGCCGTCAACGCATTCGCTACGGTCGCTGATATGACCGCTGCGAGTACCGATAAAACATCCGATGGCGTCTTTCCGAGCCGGGCCCAGGTCGTCATCGTGGGCGGCGGCGTCATCGGCTGCAGCGTCGCGTACCACCTGGCTCGCCTCGGCTGGACCGACGTCCTGCTGCTCGAGCGTCAACAGCTGACCTCAGGCACGACCTGGCACGCGGCCGGTCTGATCACGTCGGCCGGCATGGTCGATGAGACGTCGCTGTGGATGAGCCGCTACTCGCGAGACCTCTACGCGGGCCTCGAGGCGGAGACGGGATTGTCGACCGGATTCAGAGCAATCGGCCACATTTCCCTGGCCTGCAACCCGCCGCGGCTGGAGGCCCTGCGTCGCGATGCAGCGTGGGCACACGCGCTGGGTGTCGAAGACATCGAGATCCCGGCCGAGGAGGTCTCCAAGCTGTGGCCGATCGCCGACGTCGACGACGTGTTGGCGGGCTTCTATGTCGCGGACGAGGGACGGGCCAACCCGGTCGACGTGGCGATGTCGCTCGCGGCTGGCGCGCGAGCACGTGGTGTGCGCATCGTCGAGGGGGTCGCGGTCGAAGACTTCACGCGGTCCGAGCATCGGGTGACCGGTGTGGTGACCGATCGCGGAACGGTTCAAGCGGAATATGTCGTGATCTGTGCCGGGATGTGGGCGCGCCAGCTCGGTGCGCGCGCGGGCGTCGACATCCCGCTCCAGGCGGCCGAGCACTACTACCTGCTGACCGAGCCGATGGCCGGAGTGCATCGGGATCTGCCGGTGATCGAGGATCCGGATCGGTACGGCTACTACCGCGAGGAAGGCGGCGGACTGCTCGTCGGATTGTTCGAACCGGTGGCCGCTGCGTGGAACGTGGACGCCATTCCTCGCGACTTCGCATTCGGGACGCTGCCACCGGACTGGGAGCGTGTAGGGCCCTACCTCGAGGCCGCGATGGACCGGGTGCCTTCGCTGAGCACGGCCGGGATCCGGACGTTCTTCTGCGGGCCCGAAAGCTTCACGCCGGACGTCCGCCCTATGCTCGGTCCGGCGCCCGACGTCGACGGGCTCTTCGTCGCGGCCGGGCTCAATTCGCTGGGAATCCTGCTCGGTGGCGGGGTCGGATCAGTCGTCGCGCAGTGGATCGTCGACGGCGTCGCACCCGTTGACGTCACGGGCTACGCCGTCGAACGCGCGCTGCCGCACGAAACCTCCAGGCGGTTCCGTCGTGAACGCACCGTCGAGCAGCTCGGTGTGCTGTTCGGCGACGCGGTCTGGCCCAGCTGGCAGCCGGGTTCGGCACGCGGGATAAGGCGAACGGCCTTGCACGATCGATTCGCCGCCGCGGGAGCACATTTCGGGGTGTCCGCCGGTTGGGAGTTCCCCGAGTGGTTCGCGCCGACCGAGGGCGCCGAACCATCCGCGGATTCGCTCGATTTCGCCAAGCCGGCTTCGTTCGGTGCTCAGCGGGCGGAGCACGAGACGGTGCGTGAACGCGTCGGGATCCTGGACATGACATTGATGGCCAAATTCGACGTACAGGGGCGGGATGCCGCAACAGTCCTCGGCCGGCTCTCCGCCGGGGACATCGATCGGCCGGTGGGGCGCATCGTCTACACCCAGTGGCTCAATCGCCTCGGCGGAATCGAAGCCGATCTGACCGTCACCCGGCTCGGACCCGATCGATTTCTCGTTGTCGCCTCCGACGTCATCCATCGACGAGTGCAGGCGATGCTCCGACGGGAGACGCGG
>Ga0075017_100000191_pt1 | contig 29519 bp, 28 predicted proteins | sample AleBraG_ABR_2012_FD_71475 | JGI IMG/M metagenome (GOLD analysis project Ga0075017, IMG submission 71475) | Freshwater sediment microbial communities in response to fracking from Pennsylvania, USA - Alex Branch Run_MetaG_ABR_2012 | ecosystem: Environmental > Aquatic > Freshwater > Creek >... | reverse complement strand
GTCCGGATCGGGTTCCGAACCACGATCCCCCGCAGGTCCTCGACCACCGCCGGCCGGACACCCCAGACGTACGCGATCAAGGAAATGCCGACGAGCACCAGGAGGACCTGACGCGCGTCGCCGAGCTGATGGCGGCGGATCGCATCGGCCGTGCCGTAGATCGTCACGCCCATGATGAAGAAGGCGACGAACCGCCCTGAGGTCAGGCGGTGTGCCACCAGCTCCGGAGTCTGCGACGCCACCGAGACATTGTGCCTCCGGGCGCTTTGCCCACCGAGCAGGAGGCCACGACAGCCCGCCAACCACGGGCACTGGGCAGATCGACGTCCGCGAACCGGCTCTGCGACTACCCTGAAGCGGTGACTTCTACGGCGGCGCCTGAAGCTGCCGGGCGCCGCGGCGAGCTCGATCTCGGCGACGTCACTGCGTCGAGTTCGAGTTTGCGGCGGTTCCTGCACGGCCTTCCCGGGGTGGACCAGGTCGGGGCCGAATTCAGGGCAACCGAGCTGGCCAAGCGATCGATCAAGACGACGTCCAAAGCGTTCGCGCTCGACCTCGCGATCCGCATGATCGACCTGACCACCCTCGAAGGCATGGACACCCCTGGCAAGGTCCGGGCTCTGTGCGCCAAGGGGATGCGGCCGGATCCGAGCGATCCGACCGCTCCGCCGGTCGCCGCGATCTGCGTGTACAACGACCTCGTCAAAGTAGCCAAGGACGCGCTCGCCGGCAGCACAGTGCACGTCGCGGCCGTGTCGACCGCCTTTCCGTCCGGCCGTGCGCTCCTGCCCGTCAAGCTGGCCGACAGCGCCGACGCGGTCGCCGCCGGCGCGGACGAGATCGACATGGTGATCGACCGCGGCGCCTTCCTCGCCGGGAACTACCTCGCCGTCTTCGACGAGATCCGCGCCGTCCGGGCCGTCTGTGGCGACGGCGAAGGCCGGGCGCACCTGAAAGTGATCCTCGAGACCGGTGAGTTGCAGACGTACGACAACGTTCGTCGGGCGTCCTGGCTGGCGATGCTGGCAGGGGCGGACTTCATCAAGACGTCGACCGGCAAGATCGCACCGGCGGCTACCCCGCCGGTCACGCTGGTAATGCTGGAAGCCGTACGCGATTTCCGTGACGCGACCGGACGGCAGGTCGGACTCAAACCCGCAGGCGGGATCCGAACCGCTAAGGACGCGGTGCGCAACCTGGTACTCGTCAACGAGATCGCCGGCGAGGAATGGCTGGACCCGGCCTGGTTCCGGATCGGCGCGTCCAGCTTGTTGAACGACCTGCTGATGCAGCGCGCCAAGCTTGCCACCGGCCGTTACTCGAGCCCCGACTACTTCACCCTGGACTGACGATGCCCGCCTTCGAGTACGCGCCCGCCCCCGAGTCCCGTTCGGTCGTCGACCTCAAGCCGTCCTACGGACTGTTCATCGACGGCAGTTTCGTCGAGCCGATCGACGGTGGCAGCTTCAAAACGGTGAATCCGGCCAGCGAAGAGGTCCTGGCGGAGGTCGCAGAAGCCGGCCCTCGCGACGTCGATCGGGCTGTCGCCGCCGCACGTGCGGCCGGGAGGAATTGGACGCGCTTGTCGGGTCGGGAGCGCGGCAAATACCTCTTCCGGATCGCGCGCATCATCCAGGAGCGTGCCCGGGAACTCGCTGTATTGGAAACTCTCGACAACGGCAAGCCGATCAAGGAGTCGCGTGACGTCGACATTCCGCTGGCGGCAGCGCACTTCTTTCACTACGCGGGTTGGGCCGACAAACTCGAGTACGCCGGCCTGGGCGCCGATCCTCGACCGGTCGGCGTGTGCGCGCAGGTCATTCCATGGAACTTCCCGCTGCTGATGCTGGCCTGGAAGATCGCGCCGGCACTGGCGGGCGGCAACACCGTCGTGTTGAAGCCGGCGGAAACGACCCCGTTGAGCGCATTGCTGTTCGCCGAGATCTGCCAGCAGGCCGAACTGCCGCCGGGTGTGGTCAACATTCTGACGGGCGCCGGGCAGACGGGGCAGTCGCTGGTCGAGCATCCGGACGTCGACAAGGTGGCGTTCACCGGCTCCACCGAAGTCGGCAAGCAGATCGCACGCGCAGTAGCCGGAACCCGCAAGCGCGTGACGCTCGAATTGGGCGGCAAGGCGGCAAACATCGTGTTCGATGACGCGCCGTTCGACCAGGCGGTCGAGGGCATCGTCCGCGGCGTCTTCTTCAACCAGGGCCACGTCTGCTGTGCCGGGACGCGCCTGCTCGTCCAGGAGTCAGTCGCCGATGAAGTGCTCTTCGCACTCAAACGCAGGGTCTCGACGCTTCGCCTGGGCGATCCGATGGACAAGAACACCGACATCGGAGCCATCAACTCGCCCGAGCAGCTCGCCCGGATTCGGACGTTGAGTGAGGTCGGGGAAGCAGAGGGCGCGGAGCGTTGGAGTCCGCCGTGCGAGCTGCCCGCTCGAGGCTTCTGGTTCCCCCCGACCGTGTTCACCGGGGTTACCCAGGCGCACCGCATCGCGCGGGAGGAGATCTTCGGGCCCGTCCTGTCCGTATTGACGTTCCGCACGCCGTCCGAAGCGCTCGAGAAGGCGAACAACACCCCGTACGGCCTGTCCGCGGGGGTGTGGACCGAGAAGGGCTCGCGCATTCTCTGGATGGCGCAACACCTTCGAGCGGGCGTCGTGTGGGCCAACACCTTCAACAACTTCGATCCCGCGTCGCCCTTTGGCGGCTACAAGGAATCCGGGTACGGCCGCGAGGGCGGCCGGCACGGGTTGGCGGCCTACCTTGCGAACGGAGCGAAGTCGTGAGTCCCGAACGTATCGACGTTCGAAAGACGTACAAGCTTTTCATCGGCGGAGCGTTCCCCCGTTCGGAGAGTGGTCGCTCGTACGAGGTCGTCGATCACAACGGCCAGTTCCTCGCCAACGCGGCGAAAGCTTCGCGAAAGGATCTGCGCGATGCTGTTGTCGCGGCGCGGTCAGCGTTCCCGCGCTGGGCCGGCGCCACTGCCTACAACCGCGGCCAGATCCTGTACCGCGTCGCCGAAATGCTCGAAGGCCGACGCGACCAGTTCGTGGCCGAGGTTGCGGCTGCTGAAGGCGTCGCCCGCCGGACAGCGGCCAAGCAGGTGGACCAGGCGATCGATCGGTGGGTCTGGTACGCCGGCTGGACCGACAAGCTGGCGCAGGTCGTCGGGAGTTCGAATCCGGTGGCCGGCCCGTACTTCGACTTCTCAGTGCCGGAGCCGACCGGAGTCGTCGCGATTCTCGCGCCACCAGATTCCGCTCTGCTCGGATTCGTCTCGGTCGTGGCGCCCGCGCTCGCGGCCGGCAACACGGTCGTGGTCCTGGCGTCGGAGCGACTGCCGTTGCCAGCCGTGACGCTGTCCGAAGTGCTGGCCACGTCCGACGTCCCGGCAGGCGTGGTCAACGTTCTGACCGGAGACGCTGCCGAGCTCGGCCCCTGGATGGCGAGCCACATGGACGTCAACGCCATCGACCTGACCGGAGCCGGCGAAGACTGGGCCGCCCTCGAAGCAGCCGCCGCAGACAACCTCAAACGAGTGCGCAGGCCCGACACCGGATCGGCCGACTGGTCCGCCGATCCCGGGTTGGGCCGGATGATCGCCTTCCTCGAGATCAAGACGGTGTGGCACCCGGTAGGCATCTGACGTTCGGCGGCACGCAGCCGGCGGTGAGCACGAGACGCCGGCGCGATATCAGGCAGGCGGAAGGCGCAGCGCCGCGTAGCTCGGCTTGATCACTTTCTCGATAAGGGCGAGGCGTTCGTCGAACGGGAGGAATGCGGACTTCATCGCGTTCACTGTGAGCCACTGCAGGTCGGCCAGCCCGAAGCCGAACGCATCGACCAGCAGCCGCATCTCCCGGCTCATCGACGTCCCGCTCATCAGGCGGTTGTCGGTGTTGACGGTCACCCTGAATTTGAGGGCGGCCAGCAGCCCGATCGGATGGTCGGCGATCGAGGTCGCCGCTCCCGTCTGCAGGTTCGAGGAGGGGCACATCTCCAGCGGGATCCGCTTGTCCCGGACATACGAGGCCAGACGCCCCAGACGCACGCCCGACTCAGCGGCTCCGCCCGTTCCGTCGCCGACGTCGGCGGTGTCCGCTGCCACCGACCCCGCACCACCGATGTCGTCGATGATGCGGACGCCGTGCCCGAGTCGGTCGGCGCCGCACCACTGCAGTGCCTCCCAGATCGATGGGAGCCCGAACGCCTCCCCCGCGTGGATCGTGAAATGGGCGTTCTCGCGCCGCAAGTATTCGAACGCGTCCAAATGCCTCGTGGGGGGAAACCCCGCTTCGGCTCCGGCGATGTCGAATCCGACGACTCCGTTATCGCGATTGGCGACCACCAGGCTGGCGATCTCCCGTGATCGTGCGGCGTGCCGCATCGCGGTGAGGATGGTTCCGATCCGTATCCGGTGGCCGTCCAAGGCCGCACGGCGCTCCCCGTCCCGAAATCCGACTTGCACGGCGTCGACGACTTCCTCGAGCGTCAGATTCGCCTCGACGTGCAGCTCAGGGGCAAACCGCACCTCGGCATAGACCACCCCGTCGGCCGCGAGATCGTGTGCGCATTCCGACGCGACCCGTGCCAAGGCATCAGCGGTCTGCATGACCGCGACCGTGTGCTTGAACGTGCTGAGGTAGAGCTCGAGCGACCCTGAGTCGCACGACCGGACGAACCAGCCGGCGAGTGCTTCCGGTTCCTCGGTCGGCAGTTTGCGGTAGCCGATCTCCCGCGCCAGGTCGACAACGGTGCCCGGCCGTAGGCCTCCATCCAGATGATCATGGAGGAGGACTTTCGGGGCCCGTGGTACTAGGTCCTGCACTCGGCTCACGTCGGCGAGGTTACGCGCTCAACCCCAGCGGGACGTGGGCCGATGATTGGCGCATGAGACCTGTTCCCGGCGAGGAGACCCGGATCATCCGGCCGGCAGCCGTGTTGGACCAGCGCACGGCATCCCGGGTACTCGCCGAGCTTGAACGTCTCGATGTGGCCTGCGGCGGAGTCTGGAATGCCACCTCCTCGCTGTGGCAGCGCTACGACCAGCCTTGGGACGGCCTGGGAGGGTCGCGCGGCTCGGCACAGCTCATCGGTTCGATCGCGGTCATGTACGACTCGCCCAACCGTCACCAGATCACCATCTACAAGGTCACCGTCTCGGCGTACGGGCTCCGACTCGGCTGGACCGTTGACTCCCTGTGCGACGACGCTCTGTCCTGGGTCGGGCTCTCATTGGAAAGCTGCCCCCGAGCCGAACTCGCCCAGCCTCCGGTGAACGATCCCTTCCGTCGTAGCAACGCCGGGCGTTGACGGCACGAGCCCGGCACCGCTCACCGATGCCGGCCGTGCGAGCGAGCTGACCGGCGGAGCAGCAGACCCACCAGCACGAGTGTGATCGCGAGGAGCAGGACCCCGGCAACCGCGGCACCGGTGTGCGGAAGGGCACCTGCCGCAGTGGCTCCGGCGACCGCAGCGAGCGATCCCGTTCCTGGGTCGAAGCCATACATTTCCATAAGCCCCTTCCGGTCGAGATATCACACGGATGATATATGACTCGGTATCATTCCGCGATCATCTCTTGGGTCAACTCCGCGATCCGCTTCGCGGCATGCCCGTCACCGAACGGGCTCCGGATGTCGGCGAGCCGTGCGAGGGTCTCGTCCGCACCGGCAAGGCAGAGTTCCGCGGCCGCCTGAAGGTGCCCGGGATCGATCCGAGCCGCGAACTCGCCGATCGCCTCGGGCCGCTCGGTCGACCGACGGATGACGAGCAGCGGCCGCTTCAGAACCGTGACCTCCTCCTGGATGCCGCCCGAGTCCGACACGAGCAGGGCCGCGTGCGCGGCGAGTGCGAGGAACTGCGGATAGCTCAGAGGCGGAAGGACATTGACCCCCCGCAGCAGATCCCCGAGCCAATGGCGGCTGATCGCGTGAGTGGTCCGGGGGTGGAGCGGGAGCACGATCGTGCGGCCTGTTCGAGCCAGGCCGTCCAGTCCCCGCAGCAGCTTCGCCAGCATGACCGGGTCGTCGGTGTTCTCAGGACGATGGACGGTGGCGAGCACGTAGCTGTCGGGCTGGAGCGAGAGCTGATCCAGCAGAGATCGGCACACCTCTTCGGACGGAAGCTGCTCGAGGACCGCCTCTACAACGGTGTTGCCGGTGACCGCGATGCGGGTCAGCGGGATGTTCTCAGCGAGCAGGTTGTCACGGTTGCTTTCCGTCGCGGCGCAGGCCAAGTCCGCCAGGTGGTCGACGAGTACGCGGTTGTGCTCCTCGGGCATCGCCCGGTCATAGCTGCGCAAGCCTGCCTCGACATGGACGAGCGGCACGCCCGCGGACGAAGCGGCCAGTGCGCCGGCAAGCGTGGCGTTGGTATCGCCTTGCACCAGAACGGCCCCGAACGCGTTCTCACGCAGGAAGCTGTCGACGCCGATGAGCGCGTTGCCGATCTGACCGCCTCTCGTCAAGCCACCGGTCCGAAGCTGCAGCGACGGCCCGGGCAACTCGAAGGCCTGCAGGAACGTGTCGCTCATGTCCGGGTCGTAGTGCTGCCCGGTATGCACCAGACAGGCACCGGTTCCCAGTTGCCGAACCACCGGAGCCAGCTTGATGATCTCGGGGCGGGTGCCGAACACGACCGCGACCCGCGCGCTCATGCCGTCACGGTGGCCGGGACCTCGGCAAGCCGGGCAGTCTTCGCCCAGCTCGTACGCCCGCTCAGCATTCTGAACACCGCTCGCCAGCATGCAGTGAACAGGACGTAATTCCAGAGCACGAGAACGTGGCTGAATCCGATGGCCCGCCACATCGAGATCTGCCGCTCTCTGCGCGCGTAGATCACACCGCAGGCAACCGTCGGCGCGAACGAGATGAGGTACCAGGCCAGCAGGGTGACGATCCGAAGCGCCATCGGCCAACGCTCGTCCCCGGGCGGTGCCGGGGCAGTCTGATCGATGACCACGTACACGATCCCGACCTGGGCCAAAATGCTCCACGGCAGGACGATCAGATAGGGAATGAACAAATACGCCGTCAGTTCGAGCACCGACATGTTCGACAGAGTTTCGCTGGACCACACCTCGCGAATACGACGGTTCGCTGTCGTCATATGGCCCTGGAACCAGCGGGCCCGCTGACGGATCAACGGCTTGACCCGCTCGATGCCCTGCTGACTCACCCAGGCCGTGGGAGTCGACGTGAGCCGCCAGCCCACCACGCTCAGCCGGACCGCCAGATCCAGATCTTCGGTCAACGAATCGCTCCATGGCCGTTCGCCCAAGGTGAGCAGCGCGGCCAGCCGGGTGAACTGACCGTTGCCGCCGAGCGACACTGTTCCGGTCCGGACCCGGCCCATCTGGCCCAGTGCGGCGATCCCCCAGAATTCGCAGTCCTGAATGAGCGTCAGCATGTTCCGGTCCCGGTTCCTGATCCGGACGCCCAGCTGCGCACCGCCGATATCGGGACACGCGAACAGCGGCTTGACCCGTTCGACCGCTCCGTCCGACATTCGCCCGTCGGCGTCCATCACCAGGATGAGCACCCGTTCGTGCTCGTACCCGGCCTCGGCGACCTCCCGGCAAATCCTGGCGAAGCCGGCGTTCAGCGCAGGGCCTTTGCCCTGCCGTGCGTTGGGGAGCCTTCGTCGCACGACGGCGAGCCGATCTTCGCCGGCTTCCTTTGCCCGGGCGGACGTGTCGTCCTCGGACGCGTCGTCAATGACCACGACGCGGACCAGCGGATCCTGCTTAAGCAGTTCGCGCACCGTGTCCGCGATGACCAGCTCTTCGTTCAAGCACGGAACCAGCGCGTAGATCGCCTGGATCCTCGTATCGGGGGGCTCCCCATCGGGAGCCGTCTCCCGTCCGCGTGCATGCCGCTTGTGCACGACGACATGCGCCGCCCTCGAAGGACGATGCTTCGCATTTCGGCGGCGAGCCCTGCGGACCTCCGAACTGCCGACACCCAGCAAGAACGCCAGCTGGACGATGCCGAGCGCGATGCACGCGAGCGCGAAGCCGCCGAGAATGTCGCGAAGCATGAGAACTCATTCCGCCGGGCTGGTCGCCCGAGCGCGCCGGACCGTGGGGCTGCGCCGGCCGGGACTCGCGATCGCCACCATTGTGGCGAATGCGCACGCTGCTCCGATGACGGTCACAGCGGTACCGATGAGATTGTGATACTCGACCATTGGGTTCAAGCCACGCGAGCGGCCCACCGCGAGAGTCGTCGCAATCCGAACAACGTTGAACGTCTCGGCGACGACGATCGCCGCGAGGATGGCGAGGACCCGGCGAACCCAACCGCAGCGGAACATCGAAACCGCCACCACCGCCGCACCGAGAACAATCGCGAGCACGGAACAGGACCGCGTGATTTCGGCGGCGACGTACACCGACGGCCCACCGATGTCGAGGAGCCGCGCACCTGGCAGGACGTAGACGGTCGGCCCGCCGATCGTATTGAGCACCCACCCAACGAGGTGGGCTTCAGCAGTGCGCACCGGGTCGACCAGGCGGACGAACAACCAGATCGCGACGACGCTGCCCACGACGAGCCGGATCCCGGGACCCGAAACCACCCGGCGCCAGTTCGGCACGCGGGCTGCCGCACGGCCGGCAAGTCCTGTCGTAGCGGCCATCAGCGGCTCCATTCCGCACGCGGGAAGTACCGGAGGGCAGGGTGGGCCCGCACCCCCGTGACGGGCCCACCCTTCAGCGAGATATCAGCTGGTCAGTTCTGATATCTCAAACTCGACGTCTCAAACTCGATATCTCAGAACCTGGTCTCTCAGAACCTGGTCTCTCAGAACCTGGTCTCTCAGAACCTGGTATCTCAGATCAAGACAGCAATACATCAATGACCAAGACATCACTGTGGGCTCTGGATCCGTCCGCGTCAAGGGGCCAGGACCTGAACCTGGCCGAACAACGCGCCGCCCTGCCTGCGACGCGCGCAGTCAGCCGGCGATGCGCGCGAGCACCAGGGGCGTCCGCGGGTGAGCGGATCCGACAGCTCTGGGCGGGCCGGCGCCCGGCGCAGGATCGACGCTCACAGCGCCGGCCAAGGCCTCCAACGCCCCTGGGAAGCGGTCAGCCGAGTCGGCGTGCAGGGTCATCAGCGGGTCGCCGGCGCGGACTGTGTCTCCCGGCTTCGCGTGCATCACGACTCCGGCGCCGGCGGAGACCGGGTCCTCCTTGCGTGCTCTCCCGGCACCTAGCCGCCACGCCGCTATCCCGACGCCTAACGCGTCCAACCGGCTGAGCACGCCGGTCGACGGCGCCGCAACGGAATGGCTCTCCCGCGCGACCGGCAGCGCAGCATCGGGGTCGCCGCCCTGGGCGCGGATCATTCGGCGCCACGCGTCCATCGCCGACCCGTCGGCGAGCCGATCGGCCGGGTCCACGTTGTCGACTCCGGCGGCCGCGAGCATCTCCCGAGCCAACACGAGGGTGAGCTCGACCACGTCCCGCGGGCCGCCGCCGGCAAGCACGTCCACCGACTCGGCTACCTCCAGCGCGTTGCCGGCGGTAAGCCCGAGCGGTGTGTCCATCGACGACAGGATCGCAACCGTGCGTACCCCGGCGTCCTCGCCGAGAGCGACCATCGTCCGGGCCAATTCGTCGGCGCGATCGATATCCTTCATGAACGCACCCGACCCGACCTTGACGTCGAGGACGAGCGCGCCGGTACCCTCGGCGATCTTCTTGCTCATGATCGAACTTGCGATGAGCGGAATCGACTCGACCGTCCCGGTGACGTCCCGCAGCGAGTACAACTTGCGGTCCGCTGGGGCAAGGTGCTCGCCCGCCGCGCAGACGACCGCCCCCACCTCCTCGAGGATCGCGAGCATTTCGGCGTTGGACAGGCTCGCGCGCCAGCCCGGGATGGACTCGAGCTTGTCCAGAGTTCCTCCCGTGTGCCCGAGCCCCCGGCCGGACAGTTGCGGCACCGCAACCCCGCACGCGGCGACCAACGGCGCAAGCGGCAAGGTGATCTTGTCCCCGACGCCCCCGGTCGAGTGCTTATCAGCAGTGGGACGGGACAACGCGGAGAAGTCCATCCGCTCGCCACTGGCGATCATCGCGGCGGTCCAGCGCGACGTCTCCCGAGAGGACATCCCGTTGAGCAGAACCGCCATCGCGAGCGATGCCATCTGCTCGTCGGCGACGGCGCCGCGCGTGTATGCGTCGATCACCCAGTCGATCTGAGCGTCGGACAGCTCACCGTGGTCGCGCTTGGCAACGATGACATCGACTGCGGCAAACGGCTCGACCGGAGCTGGGATCACTTCGGCGCGCGCCGTTCGGTCAAGTCCTGCGGACCGAACGCGTCCGGCAGCACCTCGGACAAGGGGCGAACGCCGGAAACCGTGTCCAACAGGAGGTCCGGACCGCCGTGCTCCCACAACAGCTGCCGGCAACGGCCACAGGGCATCAGTGCGTTGCCGTGCAGGTCGACGCAGGCGACGGCGGTGAGCCGCCCGCCGCCGGACGCGTGGAGGGCAGAGACCAGGCCGCATTCGGCGCACAACGTCACGCCGTACGACGCGTTCTCGACGTTGCACCCGACGACGATCCGGCCGTCGTCGACCAGGCCGGCCACGCCGACGGGAAAGTTCGAATAGGGCGCGTAGGCACTGGCCATTGCGTCCCGGGCTCTGGACCTCAACGCCTCCCAGTCCACCGACACCGCCGGCGTCACCGGTTCATCGGCCCGTGTACGGGACGCCGTCCGCGGCCGGTGCCCGGACCCGACCGACGAAGCCGGCAACCGCGAAGATCGTGACCAGATAAGGCAACATCGCGAGGAAGGCGGACGGGATCGCACTCGGTGGACCGATGAACGAGAGCAGAACCTGTAGCGAATCCGCGAACGCGAACAGCAGGGCCGCGGCCACCGTGCCGAGCGGGGTCCACCTTCCGAAGATCAGGGCTGCCAGCGCGATGAAGCCCAGGCCCGACGTCATGTCCTTGGTGAATGTCACATTCGTACCGATCGTGAAGAACGCCCCGCCGAGCCCGGCCACGAACCCGCCCATGATCACGTTGCGGTAGCGGGTCGGGCGAACCTTGACACCGACTGTCTCGGCGGCTTGCGGGTGCTCGCCAACCGCGCGGGTTCGAAGTCCCCAACGTGTTCGGAAAAGACCGATATCGATGACGATGACGATGACGTACATGAGGTAGACGATGATGTTCTGGTTGAAAAGCAGCGGCCCGATCGCGGGAATCTTGCTCAACACGGGGATCTGGATCGCCCCGAGCGGCGGCGGGTTGTTGTAGGTGCCCTGCTGCGGTGCCATCAGCGCGTCGTAGATGAAGCCGGTCAGCCCGAGAACAAGCAGGTTGATCACAACGCCGAGCACGACTTGGTTGACCAGATACTTGATGGCGAACACCGCGAGCAGGGCGCCGATCAGGCCCCCTGCGACCACCGCGCCGACGATCCCGATCGCATCGTTCTTCGCCAGGCTGGCGACTAGCGCTCCGGCGAACGCCGCGCCCAGCAGCTGGCCCTCGATGGCCACGTTCACGACTCCCGACCGCTCGCACAGCAAGCCGCCCATGCCGCCGAGGATGAGTGGCACTGCTGCTATGAGCGTTTGCTCCAACACGTTGAGCACGTCGATGGTCGAGCTCTGGCCTGTCGCTGCCCAGCAAAGGAAAGAGAACACGAAGCCGACCGCTGTGACGGCGATGACCCACCGCATGGCGACCGCGGAGAACCCGCGGACGATCTGAATAATCCCCAGCACCACTATGAGCACGCCGAATCCGAGCGCCACACCGCGCGCGGGAACGGTAATGACCGGGATCTTGAAGTAGTCGGTGGGCGCGACGAGCTTGAACTTCGCCGGAACACCCGCTTCGGAGCCGAGTCCGAGAAGCACGGCGCACAGAATCCCGACGACCACGAGCACAGCGCCGGTAACCGTGCGGTGCGTGCGTGACGGCGGCAACGCGACCACGACCGGTGCGGTGACCTCTTCGATCGGGATGTCCGTCGAAGTCGTCATCCGTTCCACCCCTTGGCTAGCTGCTGACTGAAACTGCTCCCGGTGGACTTGAGCCGGAACACCGCGGTCACGAGGGCAGGGGCTGCGATGAAGAGAACGATGACTGCCTGGAGCACGGTTACCAGGTCGATCGAGGTACCCGTCTGGACCTGCATGACCGTGCCGCCGGCGGTGAGGCCGCCGAACAGCACGCCGGCAAGAACGGTGCCCCACGGGTTCGCCCGCCCCAGCAGGGCCACGGTGATTCCCGTGAAACCGGCGCCGCCGTCCACGTCCGTGGTGATCGAGTAGTTCGTCCCGAGCACCTGGCTGCATCCGGCCAGGCCGGACAACCCCCCGGCGATCAGCATGACCACCGTGTAGGTCCGCTGAACTCTCATTCCCGCGGTCTGGGCGGCGGCCTGGTTCGCCCCGACAGCCCTCAGCTCGAATCCCAACTTGCTTCGCTTGAGCAGCCAGCTCACTCCGGCGGCAGCCCCGAGCGCGAGGAGGAGACCGGCGTGGACCGGCAGGCTCGATCCGAGCAGATGCGGAAGCTGAGCATTCGAATCGACCAGCGGTGAGATCGCCTGGTTGGAACCCGGCCGCTTGAACCACGTCTCACCGAGCAGGAACACCAGGAAGTAGAAAGCGATGTAGTTGAGCATGATCGTCGTGATCACTTCGTGGGCGCCGCGCTTGGCTTTGAGCCATCCGGCGAGCCCTCCCCAGATCGCCCCGCCAACGACTCCCGCGACCAGCGCTACCAACAGGTGCACGACAACCGGAAGATGCCAGTGGAATCCCACATAACCCGCGAAGCACGCGCCGATGATGATCTGGCCCTGACCGCCGATGTTGAACAGGCCGGCGCGGAATGCGAGGCCGACTGAGAGCCCGACGAGGATCAGCGGAGTGGCATTGGCGAGCGTCTGCGAGATCGGGGCGAGGATCTCGGTCAGATTGCCGCTCGACAGCGATGACGGGTTGAGGATCGCGCCTTCGAACAACGCGCTGTAGGCCGACGAGACCGCTTGCCACGCAGCGCTGAACGTGTCGGACGGTTGCTGGAAGAAGTACTTGGACGCGTTGATCACGGCGGTATTCGTGACGATGATCAGGACGGCCCCGACGACGAGCGCCAGCACGAAGGCAAGCGCCGTAACAACCACTGCGTTCTTCCCGCGCAGCCAGTTGAGCCCCCGGCCACCCCGGGCGGGTGGAGCTCCGGTGATCGCGTCCTCGGTGGCGACCGCCGTGGCCGACCCCGCCGTGCCGCCGTCGTCAGGTTGGACCGGAGGTGATGACTCGCTCATGCCGACTCCGCCTCCCCCTTCCCGGTCGCCGGATCCGGACCGGTTCCGGTTTCTGTCGCCGCGTTCGCGCTCGCACGTTGGTCACGCTCGGCCAGGTCTTCCGGAACAGACCCGGCCATGAGCAGGCCGACGGTCTCCGCAGAAGAACCACCGGGTACTTCAGCGAGTATCTGGCCCCGGTACATGACGGCGATGCGGTCGGCCAACCCGAGCACTTCCTCCAGCTCGGTCGAAACGAGAACGATTGCGGTTCCGGTATCGCGCTCGACGACGAGCCGCCGGTGCACGAACTCCATCGAGCCGACGTCCAGCCCGCGGGTCGGCTGCGACACGATCAGCAGCTTCAACGGTCGCGACATCTCCCGGGCGAGCACGACCTTCTGTTGATTCCCGCCGGACAGCGTGCTCGCCGATGCGGAGGCTGATTGGGTGCGAACGTCGAACTCGCTGATGCGGTGTTCGGCATTCGCGTTCACCGCGGCGAGGTCGATGGAGAATCGGCGCCCGTACGGGGGGCGCTTGTACAAATCGAGCACCAAGTTCTCGGCGACCGAGTAATCCCCGACGAGCCCATCGTGCAGTCTGTCCTCGGGAACGAAGCCGACACCCAACGCGAGACGCGCATCAACGTCGAGGCCCGCGATGTCTTTACCGTCGATCGAAATCGAGCCAGCGGTCGGCTTGTCGAGGCCGAGCAGGATCCTGGTGAGTTCGGTCTGACCGTTGCCCTGCACGCCCGCTATCGCGTAGATCTCGCCGCCGCGCACCTGGAACGAGACGCCGTCGATCTGCACGACTCCGTCGGGAGCCACGTAACGCAGATCGGCGACGTCGAGCACCGTCGCACCAGGACGTGCGATTCCCTTGTCCACGGTCAGTTGCACCGATCGACCGACCATCATCGAGGCGAGTTCCTGCTCGGAGGTCTGCGGTGCAGCCGTTCCGACGACCCGCCCGCGGCGGATGACCGTGACCGTGTCCGCCACGGCCTGTACTTCCTTGAGTTTGTGCGTGATGAACACGACCGACGTCCCGGACTCTTTGAGCCGCCGGATCACGGCCATCAGCTCATCGATCTCAGGAGGGGTCAGCACTGCCGTGGGCTCATCCAGGATCAGAATTTTCGCGTCTCTGGTCAGCGCCTTGACGATCTCGGCGCGCTGCTGGACCCCGACCGGTAGGTCTTGGACGAGCGCGTCCGGCGGGACCGCCAGCCTGAACCGGCTCGAGACCTCCTGCACCTTGCGACGGGCGCGTCGGCGGTCCAGGAATTTGACCGGACCGGTGGTGTCCTCGTGGCCCAGCATGATGTTCTCGGTGACCGTGAAAACCGGGATCAGCATGAAGTGCTGGTGCACCATGCCGATCCCGGCGGCCAGCGCATCGCGCGGACCCGCGAACCTGACCGGCTTGTCGTCGATGAGGATTTCGCCCTCGTCCGGCTCGTAGAGGCCGTAGAGGACGTTCATCAACGTGCTCTTGCCTGCGCCGTTCTCACCGAGAAGCGCATGGATCTGACCCGGCTCGACCGTGAGGTCGATGTCGTCGTTGGCGACCAAAGGCCCGAAGCGCTTCGTGATGCCGCGCAACTCCAGCTTCACGCCCACCTCCGCTGGCGATCGTACGGCTCGGGGAAGCCTGGAGGGGGAGGGTCAGCAGACCCTCCCCCTCCACTGGCACCGCGCCGCACCGCGGCCGGCACCGAGGCGGTTCGGTGCGTACTACTTCGGCTGGCTCGGTGAGCTGACCGGAATCGTCCCGCCGATGATCCCCGCTTTGACCGTGTTCAGCTCGGTCTGCAGCGCGGACGGAACCTTGGGCGCGAAATCGTGGAACGGGCTGATCCCCGTGCCCTGGTTGGCCAGCGTCCCGATGTAGCTCTTGCCGCCCAACTGGGCGCCGGTAGCGGCCTGAGTCACGTAGGCCGACACGCCGCCCGCGAGGTTCTTGGTCACGCTGGACAAGAACACCGGGCAGTAGTTGGCCGCGCTGATGCAGCCGTCCACGTCCACCCAGATCACCGAGAGCTTGCCGCCCGAGGCCTGCGCTGCCGCGCCGCTACCGAGGCCGGTTCCGCCCGCGACCGGGAAGACGATGTCGGCACCTTGAGCCACGAAGGCCTGGGTGATCGACTTGCCCTTGGCCTGGTCGGTGAAGCTGTTGGCGAACGTGCCGCCCTTCTGGTTCGTGGTCGCCCAGCCGAGGACCTGGACGTGCGTCCCGTGCTTGGTGTTGTAGTACTGCACACCGTCGTAGAAGCCGTCCATGTAGATCGTGACCGGCGGGATGTTCAGGCCGCCGTAGGTCGCCACCTTGCCGGTCTTGGTCATCCCCGCGGCGAGGTAGCCGCCGAGGAAGCCGCCCTGCGCGGTGTTGTACTGGATGCCGTACACGTTGGGCAGACCCTGCGAAGAGTTGTCCACCTCGGCGTACTGCTGGTCCGGGTGCTTCATCGCCGCAGCCTTCACCGCGTCGGCCATCAGACCACCGACAGCGATGATGGTCTTGCAACCCGCGTTGTGCTCCGCTTCCAGGTTGGGCGCGTAGTCGTTCTGCGAGTTCGAGTCGACGTGCGAGATCATGATGTTGGGATTGGCCGTATTCGCGGCCACCATGCCGGCCCACGACGTCTGGTTGAACGAGTGGTCGTCCACGCCGCCGATGTCGAGGACCATGCACGCCTTGAAGGCTGCCCCGCTCGCTGACGGGCTGCCGCTCGACGACGGCGGCGCCGACGAACTAGGGCCACTCTTGGAACCGCAAGCTGCGAGGGTCAGGGCAGCCACCCCGACCAGCGCCGCTGTTTGCAGGGAACGCTTCACCAGACTCCTCCTCAGGGCCGACTCGCGGCAGCGTATATCTGCACCGAGCGAACCATTAGGTCGACCGCACACCTAGGGGGCAATCCGTTACCAAACGGAGAACAATGCGGTCACGACCGTACCGGCGAGTAGCCGGACGCCCACCCCGATGGCGCGCTCGTCCACGTCGAAACCGCCCTGGTGCAGGTCGCGGGTGCCCTGCTCCAGAGGGCCGCGCACGCCCAGCCGAGCCAGCGCACCGGGAACGTACCCCAGGTACCACGCGAAGTCCTCGCCTCCGAGACTCTGCTCGGTCTCGGTCACCGAGTCAGAGCCGAGCAGGCTCGTCGCCGCCCGGGCCAGCGTGGCCGTGCAGGCCGGGTCGTTGACGACGGGCGGCACTCCGCGTTGGTACTCGACCTCGACCTCGACGCCGTAGGGCGCCGCGACCGCCTCGATCGCTTCGCTGACGATGCGTGGCGCCTCCTCCCACGCGACCGTGTCGAGCGTCCGGACGGTCCCCTCGACCTGTCCCGAGCGCGGTATCGCGTTCGGCGCCGAGCCGGCGTGGATCGAGCCCCATACCAACGACAGCCCCGCGCGGGGGTCGAACCGGCGCGAGAGGACAGCCGGCACGTCGGCGACGATCCGGCCGAGCGCATACACCAGGTCCGCGGTCAGGTGCGGACGGGAGGTGTGTCCGCCCGGCCCGGTCAGCCGGACCCGGACGTGATCGGCTGAGCCGGTGATCGGGCCGGATCGGAGGCCGACCGACCCGACCGGCGCCCGAGGGTCGCAGTGCACCGCGTAGATGCTCGTGACCCCGTCGAGCACGTTCTGTTCGATGACGTCGAGGGCGCCGCCGGGCGTGAGCTCCTCAGCCGGCTGGAAGATGAGCCGTGCCGAGCCGGACAGGATCCCGGCGGCCGCGAGTTCGGCCAGCACCAGTCCGGCCCCCACGACCACGGCAGTGTGGACATCGTGCCCGCATGCATGACAGACGCCGTCGGCGGTTGACCGGTAGGGAACCGACTTCTCGTCCTGGATCGGCAACGCGTCCAGGTCAGCCCGCAGGGCGACGACCGGATGACCGCTGCCCACATCGCAGATGAGGCCGGTGCCGCGCAGCACACGGGGGGTCAGGCCGGCGTCGACAAGACTTCGCCGGACGACTTCGGTCGTGCGCAGCTCGCGCCTGCCCAATTCGGGATGAGCGTGGATGTCCCGCCGGAGCGCGACGAGCGCAGCCTCGACACGGGCCGTCGAATCATCGATTGCGGCGGCGAGATCAGCCGGCAGCGGACCGGCGCCGGCGCCCGCCGTCTCAGGTGCCGCAGGCATCCGCGAAGGTTAGTCCTCCGGGTGCGGGTGCGGGGCGTCGGGCACGCGGACAGTCGGATGGGTTGCGGACTCGTCGGCGGCCTGGAGGGCCGCCGGATCGACCCACGACGAGGTGATCTCACGGGCGCGCTGGAATCGCTCGACCTCGTCGCCGCGTCGGCTACGGGTCACCGCCCACACCAGTCCTCCGACGACCGCGACAGCAGCGAGGGCGAGGAGCATCGTCTGGACCATCTCCCCACCATCACAAACGCTTCAGAGGGGGTCAAGTCGGGCCGTCCCGAACTTGGCACGTGCAGCACAGGGCACCTGCCGAAGGTGACTCAGAACACGTCGGGCGGTACGTACGTTCCCCACACCTCACGCAGGGCGTCGCACACTTCACCCACCGTGGCCTTTGCCGCGAGCGCAGCCCGCATCGGCGGCAAAACGTTGTCCGACCCGGACGCCGCGGCGGACAGTGCCTTCAGGGCCATCACCACAGCGCCCGCGTCACGTTCGGAGCGCAGCCGCGCCAGCCGCTCGGCCTGCTGGGCACCGATCGCCGGATCGACTCTCAAGGGCTCGTAGGGCTCTTCCTCGTCGAGCGCGAATCTGTTCATGCCGACGACCACCCGCTCGCCCGACTCGATCTGCTGAGCCACCGCATAGGCCGAGCGCTCGATTTCCGATTTCTGGAAGCCCTGCTCGATGGCTGCGACGGCGCCGCCGAGTTCCTCGACCCTGCGCATCAGATCCAAGGCCGCGGCCTCCACATCGTCCGTCATCGACTCGACCGCGTACGAGCCGGCGAACGGGTCCACAGTGGCCGTCACGTCCGTTTCGTACGCGAGCACTTGTTGGGTCCGCAAAGCGAGCCGCGCGGCCTTCTCGGTCGGAAGCGCGATCGCCTCGTCGAATGCGTTGGTGTGCAAGGACTGCGTACCTCCCAGTACCGCAGCCAGGCCCTGAACGGCCACCCTGACCAGATTCACCTCGGGCTGCTGCGCGGTCAGCTGCACCCCGGCGGTCTGGGTGTGAAAGCGCAGCATCTGCGACCTGGGATCCTTCGCGCCGAACTCGTTCCGCATGACATTCGCCCAGATCCGGCGAGCCGCCCGGAACTTGGCGACCTCCTCGAGCAGCGTCGTTCGGGACACGAAGAAGAAGGCGAGCCTTGGCGCGAAGTCATCGATCGGCTGGCCGGTGGCGACGGCGGCCCGCACGTACTCGATGCCATCAGCCAGAGTGAACGCGATTTCCTGCGCGGGCGTGGCGCCGGCCTCGGCCATGTGATAGCCCGAGATCGAGATCGTGTTCCAGCGCGGCATGACATCGCGGCAGTAAGAGAAGGTGTCGGTGATCAGACGCAGCGACGGCCGCGGCGGATAGATATACGTTCCGCGAGCGATGTACTCCTTCAGGACGTCGTTCTGGATCGTCCCGGTCAGCTGCGCCGCCTCGACGCCCTGCTCCTGCGCGACGAGCTGGTAGAGCAGCAGCAGGACTGCTGCCGGCGCATTGATCGTCATCGAGGTGGACACCCGATCGAGCGGAATTCCTTCGAAGAGCACGCGCATGTCGTCGATCGAGTCGATGGCCACGCCGACTTTTCCGACCTCGCCGGCGGCGGCCGCGGCGTCACTGTCGTACCCCATCTGAGTAGGCAGATCGAACGCGACGGACAGGCCGGTCTGCCCGGCGGCGAGCAATTGGTGATAGCGACGGTTGGACTCCGCCGCGGTGCCGAAGCCCGCGTACTGCCGCATCGTCCAGGGACGCGCGGTGTACATCGAGGCATACACACCGCGGGTGTACGGAAACTCGCCCGGCTCGCCGAGGGCGACTTCGGGCTCGAAGCCGGCCAGGTCATCCGGCCCGTAGACCGGCCGGATCGGCTGCCCGGATTCGGACAAGCGCTCGTTCCTCGCGTCCGGGTTCACGTCGGGAGCCTATGCATGCGGCCGCCCGGAGCGATTGTGAAACCGGTCACCGTGGGCCACGGTGAATATGGGTGGCCAGCTCGAGCGACGCCGACGCCAGCCACAGGTCGCACATCCGGTCGGGCGTCATGTCCGGGTCGTCGAGCGCCAGCTGGATGGCGAGCCCGTCCATCAGCGAAGCCAGCCGGATCGTCGTGTCTTCGATCGACTCCGCGGCGAACTCGCCGCTCGCAACTCCGGACCGGATCGTCGCCCGCAGGACCGCACGCCACCGGCGGTCGAGCGCCTCCCTGGTTGTTCGCGCACCCTCGTGGCGCAGCGCGCGCACCCACAATTCGAGCCAGAGCGCCCAGTCACCGACCGCTGGTCCCGATCCGGCACCCAACTCACCCATGTGCCGGATCCGTTCGACCGGGCCCTGGCTCGCCGCCAGGTCACGTTCCAGCTCGGAGTAGAACGAATCCTCCACCGCGGTCAACGCCGCGGCCAGCGCGCCTTCGAGCGATTTGTAGTGGTAGAGGACCAGTCCTGGAGATGTGCCGGCTTCCGCCGCGATATCGGCCACTCGCGTACCTGCAAAGCCGCGAGCGCGGAGAACCTTCACCGTGGCGTCCAGGATCCGGCGTCGCCGAGCTTCCGGGTCTTTGGCCGCGATTTCAGGGCCGAGCGCCATCCCACCTCCCGCCCGCATGATCGCGCATCGAGTCCGAGCCGCTTTCGGCGACTGTCGGTTTGGCTCGACATCGCGAGTTACGGTTGCGGGCATCATGCACGCCGTTCCCCCCTCGACCGTCGGCCGCGCGTTCCGGATCCTGGGCTCGCTGGCGCTGATCGCCCTCACCGTCTCGGCTCCGGCGTCGGCTTCCGCGTCCCCCCGCATCGTCGTGGGAGGACCGCTGCTCGCCTCGCGCGGCATCGTGGTAGCCAGCGGCGACACCCCGCTGCCGGTCGTGAAAGCCGGGTCGTGGCTCGTGGCGGACATGGACAGCGGCAAGGTGCTCGCCGCTCGCGATCCGCACGGCCTCTACCGGCCTGCGAGCACGCTGAAAACGCTGACCGCTCTGACTTTGCTGCCACTGTTGAGCAAGACGAAGGTGTACATCGCTCAGGCGGCCGACGCGACCGTCGAGGGCAGCAAGGTCGGGTTGCTGCCGGGTGCGGCTTATACGGTGAACCAGCTCTTCTACGGCTTGCTCCTGCCGTCCGGGAACGACGCCGCCAGTGCCCTGGCGAATGTGTACGGAGGATGGGCCGAAACTGTCACGGCGATGCGGGCGACTGCGGCCGGCATCAACGCGCTCGATACACACGTGGTCAACCCGAGCGGACTGGACGCGCCCGGACAATTCTCCTCGGCGTACGACCTCGCGCTCATCGCACGAGCAGGTCTCGAGCGACCCGACTTCGCAAACTACGTCTCGACGAGGGTCTACCAGTTCCCCGGAACAATGCCGGCAAAGCGCGGTGCCGGACGCCCGACCTACCAGATCCAGAACCAGAATCGCCTGCTGCGACAAGGGTTTCCGGGCACAATCGGAGTCAAGACGGGATACACGACACTCGCCGGGAACACATTCGTCGCCGCGGTCCGCAGATCCGGGCACACCGTCCTCGTCACACTGATGCATGTCCAGGCCGCCACCGTCCCGGCCGCAGCCGAGGCACTCACCACCTGGGCCTTCGACAACTTCGGTCGTCCCGGCGTCGGCACGTTGGTCGCTCCGGGTCCGCTACCTGCGGCTGAAGCGGTTCCCGCGGCGGCTCGGGCGCAATCGGTGCGACCCAGAGCGGTCGAGCAATCCGCAATCGGCGCGGGAACGGTCTGGGTCGCGGTCGGGCTTGTGGGTCTCGGCGTGGTCGCGTACTTCCTGCTCAACCGCCCCCGCCGCGCCTACGGCGACGGCGTCGAGCCCTCCTGAGGGTCACGCTTCGCTCCGAGCTCGAACTCGTTGCGCGGGACCCAGCTGCCGTCCTGGTGCTGGTAGAGGGTGAAATGGTCCACCGCGAACGCCGCGCTGTACCCGGCGAGCTCCTTGGCAGCCTGGTCCAATACGTCGGGCGCCAGATCATGGGCGACCGTCACGTGCGGGTGGTATGCGAAGTGGACGGGTCGCGCGAGGACTCCTGACCTCACTCTGTTCTCGAGCCGCTCGCACCCGGCGATTCCCTCGGCGATGACCACGAACACCACCGGAGATACGGGCCGGAACGAACCCGAGCCCGCGAGGCGAACCCGGAAGGCTTCGGCACCGGCGGCCACGGTGCGCAGGTGCTGCTCGATCTCCGGGAGCAGAACGTCGTCGACGGTCGTCGGCGGCAGCAGCGTGATGTGTGCCGGGATCGACCGCGCCTGCGGATCGCCGAACCGCTCGCGAATTTCGCGGAGCTCGGAACCAACCGGTTCGGGTATCTCGACCGCGACCCCGAGCGCGACCGCGCGTGCCGGCCGTTCAGGTCCGGGTGTCACCGGAGCGGCGTCTCGAGGCCGACCCGGTCGTACGCCTCGTCGAGCATTCCGGCTGCGATCGCGCGAGCCTTCCGCGCGCCGTCCGCGAGCCTGTCGTCCAGACCGGCCGAATCGGCGAGGTAACCGCGCACGCGCTGGCGGAACGGTTCGCTGACCGCGACGAACGCCTCGGCTACCTCCGCCTTGAAATCCCCGTAACCCACGCCCTCGAAGCGCTTCTGCAGTGTCTCGAGCGAATCGCCGGTCAGCGCGGACAGGATCCGGAGCAGGTTCGAGATTCCCGGCTTGCCGTGCGGGTCGTACCGGACCTCGCGACCGGTGTCGGTCACGGCGCTTCGGATCTTCCGCGCGTTGTCGGCCGGCTCGTCGAGCATCCAGAGCACACCCGCTCCCCCGACGGTCTTGCTCATCTGCTTGTCCGGCGTCTGCAGATCCAGGATCTTCGCCGTCGCCGGCACGATGTACGGCTCCGGGACGACGAAGGTTTCGCCGAACCGCGAATTGAAGCGCTGTGCGAGGTCTCGGGAAAGCTCGATGTGCTGACGCTGGTCCTCTCCCACCGGCACCTGGTCGGTGCGGTAAAGCAGGATGTCGGCGGCCATCAGCATCGGATACGTGAAAAGGCCGACCGACGCCGCTGCGGCGCCCTCACGCTGCGACTTGTCTTTGAACTGCGTCATCCGGCTCGCTTCGCCGAAGCCGGTAAGGCACATCAGCACCCAGGCGAGCTGTGCGTGCTCGGGCACCTGGCTCTGGACGAAAAGCGTGCTGCGTTCCGGGTCCACGCCGCCGGCGAGATACTGCGCAGCTGTGAGCCTGGTCCGCTGCCTCAGCTGCACCGGGTCGACCGGCACTGTGAGGGCGTGCATATCGACGACGCAGTAAAGCGCCTCGTGCGTGTCCTGGAGGGCAACCCACTGGACGAGGGCGCCCAAGTAATTGCCGAGATGCAGCGAGTCCGCGGTCGGCTGCATGCCCGAGAAGACCCTGGGCAACGTCGCCGGGCCCGGTTCGTGGGCCGACCGGTTTTGCCGCGCGACCTCGACGGCGCAGGCGCCTGTGCCCGCGCCACCTCCGGTGGCCGGGCTGTCGGATGTCTCTGGTGAGCTGGGCATGATGACTCTGGGCTCTGCATTCATCGTCGGTTGCGTTCGGGTGCGTTCAGTCTTCCGCCGAAGGACTCAGGGCAGGCGCTCATTGTGGCAAACCATCGGCCTTCTGCGCCGCCGACCGTACCTGGAGCCTGGCGACCCGCCTGCCGTCTTTCCCCGTGACGGTGATCACGTGATCGGCAACCTCGACGCTCTCCCCGACATGTGGGACGTGCCCGAGCGCAGCCGTCACAAAGCCGGCCACCGTCTCATACGGGCCTTCCGGCAGGGCGAACCCTGCCTCGTCCTCGAAATCGTCCAGGTTCAGCAGGCCGTCCACTTCCAGGTCGCCGGTGACGAGCCGTCGGGACGGCACCTGGTCCGCGTCGTACTCGTCACGGATCTCGCCGACCAGTTCCTCGACGATGTCCTCCAGCGTGACGATGCCCGCGGTGCCGCCGTACTCGTCGGCCACGATCGCCAAGTGCTGACCGGCGCTCCGGAGCTCGTTCAGCGCGGGCAGCACGCGCTTGGTCCCCGGCAGGTACGGGATCGGACGGGCGAGCTCCCCGATCCGCGTACCGGACGATCCCGCCGACGAGGATGCAGCCGCAAGCAGATCGCGGACGTGAACGAACCCGATCACGTCGTCGGCGCCGCCGCGCACCACCGGGTAGCGGCTGTGCGGCAATTGCGCGACCATCCGCGCGGCTTTGTACACCGACAGCGACGCGTCGAGGAACTCCACCTCAGTCCGCGGAACCATAACCTCGCGCAGCAGCCGGTCGCCGGCTTCGAGAACCTCCTCGATGAGCTGCCGTTCCTCGGTCGAGAACGTGTGGTGCGAGGTGACCAGGCTGCGGACCTCTTCCTCGGTGATCTGCTCCCGTCCGGCCCTGGGGTCGCCGCCGACCAGCCGCACGACCAGGTCGGTCGACCGCGACAGCAACCAGACCACCGGCCGGACGAGACTCGCGAAGCGGTCGACCCACGGAGCCGCCAACATCGCGAGCTGTTCGGTGCGCTGCAAGGCGATCCGCTTCGGCGCCAGCTCGCCGAGAACGAGCGAGACGTACGAGATGATCAACGTGACCCCGACCAGCGCGACAGCGCCGGCGAGTGCGTTCGGCACACCCCATCGCTCCAGCTGAGGGATCAGGCGATCCGCCAAAGTCGCCGCGCCGAACGCCGCCGACAGAAAGCCTGCCGAGGTGACGCCGATCTGGAGCGCGGCCAGGAAGCGTGACGGATCCGACGCGACAGCGGCGACCCGCGCTCCCCGCTTCGACCGGGTCGCGAGCGTCTTGAGCTGGCTCTCCCGGAGCGAAACCAGGGCCATCTCGGTCGCGGAAAAGACACCCCCGACGAGGATGAAGACAAGGACCAATATGATCTTGGCCCAGACCGAGTTCACCGCGGCTCACCGCGGCCTCGATCGGCCCCCTCGCTCATGCGTCAACACTAGGGGCAGCGGCGCGGCCACCCCCGGCGATCAGGATGCGATCAGAAGGTGGCGGACGTGGCGGACGCACCCGACGCGGCCAACGAGATCGCCAGGTTCTCGGCGAGCGAGTCCAAGAATTCCGTTGTCGTCTGCCACGGCTGGTCCGGGCCGACGAGTAGAGCGAGGTCCTTCGTCATCTTGCCGCTCTCGACCGTCTCGACGCAGACACGCTCGAGCGTGCGTGCGAACCGCCCGACCTCGGGAGTGCCGTCCAGGTCGCCGCGATGCGCCAGGCCACGCGTCCAGGCGAAGATCGAGGCGATCGGGTTGGTGGACGTTGGTTCGCCCCGCTCGTGCATGCGGTAGTGGCGGGTCACCGTGCCGTGCGCGGCCTCGGCCTCGACCGTGCGCCCGTCGGGCGTCATCAGTACCGATGTCATCAGGCCGAGCGAGCCGAACCCCTGCGCCACAGTGTCGGACTGGACGTCGCCGTCGTAGTTCTTGCAGGCCCAGACATAGCCGCCCTCCCACTTGAGCGCCGCCGCGACCATGTCATCGATCAGCCGGTGCTCGTAGGTGAGCCCGGCGGCCTCGAAGTCGGCCTTGAACTCCGATTCGTAGATCTCGGCGAACAAGTCCTTGAACCGGCCGTCGTAAGCCTTGAGGATCGTGTTCTTCGTCGACAGGTACACCGGGAACCCGCGAGTGAGCCCGTAACGCAGGGACGCGCGGGCGAAGTCACGGATCGAGTCGTCGAGGTTGTACATCGAGAGCGCGACGCCGGGGCCGGGGAAATCGTATACATCGAGCTCGATCGGCTCCGACCCGTCTTTCGGGGTGAAGACGAGCGTGAGCTTGCCCTCGCCGGGGATGAGCAGGTCGGTGGCGCGGTATTGGTCGCCGAACGCGTGACGACCGATGACGATCGGCTTGGTCCAGCTCGGCACCAACCGCGGGATGTTGCTGATGATGATCGGCTCACGGAAGATCACGCCGCCGAGGATGTTGCGGATCGTCCCGTTCGGCGATCGCCACATCTGCTTCAACCCGAACTCGGCGACCCGGGCCTCGTCAGGCGTGATGGTCGCGCACTTGACACCGACGCCGTGCCGGCGGACGGCGTTGGCGGCGTCGACGGTCACCTCGTCGTCCGTGCTGTCCCGGTGCTGGATGGACAGGTCGTAGTACTCCAGCTCGACGTCGAGGTACGGCAGGATCAGCTGATCCTTGATCAACTGCCAGATGATCCTTGTCATCTCGTCGCCGTCCATCTCGACGACCGCACCTTCGACCTTGATCTTGTCCATCCGTCTGCCCTTCGGTCTACAGGTTCGCCACGTCGGCCTGTTTGGCCCGGACAGCTTCGGCCGCCTCGCCGAGCGCCGCCCGCTCGGACGGCGTGAGCGGAGTCTCGACCACCCGGCGCACGCCTTCGGCCCCGATCTCCGCTTCGACGCCGAGATATACGCCGCTGATTCCGTACTCGCCGTCGACCCACGCGCACACGGGAAGTACGGCGCCGGCGTCGACCGCCACCGCGCGCGCCATCCGCGCCGCCGCCGCCGACGGCGCGTAGTACGCCGAGCCGGTCTTCAGGAGCGCGACAACCTCGGCGCCGCCGCCACGGGTGCGGGTTACCAGCTGTTCGATCTGTTCGGCGGTCATCACGTCGGACAGCGGTTTGCCGTCAACGGTGCAGCGCGACGGCACCGGCACCATCGTGTCGCCGTGCGAGCCGAGGGTCAGCGTCCGTACCGATCCGACCGGAACGTCCAGCGCCTCGGCAACGAAATAGCTGAACCGCGCGGTGTCGAGCATCCCTGCCTGACCGAGCACCCGATTCCGCGGAAAGCCGGTCGCCAATTGGGCCAGCGCGGTCATCTCGTCCAGCGGATTGGACACGACGATCACCACAGCTTCGGGTGATGCTGACGCGATGTTCTCGGCCACACCGCGAACGATCCGGGCATTCGTCTCGATCAGGTCCATCCGGCTCATCCCGGGCTTTCGTGGCAGTCCCGCGGTGATGACGACAATGTCCGAACCGGCGGTCGCCTCGTAGCCGGCGCCGTCCGCGGTCGTCGTCTGACCGACAACGCGGGTCTCGAATCCTTCGATCGGGCGGGACTGGTTCAGGTCCAACGCCAGACCCTCGGGTTTGCCTTCGACGATGTCGGTGAGGACAACCGTGTCGAACACGTCGTACTCGGCGAGCCGCTGCGCGGTCGTCGAGCCGTAGAAGCCGGCGCCGACGACGGTCACCTTCTTCGACCGGTCCGACCCGCCTGCGTTGCCGTTGCGTTCTGTCATGGTCCCGACCTCCGGGTGAGATGTCTCGCGGGTGAGATGTCTCGGCGTCAAGATATCCGGTCAGCCGGGCGACGGCACTGAGAGGGCCACCGCCGCAAGCGCGATGCCGAGAACGGCGAGCGTCGCGACGTCGAACGCCCGGCTGCGGACCCGGAGCAGGCCGATCCGAGACGTGGGCAGCAGCGCCCGCATCCAAGCGCCGAGGATGGCCGACGCGGCGATCAGGATCGCTCCGCGGCGAAACCGGTCGAGCACTGCAATCACAAGCAGGCCCGCGATCACTCCCAGGCAGACGAGAATGAACGGCCACTGCTTCGCGACGAAGCCGCGGGCCGCCACCACGTCAGTGGTAGAAGTGCCGGACACCGGTGACGTACATCGAGACCCCGGCAGCCTGGGCCGCGTAGGCGACTTCCTCGTCCCGGATGGAACCGCCAGGTTGGACCACTGCCCGGATGCCGGCCTCGGTGAGTACTTCCAACGCGTCCGGGAACGGGAAGAACGCGTCCGATGCCGCCACCGATCCGCGGGCCCGACCATCACCCGCTCGCTCGACCGCGAGTCGGGCCGCGTCGACCCGGTTCACCTGTCCCATGCCGACCCCGACGGTCCCCCCGTTCGATGCCAGCACGATCGCGTTCGACTTCACCGACCGGCAGGCTCGCCAGGCGAACAGGAGATCCGCCGACGTCTCCTCGTCCACCGGTTCGCCGACGGCGAGCGTCCAGTGCTCCGACTCGTCGCCGGGCGAATCGAGAACGTCCGCGACCTGCATCAGCAGTCCCCCGCTCACCGCCCGCCATTCGGCGCGGCGACCCGGATGCACCCCCGCACAGCGCAGCAGCCGGACATTCTTGCTGCGGGTGAGGAGTTCGATCGCTGCGTCGTCGAATGCGGGCGCGACGACGACTTCGGTAAACACGTCGCCGATGGCTTGCGCCATCGCCTCCGACACCGGCCGGTTCGTCGCGACCACGCCGCCATACGCGGACACCGGATCGGAGTCGAACGCTTTGAGATATGCGCTCGCGATATCGGAGCCGATCGCGATGCCGCACGGGTTCGCGTGCTTGATGATCGCGACAGCTGGTTCGTCGAAATCGTAGGCAGTCCGCCGCGCTGCGTCGGCGTCGACGTAGTTGTTGTACGACATCTCCTTGCCGTGCAGCTGCTCGGCCTGCGCAAGCCCCGGCGGTGAGTGCTGCGCGGAGTAGAGCGCCGCACGCTGATGCGGATTCTCTCCGTACCTCAGAACGGTCGACCGATTCCAAGCGGATCCGACCCACTCCGGGAAGATCTCACCGCTCGGATCCGGGGCCAGCACACTTCCCATCCACGAAGCGACGGCGATGTCGTACGACGCGGTGTGTACGAACGCTTCCCGGGCGAGGTCTCGCCGCTGCGCGAGCGTGAAGCCGCCCACGCCGACCGCCTCGGCAACTTCGGCGTACCGATCTGGCGAGGTGACGACCGCGACGTTCGGGTGGTTCTTCGCGGCCGCGCGCACCATGGTCGGGCCGCCGATGTCGATCTGTTCGACGCAATCCTCGATCTTCGCGCCGGACGCCACTGTCTCGGCGAACGGGTACAAGTTCACAACGACCAGATCGAACGGCTCGATGCCCAGCTCGACGAGCTGAGCGGCGTGGTCCGGCTTTCGCCGATCGGCGAGCACGCCGGCGTGGATTGCCGGATGGAGCGTCTTGACCCGGCCGTCCAGGCATTCCGGAAAGCCCGTCACGTCCGACACCGCAGTCACCGGAATTCCGAGCGCCGAGATTGCCGCAGCGGTCGATCCGGTCGACACGATCTCGACTCCGCCCGCGTGTAGAGCCGCGGCAAGGTCGCCGAGGCCGGACTTGTCGTACACGCTGATCAAGGACCTGGCGATCGGCCGACGCTCGGTCGTTTCGTCCTGGCTCATGCGATCGTGACCTTCCTGCCGTCGATGGACCACCCGCTGCGGGCCATCCGTCCCACTTGTTCGACCAGCAGCGACCGCTCGGCTGCCTTGATGCGTTCGTGCAACGTCGGCTCGTCTTCGCCGTCGCGAACCTCGACCGCAGCTTGCGCGATGATCGGCCCGGTGTCGATTCCGTCATCGACGACGAACAACGTGCAGCCGGTCACTTTTACGCCATACCCGAGAGCATCACGCACAGAGTGCATTCCCGGAAACGATGGCAGCAGCGAGGGGTGCGTGTTGACGAAACGTCCCCCGAACCGCGCCAGGAATGCCGGACCGGCGAGCCGCATGAAGCCGGCGGAGACAACCAGGTCAGGTCGATGCTCCGCGACGGCGCCGGTCAGAGCTTCGTCCCATCGGTCTCGCTCGGGATAGGCGCTCGTCGGCACGACGAACGTGGGTACGCCCGCTCGTCGAGCTCGGTCGAGTCCCTCCACGCCGTCGCGGTCCGAGCCGACGGCGACAACCGTGACTCCGTACGCCGCATCCCGCGTCGCGTCGAGCAGCGCCTGCAGGTTTGTGCCCGTTCCCGACACGAGCACTACGACGCGCATCACGGAGCCGCACCTTAGCCGTCCGTGCGGCGACCCTCAGCGCTGGGCTGACCCGCCGACGCGCCGGAGTACCGACGCGCGAAGACCTGCGTGCAAGTTTCGAGCTTTGCCGAGGTAGCGCTCGATCCACTCGCCGTGGCGGCTCACCTCCCACGCGACGGCCGCAGCGACCGCGCCGACTTCGAGCGCGGCGACACCGCCGACCCGCCAGGCGTCCGGACCCAACTGCGCCAGGTGGCCGCCGCCGACGGCGCCCGCCGATAACCACGCGAGCAGTCCGAGGCCGATGCCCGAGG
>Ga0075017_100000189_pt1 | contig 29650 bp, 24 predicted proteins | sample AleBraG_ABR_2012_FD_71475 | JGI IMG/M metagenome (GOLD analysis project Ga0075017, IMG submission 71475) | Freshwater sediment microbial communities in response to fracking from Pennsylvania, USA - Alex Branch Run_MetaG_ABR_2012 | ecosystem: Environmental > Aquatic > Freshwater > Creek >... | reverse complement strand
TTGACCGACCCGTGGCGCACATCGCCGACGACAAAGATGCCGGGTACGCTGCTTTCCATCAACCAGGGTTCGCGTTCCAGCGGCCACTTCTTTCGGGTTGCGGGATTGCGCACCAGGTCGCGGCCAGCCAGGATGAAGCCGAGCTCATCGCGTTCCACCACACCGGCCAGCCAATCGGTATGCGGCACCGCGCCGATAAATATGAAGAGGGCTGACGTGTTTACGGTTTGAGTCTCGCCGCTGGTACCACACTGCACGGTGATACTCTCCAGCCGCTCCTCACCCTGCACCGACACCACGCTGCTATTGTATTCGACGCTGATGTTGGCAGTCTGTTTGATTTGGTCAATCAGGTACTGCGACATCGTTGCCGAAAGCGAATCGCCGCGCACGAGCATGATGACGCGCTTGGCGTACTTGGAGAAATTCATCGCGGCCTGGCCAGCGGAATTCGCGCCGCCCACGATATACACGTCTTCGTCCTGACAGGAGATCGCCTCCGCCGGCGTGGCGCCGTAGTACATGCCGCAATCCAGAAAGCGATCGGCGCCGGGCACGTCCAGCTTGCGCCACTGCACGCCGGTGGCGATCAGCAGCGCGTGGCAGGAAATCTCCGCACCGCTGCTGAGCTTGACGAATTTGTACTGGCCGTCGAGCCGGACCGAAATGGCCTCCTGCGGGGCCAGGATTTCCACGCCAAAACGCTTGGCCTGCGCCACCGCGCGCCGGGCCAGGTCGCTGCCGCTGAGGCCGGAGGGAAACCCGAGATAGTTCTCGATGCGGGAACTGAGCGCCGCTTGGCCGCCGGGCGCTTCTCGCTCCACCATCACCGTCCGTAGTCCTTCCGAGGCTCCATAAACCGCCGCAGCCAAGCCGGCGGGCCCGCCCCCGACGATGATCAAGTCGTATTGATCGCTTGCCGCAGTCGTGTGCAGATGGAGATGCTCCGCCAGTTGCGCGGTGGTGGGCTGATCCAGCCGGCTTCCATCCTTCAAAAGAACTACTGGCCAGTGGATGCTTTGCCCGTTAAGCGCAGCCATCAACTGCCGCACGTCCGGATCGCCGGCGGCCAGCTCGACGTCGATCCAGCGGTAGGGAATGTGGTGGCGGGCCAGAAAATCGCGCAGCTCATAGCTGCGGGCATCCCAGCGATTGCCGAGAACGCGGTGCCCCTCAAACGGCGGCCGGTGGTTGGCCTGCCAGTCCTCGAGCAAGTCGTCGAGCACCGGATAGAGTTCGTTCTCCGGAGGGTCCCAGGGCTTGGAGAGGTAATGATGCACCTTGGCGTCGTTGATGGCCTGGATCGCCGCATCGGTGTCGGCATAGGCGGTCAGCAGAGCCCGCTTGGCATCGGGATAGATTTCCATCGCCTGGTGCAGAAATTCGACACCGCTCATTTGGGGCATTCGCTGATCGGCCAGCAGCAGCGAGACGGGGGTATTGCGCGTTTTGAGTTCGCGCAAAGTTTCCAGCGCCGCTTTGCCAGACTCGGCCCGAATCACGCGATAGCGTTCCGAGAAATGACTGCGCAGGTCTCGCTCGATGGCGCGCAGAACCTCCGGATCGTCATCCACGGTCAACAGAACGGGCTTGGGCATGCAACCCTTTTAGGATATCTTCAGCACGACGCGGAAGGTGGCCTTCCCCGACATCATGCGCGCGTAAGCTTCCGGCGCTTGCTCCAGCGGATAGGTCTCGATCATGGGTTTGACGCCGGTCCGCGCCGCAAAGTTCATAGTGTCTTCCGAGTCGCTGGCGATGCCGGATGCCCAACCCTGGATGCTTCTCTGACGGCCCAGCAGTTGGTAGGGCGCGACTTCAATCGGATCGCCCGCCGCGCCCACCACCATCAGCCGTCCTTCGTCCCCCAGTCCTTCGATCATGGCGGACATAGCTTTGCCATTGGGTACTGTGGTGAGGATCACCTTGGCGCCGCCCATTTTCTGCAACTCCGCGGCCACGTCTACCGCTTGCGAATCCAGGTAGGCGTGGGCGCCCAACTTCTGCGCCAGGTCCGCTGAATCCTTGCCGCGCGAGATGGCCACGGTGCGGTAACCGGCACGGCTGGCGAACTGAACTGCCAGGTGTCCCAGACCTCCGATCGCTTGGATACCCACCAGATCGCCGGGCCGCGCACCGCTATGCCGCAGCGCATTGTACGTGGTGACGCCGGCGCACATCAGCGGACCGGCATCCTCAAACGCAAGCCCGTCGGGGATCAACGCCGGCGCTTGTGCCGGAGTCACCATGTACTCGGCATAGCCACCGTCTTGCGTAAAGCCGGAGATCTTCCCTACGCGGCAATTGATGAAATTTCCGCGGCGGCAGGCGACGCACTCGCCACAATGGCCACCGTACCAGCCAACGCCCACCGGCTGGCCGATTTTCCAAGCGTTCACGCCTTCGCCGAGTGCGTCGATCTCGCCCGCCACTTCATGACCGGGAATGCGCGGATAGGCGCTGGCCGGCATCTCCCCGGTCACCATCATGCTGTCGCTGTGGCACACACCGCAGGCACGCACCTTGATCCGCACCCAGCCGGCTTGGGGCTTGGGGATCTCCAGGTCAACGAGCTTTAGCTCGCCGCCGACTTTGTTCACTTGAATCGCTTTCATTTGCTTCTCCTCCCTAAGCAGCCGTACCTCGCGCCGCCTTCTCCATTGGAGACGCTCCCGGGCGTGTTGGATGCAAGATATCGACCCACCCATTCGGGCGGGTTGATATCCTGACAAGACATGAAACGTTTTCTGTTGGCTGTGCTGGGCGCCGGGTGCCTGGCTTCTGCGGCGGACCGGTATCCGGTGGAATGGAAGCAGGTGGATGAAGAACTGATGCAGCACTTCACCGCGCTGCTGAAGATGGACACCAGCAATCCGCCGGGCAATGAAACCAAGGCCGTGAACTATCTGCGGCCGATTCTGGAAAAGGAAGGGATTGAGGTCCAGGTGCTGGCGCTGGATCCGAACCGGGCGAATCTGGTGGCGCGCCTGCGCGGAAACGGGTCTAAGAAACCGATCGCGATAATGGGACACACCGATGTGGTCGGCGTGCAACGGGAGAAATGGCCGGTGGATCCGTTCGGCGCCATTCACAAGGATGGCTATATCTGGGGGCGCGGTTCATCAGACGACAAGCCGCACGTGGTCACCGGCCTGATGTTGCTGTTGATGCTGAAGCGAGCGCACGTGCCGCTGGATCGCGATGTGATCTTCATCGCCGAGTCCGGCGAGGAGGGCACCACCGGCCCAGGCATCGACTTTCTGGTGAATCAGCATTGGAACGATATCGCTTGCGAGTTTGCTTTGGCGGAAGGCGGATTCACAGCCTTGCGCAATGGCAAAGTGCGGTTCGTGCAGATTACGACCACAGAGAAGGCCCCGCGCACCACGCGCTTGGTGGCCCATGGCACGGCGGGACACGGGTCGATTCCCAAGGTCGACAATCCGATCCTGCATCTTTCGGCCGCGGTGGCGAAGTTCCAATCCTGGCAGCCGCCAATGCGCTTGAACGACACTACGCGCGCGTACTTTGAACGTCTGGCAACCATCAGTCCGCCGGAAGCGGCGCGCCGTTACAACCACATCACCGACCCCGCGGAGACTCTGGAGGTTCAGCGCTACCTGCTGGAGCGCGAGCCCAGCAACTATTCGGTGCTGCGGACGTCGATTGTCCCGACTATCTTTAAAGGCGGCTTTCGCTCCAACGTGATTCCGTCGGAAGCCGAGGCCACGCTCGACATCCGCGCCTTGCCGGATGAGAATCTGGAACAGCTTTATGAGCAGATTCGCCAGCAGATTAACGATCCGGCGGTGGAAGTGATCAGCGGCGGGACCACCGATTCCTCGCGGAAACCGAGTCCTCCGTCGCGGCTGGATACGGAGATGTTCCAGGCCATCGAACGGGTGCAGAAACGCATGTATCCGGAAGCGATCACGCTGCCGGCTCTATTGACGGCGGCTACCGACATGGCGCAAATGCGAGCCAAGGGCGTGCAGGCGTATGGCTGGGGCCCGATCGCCGAGGAGAGCGAGATGCAAGTACACGGGCCGCACTCAGACCAGGAGCGCGTGCTGGATAGCTCCATCCCGGCCATGATGCGGTTTCTGTGGAACACGGTGCTGGAGGTGGCTTCGCACTAGGCTTGTAGAGCGAGGGAGTTTTTCGGGCATCACGCCCATGACGACAGCAGCACCAGATAAGGTGCGATACTGATGTCAAGGAAGCACTATGATTGATGTTACGCAGGATATTCACTCGCTGACCACGTTCAAGCGCAATTCATCGAATCTGATGAAACGCATCAAGAAAACAGGCCGGCCGCTCGTGCTGACGGTTAACGGCAAGGCTCAAGCCATCGTCTTGGACGCGAGTGCGTACCAAGACGTGGCCAGCCACCTTGACGCGATAGCGAGCATTCGCCGGGGGCTGGCCCAAGCCAAGAAGGGGTTGGGGCGGTCCGTCGACGAAGTTTTTGACGATCTCGAACGCGAAGCGTGAAGTATAAAGTCATCGTTACGCCCGAAGCTGAAGCGGATTTACGGATTGCCTACCGGTACATTCGAAAGAATGCGCCACAAGCCGCGCGCGCATGGATAAAGGCCGCACGCATGAAGATAGCGAGCTTGGCCATCGATACCGAGCGCGCTCATTACGCCCCGGAGAGTGGCTCTTTTTCTCTACCGATTCGCGAGTTGCTATATGGCAGCGGTAACCGGCGAACGTATCGCATCCTGTTCGTCATTCTCGAGCGTTCCGTTTTTGTGCTCAACGTCCGGCACGGTTCCATGCCCGGCCTGGAACCGGAGCAATAGCGCCCACTTTCCGTGCGCGACCTCTACCCTCGCATGAAAGACGGGCGGGCCGTGGCCGTGCAAGCGACCAGCGAAGTGAATTTCCCACTGCTGTAATTCTCCATCCCTCCGCCGACCCGGGAGTTATGGCGCCGCGTTGTTCAATACCACGCAGCCCGCAAGTCCGGTATCGATGTTCCCTCCGTTATTGACCGCGGTATTGCCAATGATCGTACTGGGGCAGGTGGCGCCAATGCCAACAATGCGGTTACCCACGGTGCTGTTCCCGGTGAAGGTGCTGCCGACGACGTTGATACCGATGCCGTTGTTAAAGTTGGCAATGTTGTTGATCACCGTGCTGCCGGCGCCGACGTCGATGCCGGTGGATCCGTTGGAATCGATCAGCATCCTCTCAACGTGTTGACCGCTACCCGGAAGCAAGACTGCTTCGTACCCCATCCCATGGATGCCACCCTTCATCAAGGTGATATAGTTCGACGCCGGCGAACTCACCCCGTTTCCCGAGCCCGATGGGCTGCACCCGGTAACCGTGGGGGAGCCGTTGCAGACGGTGGGACCAAGGATACTGAAGCCGTTGAAGTCAATCGTGACATGATTCGCGGTGATCACGATCCCGTTCGTGTTAGCATCCGGAACGGTCAAGTTTCCGCTGAAGCGATAGCTACCCGGCTGAGAAATCGTCACCGGGCGTCACGCCGCCCGCTAAGGCGCGGTTCTGGTCTATGAGGACGACTCCGTCCACCGCAAACAGGCTGCCGCAAAGGCCGGCGAAGAGTGTCGCAAAGGTTAACCAGCGTAAGTGTGGCATCTTCTGTTTCCTCCTAAGAATTCGCTTGAATTGAAAGACATATTATCGACCGCCGGACTGCCGAAACCGCTGCCCCTGGACTGAATAAGCTGGCAGAATGAGGTGAGATGCGACAGCTACTCTACGGCTGTGAGGAGTTGTTGGAGAACACGTGGGGCGCTGAATCTCCGAACTGCACGATTCCAAAAGCACCGCCGTTCTTCCCCGCGACATTGTCAAAAGTCAGCCCGCTGCCCACCTCGAAACCAAGACCCATGTTGAGCGTCGCGGTATTGCCTTGGATGATGCTCGCGTTTCCGACGAAGAAGCCGATGCCACCGTTCCCAATCCCGATATTGTTCCGGACGATGCTACCCCGGCCACTGAGGACGCCGTTCCCGCCATTGGACTGCAGGCTGACGTTTTCTACACGCCCGCCCGGCCCGAGGATGACGCCGTGGCTACCCATGCCCGAGATCGTACCGTTGATGACGTGAACTCCGACCTGTCCGTTGGCGACTGGCCCGGTGCTCGAGATGGTGTAAGGATCTCCCGCCTTGACCCCGACACCGGTTCCCGTGGGACTGCAGGCGGTTACGATAGTCTCACCATTATTGCTGGTGGTGGTCGAACCGATCGGACAGACCGTGGGCCCCAATATCGAGAAGCCATTCAAATCGATGACCACGTTGTTGGCTTTTACTTCGATGCCGTTGGTGTTCGCATCCGGGACCGTGAGATTACCGGATAAGCGATAGGTCCCAGGGAGCGAGAGGGTGACTGGAAAGCCCGCCGCGTCGCCCGGCGTTACGCCGCCCGCTAAGGCGCGGTTCTGGTCGATGAGGACCACCCCGTCGACTGCAAACAGGCAGCCGGAAAGACCGGCGAAGAGTATCGGAAGAGCTAGCCATCGTAATCGAAAGGTTGGCATTTTCTGTTTCCTTCTTGAGAATTCTCTTGAATTGAAAGACATATTACCGCCCGCCGGACTGGCACGACCTGCAAGCGCCGAAACCGCTCCCGTTGGACTGAATGAACTGGCAGACGGTGGTGAGATGCGATAGCTGCTCCGGACTCAGTTCCGACGGGGAGAACGGAGTCTCCGTTTTGCCGTAGGTCAGCGGAGCGCCAGGCAGGGCGTGCAACGAAGTACCCCAGGCGCGGACTCCCAGCACTAGATTGGTTGCCGACGGCGAAGCCGCATTGCAAGCCCCCGCGACCGGCGTCGAGGCGAGCAGATTGATCACCACCGAGGTTGGCTTCGCCGGGGTAAGCGTATTGCTGAGTAAATCGTTTCGCACCGAGAGCGAAGTGAGCGCGTTGGGGGTCACCAAACAAGCACAGCAAGAAACCAACTCCTCGGCTGGGTCAAACGCATAGGCGTTGACACAAACTTTTCCGGAGGAGTCGGCGCCGTCCAGCGTGCTACCGCTGACGACACCGGTGTTTGTCAGGTCGATGAACGAATCGCCGACGTCGAGGTTACTGGCAAAGCGCACCAGAAATGGGCCGGGTGCGATGTTGGCGCCAGCCATAAGGGAGTCGGTGAATGTGACCGTAGTCTGCGCGCCGGCGGTTGTGGTCACGGTGGCTGTACCAGCGCCGAGATTGGTGGTGACCAGCGCAGCGGGCGGCGAGGCGCTGACGTCCGTTAGCGCGATGTTGGGCGGCAAGGTTTCGGCAATAGCCGCCGGCCCGGCTGGCTCCCGCACAGGCGGAGCGCAGGAGCCGGCCGCAGCCGTGACCGGCGTTCCAGCAACGTTGAAGACGAAGGAGGCGCCCAGCGGAATACCGCTCCCGGCGCTCTTGCAAACCTGAACCAAGCCCGTGTTGACCAGGAGCGCATCCGTGAACGAGACGGTGGTGAGAGCTGCCGCCGTCACGGTCACGTTGGCACTGCCCGCGCTCAGGTCCGCGTTGAGCAAGGCCCCTCCCGGCGTAGTGGTGACGGCCGTTAATACGACTCCTGCCGGTAAGGTTTCCGCGATTGCCAGCGTACCCGCAGGCTCCGTGAATGGCTTGCTGCAAGTGCCCGCTGGGGCTGGGCCCGCAGGGACGACCAGCGAATTTCCGGCGACGCTGAATGTGAAATTGGTTCCCACGGCGACGCCCGCCACGCCGACTTTGCATAAGCGCACCAGGCCCGAGCCCGCGGGCAAGACATTGATGCTGTCGATCGATCCCAAGAGCTGAAACGTGTCATCGGCGGCGTTGAGCTGGAACGTACCGGGAAGAAAGGAGGTCAAGGCCACAGGGTTCTGTGGCAAAGCGTCGGAGCTAAAGGCCGCCCCAGTTGGATCGGTCAGCAGAATCGAGAGTGTGGCCGAGCTGGAATTGGAAGCTGTCCCTGACGCGAGCACACCATATTGATCTGGCGGGGAGAAGTTGGCTACATTGATCACACCGCTGGGGCTCGAGAAGAACGACACTCCATCGATCGAGAAAGTTATGTTGGTGGTCGCGTACCGTCCGGTGATTGGATCCGGATTGAGATCTGGCGTTGCAGAATCGAACGTGTAGCTGCCGAACACAATGCCGCAGTTGACCAAAGCGCCGCATCCGTTGATTGCCTCGCTGTTCACCTGTCCGGTGAAGAAGAAGGTAACGGGGCTGGCGCCCGCGGATAGAGCGAGCAACAGGCAGATCGGGATGCTCCAGCAGAACTTCGCAGCCGCCATTTGTCTCTTTCAGAGGAATCCGAATGTACGTAAGAACGTTAACACGAATCAGTTAGGAATGCGTCCTCGTTTCGGTACGGGTTTCCTGTGGGTGCGTACTAGTACGTTTGAGGCGTTTGTGGGACGGGCGCCTGCGGCGTCCGAAAATGCTACAGCCGACGATTCTCTGACAACCTTGCTCACGGTTTGCATCGAGCCTGGGCAAACGCTTGATTCGGCACAGCCTGAGGCGTGTTTGCCCTGCCTGGGCCACTGGCTTACGACATGCGAGTGGCGTTGCATGCCGGTTTCTGACGACAAAGAGCACAACTCTAAGGATTGCCCCAACCGGAGCGGGGGCAGGACTCCGCGGAGGTCATTTGTGTCTTGGCTGCTGAGCGGTGGAGTCGCCACTTCGCTAGGCTCCCTTTTTTTATCCCGTGATCCGGTTCGTGAATCCTCCCCATGTGACGGAGGCCGCGGTGGATGAGGTGGTGGCGGGCAAGGTGAACGACCTGAAAGCCAACCCCGGCAAGATCGTGAAGTTCGGCAACAAGCCGGCGCTGCTGGTCCGGACGACGGAGACGGAGTGGAAAGCGCTGTCGGCGGTGTGCACTCATTTGAACTGCACGGTGCAGTATCAAGAGGCGACGTCGCAGATCTGGTGCGCGTGTCACAACGGCCTGTACGACCTGGACGGGCGGGTGGTATTCTGGCCTCTGTTCCGTTTTTGTACTCAACGTCCGGCACGGTTCCATGCTCACGCTGGAACCGGAGCAATAGTGCCTACTTTTCATGCGCGACCTCTACCAAGACAAACTCCGCACCAAGCAGCAGATCGCCGAGCAAATCAAGCCGGGTGACTCGATCGTGCTGGGGAGCTTTTCGGGCGAGCCCCACGGCTGCATGCGGGCGTTCGGACAGTTTGCTTCTCACATCACGCCCATCCACATAAGCGCCTCCTTTCTCACCGGCGGCGCCGAGTTTCTGATGCGGCCGGGGGTCAAGTGCTTTTCCGGTTTTCTCGGTCCGTATGAGCGTGCCGCCCGCGCCCGGTTTGACAACGTCGTGTTTACGCCGGTTCAGTTCACCGCCGCCCTCGGATGGCTGATCGGTAGCGATCCGCCGGATTATTTCATTCACCGCGTCACTCCTCCGGACGAGCGCGGGCATTTCAATTACTCGCTCACCAGCAGTTGGGAGTACCGGACGCACCAGTGGCTTCGCCGGCATTCGCCCTCCACAAAAATCGTGGTGGAAGTGAATCCGCATCTCCCGCGTGTATTCGGGCTGGAGGAGTTCGGCAACAACAGCGTCTCTATCGAAGAAGTCGACTTGATCGTGGAAGACGACACGCCCATGCTGGTGTTTCCCACGCAACCTTCCACCGGGATCGACCAGAGCATCGCCGCGCATGTGGCCAATCTGGTGGAGGATCGGTCGACTGTACAGTTGGGCATCGGCACCTTGCCGATGCTGATCGGACATCTGCTCTGCGACCGCAAGGATTTGGGAGTCCACACGGAGATGTTGTGTGACGCTCACCTCGAACTGATTGAAGCGGGTTCGGTCACCAACGCCCACAAAGGCCTGTACAACGGCCGCTCGATCGCCACTTTTGCCATTGGAGGGCCCAAGCTTTGGAACTGGGCGCGGGAGAATCCGGAACTGGCGATGCTGCCCGTGGAGGAAGTGAACGCCGCAAAGGTTTTGTCCCAGGTGAACACGATGGTGAGCATCAACAGCGTCTTGAGCATCGATCTGGCCGGCCAGGCCTGTGCGCATTGCCTGGGACCGGCGACGTATAGTGGCCTGGGCGGCGCGTTTGAGTTTGCTTACGGCGCGCAGCTTTCTCCGGGTGGCAAGAGCATCCTCTGTCTGCCGTCCACCGTGACGCTTAAGGATGGCAGCGTCGTTTCGAATATCGCGGCCGTCCATCCGCTGGGAACCAGGGTTACGGTGCCAGAGCATTGCGTGGATTGGGTGGTGACCGAATATGGCGCTGTTCGCCTGAAATATCGCTACATGGAAAGTCGAGCGGCCGCGCTGATCTCGATCGCTCATCCCAATTTCCGCGACGATCTGGCGCGTCAGGCCGAAAGCAATGGTCTGCGCCTGAGCAAGGGTGCGGAACTGGAACGGTCATGAACACTCTAAAACTAGAGCGCGATTCGGAACTGGCCGGGTTGGCCACCATCACCTTGAACCGGCCGGAGAAACTGAATGCGATCAACTCCCAAATGCATGCCGAGTTGCAGGCGGTGTGCGCCGAGTTGCGCGGAGATTCGGCAACGCGGGTTGTGATTGTCACCGGCGCGGGCCGCGCCTTCTCGGCGGGCGCCGACCTCACCGATCGCGCCCTTGCGCCGGGCGGCAGCGTTCTCGAATCCCGCCGCCTGGCCGGCACGGGCAATGTCACGGCCGCCGCGTTGGAAGGGCTGGATCAGGTGACGATTGGCGCGGTGAACGGTTTGGCGGTGGGAGGCGCGGTCGTATTTCTCGCGTGCCTGGACCTGCGGCTGGCTGCCGAGAGCGCCTGGTTCTCCATACCGGAGATCGATCTACACATTCCGCTTACGTGGAATGCGCTGCCTCGTCTGATGCGCGAACTGGGGCCCGCGCGCACGCGGGAATTGGTGATGACAGGCGATCGCTTCACGGCGCAGCAGGCACTTCAATGGGGCTTGGTCAATCACCTTTTTCAGGAGGACGCGCTGCTGGGGCAGGCCCGTGCCTTGGCGGCGAAGCTACTCAAGAAAGACCCGCTCTCCTTGGCGCTGACGAAATCCACCACGCGCGCGCTGGCCAATCTGATGGTCCCCATCGATGCCACGCATAGCGACCGCGAGTACTTGCTCTTTGCATCCAGGTCCTGAAGTGGTACATTGCTACCAAATGCGAGTGTTTGGCTGGTTATTTCTGATGGCGCCCTTGTGCCTGTTCGCACAGAAGGTGCACACTGAGTTCGACGAGACCGTCACTTTCTCCCAATACAAGACGTTTGCGATCCGTGAGGGCCAGCTCAACAGTAGGAACCCGGCCTTGAACAACGAACTCGTGCGCAAGAAGATCGATGCGGAGCTACGCCGCCGCCTGACGGAGAAAGGGTTGGTGGAGGTAACGGAAAAACCCGATCTCAACGTGCGGTATTCGCTGGGAGCGGCCAATCACCGCGAGGTGGATGTGTATCCCTATGGCTGGGGCGCACGGCGCTATGTTATCCACTACACGGAAGGCACGCTGATCATCGATTTGCGCGACCCCAAGCGCAAGGCGCTCGTCTGGCGCACCATCACCACGGAAGACAAGGACACCGGCGCCAAGGTGGCCGATCATTTGCCGGACATGGTGAAGAAGGCCATCGAGAAATATCCGCCGCACAAATAGGCGGGCCGTCATTCTGAGCCGCGAAGGCCAAGCCTACTTCGGCGCACGCGCCGCTGCTTCACGGCATCGGCCGAGCATCCGTTACGTAGGATGATGGAAGAAGTGTCCAATCCCTTGTTTCCGATCGTACAGAAACCCGTTACTACCGGTTCACTCGACCCAGTGTGCGGCATGACGGTGAATCCGGAAAAGGCGGCGGGCTCTACTGAATTTGCGGACAAGAAATACTATTTCTGTTCGAAAGGCTGCTTGCAGAGATTTGAGGCGGACCCGCGGAAGTATCTACAGCCGCAACGGGCCTTCGAGCCGATGGCATCGTCATCGAGTTCGCTCGACCCGGTGTGCGGCATGACGGTGAATCTGGAAAAGGCAGCGGGCTCTACTGAATTTGCGGACAAGAAATACTATTTCTGTTCGAAGGGCTGCTTGCAGAGTTTTGAGGCGGAGCCGCGGAACTATGTGCAGCCGCAACGGGCCTTCGAGCCGATGGCATCGTCATCGAGTTCACTCGACCCGGTGTGCGGCATCACGGTGAATCCGGAAAAGGCAGCGGGCTCTACTGAATTTGCGGACAAGAAATACTATTTCTGTTCGAAAAGCTGCTTGCAGAGGTTTGAGGCGGAACCGCAGAAGTATGCGCAGCCGCGGCCTGCTGCTTCGCTGGATCCGGTTTGCGGCATGACGGTGGATTCGGAAGAGGCAGCGGGTTGGACCGAGTTTGCAGGCAAGAAATACTATTTCTGTTCTCAAGGGTGCCTGCTGAAATTTGAAGCGGACCCTGCGCGATATCTGGAGGCGCAAGGCGCTCCCGCGCCAATGGCGACGGCGGCGGCAGCGCCAAGCAATGAATACACCTGCCCAATGCACCCTGAGGTGCGGCAGATCGGCCCAGGCGACTGCCCTAAATGCGGCATGGCGCTGGAGCCGGCTACGGTTTCTCTGACTACGGACGAAGAACCAAACGCGGAACTCATCGGCATGACGAGGCGATTCTGGGTCGGCGTACTGTTTACAGCGCCCATCTTTGGAATGATGCTGCTCGGTCGGCATCTGCCCTGGCTGGAACTGACGCTGGCGACACCCGTGGTTCTGGGCTGCGGTTGGCCTTTCTTCCAGCGTGTTTGGGCATCGCTGGTGCATCGCAGTCCGAATATGTTCACACTGATCGGAATGGGCACGGGCACGGCGTATTTGTACAGCTTGCTGGCCACAATCCGACCGGAGATGTTGCCTGCGGCGTTCCGTCATCACGGGGAAGTAGCCGTGTACTTTGAGCCCGCAGCCGTGATTGTAACTCTGGTGCTGCTGGGCCAGGTTCTGGAACTGCGAGCCCGCCAGCAAACCTCCAGTGCGTTGAAGTCGCTGCTGGGATTGGCGCCTAAAACAGCGCGGCTGGTGCAGGGCAATGGCAACGAGATGGACATTCCGCTCGATCAAGTGAGAGCCGGGCACCGCCTGCGTGTGCGCCCCGGAGAGAAGATTCCGGTGGACGGCTCTGTGTTGGACGGTAGTAGCTCCGTGGACGAGTCCATGATTACCGGCGAGGCCATGCCGGTTGAAAAAGAGCCCGGCGGCAAAGTGACCGGCGGCACGGTGAATGGCACAGGCAGCTTTATTTTCAAAGCCGAACGCGTCGGCGCAGATACGCTGCTGGCACAGATCGTCAAGATGGTGAGCGAAGCCCAGCGCAGCCGCGCGCCGGTGCAACGCTTGGCGGACAAAGTAGCGGGTTGGTTTGTGCCGGCAGTGATCGCCATCGCCGTGCTGACGTTTGTTGCCTGGGCCATCTGGGGGCCGGAACCGCGGTTAGCGTACGCGCTGGTGAACGCCATCGCCGTGCTGATTATCGCCTGCCCCTGCGCGCTTGGCTTAGCCACTCCCATGTCGATCATGGCTGGAACGGGAAGAGGGGCGACCGCGGGAATTTTGATTCGCGATGCCGAGGCATTGGAGCTGCTGGAGAAAATAGACACATTGGTGGTGGATAAGACGGGCACGTTGACGGAAGGAAAACCGAAGCTGGTGCACGCGCCCGATAGCGAAACTCTGCGCTTGGCGGCCAGCGTGGAGCAATTGAGTGAGCACCCGTTGGCCGCGGCGATCATAGCCGGGGCACGCGCGCGAGGATTGGCGCTGGCGCCGGCCGAGCAATTTCAATCGACCACCGGGCGGGGCGTCTCCGCGATGGTGGAAGGCAAAACAGTGACCGTGGATAATGTTGCGTTCGGCAGCGAGGCGGAAGAGCTGTGGCGGCAAGGCCAAACCGTGGTGTTCGTGCGCGTGGACGGCAGGCCGGCGGGATTGATCGGCATCGCCGATCCAATTCGGGAAACGACGCCGGCCGCGCTGGCTGCTTTGCACGCCGACGGCGTTCGCGTGGTGATGCTTACCGGCGATCATCGGGAAACTGCGGAAATCGTGGCCAAGCGGCTGGGCATCGATGAAGTCCACGCCGAGGTGCTGCCGGCAGGAAAAGCGGAGATCGTCAAACAACTGCAGAGCCAGGGCCGCAAAGTAGCGATGGCCGGAGATGGCGTCAATGACGCGCCCGCGTTGGCGCAGGCCAATGTCGGTATCGCCATGGGAACCGGAACCGATGTCGCCATGGAGACCGCCGGCGTGACGCTGATTCACGGCGATCTGCTGGGAATCGCGCGGGCGCGCCGACTGAGCCGCGCTACTCTGAGAAACATCCGCCAGAATCTGTTCTTCGCGTTTCTGTACAATACGCTGGGCGTGCCGATTGCCGCCGGCATTCTCTATCCATTCTTCGGGTTGCTGCTGAGCCCGGTGATCGCGAGCGCCGCGATGAGCTTGAGTTCCGTTTCCGTGATCGCGAATGCGCTGCGTCTGCGCAAACTGGAGCTTTCGGCGAGGTGATCGATCTTCATACGCACACCTATGAGTCGGATGGCACGTATAGCCCCGCGGAGTTGATTGAAGCGGCGCGGGCGTTGCGGCTGGAAGCACTGGCGATTACCGATCACGACACGTTCGCAGGCTACGACCAAGCTTTGCCCCTGGCGCGGGAGCACAATTTCGATCTGATCTGCGGGCTGGAGATGAACACCCGGCACGAGAGCCACCGGGTGTTTAGCATCCATATGCTGGTGTACTTTTTGCATCAGCCGCCTCCGGCCGAGTTTCGGGCCTGGCTGGAGGAAATCCTGGAAGGCCGGCGCGACCGCAATCGGCGGCTGATCCGCAATCTGCAAGAGGCCGGCGTCGACATCGAACTGCACGAAGTGGAGAAGATGGGGCGGACGCTCACCGGAAGGCCGCATTTCGCGAAGGTGCTGGTGAACAAGGGATACGCGGCCACGGCGGAGGACGCGTTCCGGCGCTATCTGGGAGAGAACGCGCCGCACTATGCGGAACGGCACGGCCCGGACACGACTTACGCGATTGAGCGCGTGCGCGCCGCTGGCGGCCTGCCTGTGCTGGCGCATCCGGTTCGGCTAGGCGTCGCCGATCCTCAGCGCGAAGCCAAACTGATTGGGGATTTGCGCGATGCGGGAATGGGTGGGATTGAAGTGCATCATTCCGATCACGACAAAGAGGACGTGGAGCGGTATGCGCGGCTGGCGGCGAAGCTCGGCCTAGCTGTGACAGGAGGATCGGATTTTCATGGCGCGGCCAAACCGGGGCTTTCGCTAGGGACTGGTTACGGTGGGAACGTGCAGGTTCCGCGCAGCGTGCTGGACGGGTTGCGGAGTTTCCGATGATGCTGGGAGCGCGTAGTGGTACCGCCTGTGATACCATTGAGTTGTGTCGAACGCGGCGAAGCTCTTCGCCAAAATGCGGCGCAATCCGCGTGATTGGCGAATTGAGGATTTGAAAGTGGTGGCCCGCAGTTTGGGTATCGACCACGATCAACACGGGACGAGCCACGTCGTGTTTCGGCATCCGACCGCTGGGCGGCTCTCGGTGCCGGCGCATCGGCCAATCAAGCCGGTGTATGTTCGTCTATTTGTAGACTTGCTCAGCAGAGTAGGTGAGACCCATGAAGATTGACAAAACGCTCATTCACTCCTACCCATTTACCATACGGCCTCTCTCAGAAGAGGACGGTGGCGGATTCGCCATTGAGTACCCGGACTTGCCGGGGTGCATTTCCGACGGGGACACTCCTGAGGAGGCCTTCAACCATGGCTACGATGCTGTCAAGTCCTATCTGCTGAGTTGTGCTAAGCACGACGATGTCATTCCAAAGCCAAGCGAAGCCAGCGGGCAATGGCGGCAACGGGTGCCTCGCAGCCTGCATGCGCGCCTCGTCGCCAAGGCTCGGCAGGAAGGCGTTAGCCTGAACACGCTGGTAACGGCCATGATCGCCGAGGGACTGGGCAAGAGACGGGCTTCCTAGCCTAGGGCCGACGGGCCTTCAAGACTTGGCCCTTCGAGGCAGTTCGCGGAATAACAACTCCACCTACTGATTCAACAGCTCTTCGTAATAGCGCTCATACTGCGGAATGATGCGCGAGGTGGCAAAGCGCTCGGCGGCGGTGCGGCGGGCGGCGGCGGACATTCTCTGGTGGAGCGCTGGATCGGTGAGCAGTTCGATGGCGCGGGCCGACTGAGCGGGGAGATCTCCTACCGCCTCCAGGAATCCGTCCACGCCGTGAGTGATCAACTCGGGCACGCCGCCGACGCGGGTGGCGATGGGCGGCACTCCGCAGGCCATGGCTTCCAGCGCCGCCAAGCCGAAAGATTCCATTTCGCTTGGCAGCAGGAGAACATGCACTTGCGGAAAGAGGCGCTCCACATGATCCTGTTTGCCCAGGAAATCGACGTGCTGCTGAAGGCCCATCTCGCGCGCCAGGCGCTCGGCGGGTCCGCGGTCGGGGCCGTCGCCGACCATCCAAAGACGCGCGGGCACTTTCTTTACCACCTCGGCCAGAATGCGAATGCAATCCAGCACGCGCTTGACCGGACGAAAGTTCGAGATGTGCATCAGGCGGAGCTCGGCGGGCGGATTTCCCGGGCGATACATGTCGATATTCACAAAGTTGTGAATGACGCGGATCTCGTTGCGGATACCGAACACTTCTTGTGTCTGGCGCCGCAGATCGTCGCTGATGCTGGTGATCCCGTCGCTCTTTTCGATGGAGAAGCGCGTAATGGCGAAATAGGACGGGTCCACGCCGACCAGTGTGATGTCGGTTCCGTGCAGCGTGGTGACGAACGGCAGCTTGCGCCGGCCGGCGAGCATTTGTTGCGCCAGCATCGCCGAGATGGAGTGCGGGATGGCATAATGCACGTGCAGCAGATCGAGATTATAGCTTTCGGTGACGTCGGCCATACGCGAGGCCAGCGCCAGGCAGTAGGGCGGATATTGGAACAGCGGATAGTTGGAAACCTCGACCTCGTGATAGTGAATGTTCGGAAGGCAAGGATCGAGCCGGATGGGATTGGCGTAGGTAATGAAGTGAACCTCGTGGCCGCGGGTGGCCAGCTCCAGGCCGAGTTCGGTGGCGACGATGCCGCTGCCGCCGTAGGTGGGATAGCAGGTAATTCCGATCTTCATAAGACTTGGGGAATCAGCTCTCCGTAGCCGATTTGGCCGTGCAGATTCTGATCGGGGCTGGCGACGTCGCCGCCGCCGAACCACACGCGGACGCGGTTGGGCTCGACGATCACCGTCGGGTCGCAGATCACCTGAGAATCCCAGGGCTCGCTGCCGGCAATGACCAGCGGTTGTTTTTGCCAGTGGACTCCGTCGGTGGAGCGGGCGAGCAAGAGACGGCGTTTTTCATGTGGGTCGCGTCCGGTGTAGAGCATCCAATAATAACCGTAACCGAGCCAAACCGCCGGCTCGCCTAAGCCGTGCGCATCGGGTGTGCCGTATTCGCCGAGTTCGAGAATGGGGTTGCCGCGGAGCTTGGACCAAGAGACGCCGTCGTCGGAAACAGCCACGCCCAAGCGCTGGCGGCGCGCGCGATCCATGCCGGTGTAGTACAGATACAGACGGTTGTTCTGCCGGATGATGCACGGGTCGGCCACTCCGCGTTCGTCCCAACTGCCGTAGGGGCCGAGTTCCAGAACAAGACCTTCGCGGCGGAAGTTCCGTCCGTCCGTTGACCGGGCCAGAGCAATTTGCGCAGTGTCGCCGGTCTGGTAGTAATAGAAGACCTCGCTGCCTTGGGCCATGGCGGCGCCATTGGCGGCGATGTAGCCGCCCTCGGCGGAGAGCACTTTACCCTCCCGCTGCCAAACCAGTCCGTCCGTCGATTTCGCCAGGCCCGTGTGCCAACTTTTGCCATCGAATCCGGAATAGTAATTCCAGAGCTGGCCTTGATACGGAATCACCGAGGGATTGAGCGCATCGACACTGTCCCAATCGCCGCGGGTCATCACCGGACTTGGCCGAGCGCGCCACTCCCAGCGGACATTGGCGGTTGCGCCAGTTGGGGGCAGTGCAAAATCGCGATAGCGGGAGCAGCTAGAGAGCATGAGCAGCAGCGCGAGCGCGGCCAGTCTCATGTAGCTATTTCCCCACTTAAAAATTGCGGTCTGCGACGACAGGACCACTCCCTGCGGTCGTGGCTCTGAAAGGTCTCGTTGAAGGCACGTGAGTTACCAGCTGAGCCGCGCCCGAAGGAAGCGGTCCGAACGGCCAAAAGACGAATTTTAAGTGGGAAAGCTTCTAGCTGAATTCTCAGGCCCGCTCGTTGCCCAAGGGACATCCGGAACATGCGCTTGACGCTCATTGGATCGACCGGACCACGACGGGCGCAAAATTTCCAGTCGACATTTGCGATTGGGGCAGAGTGAGTTTCATGTAGCCAGCCGGATTTTCAGGCCAGCGCCCTGCCCGGGACGCGAATCGAGCAACAGTTCTCCACCGAGCGTTCGGACACGGCGCTTGATGCTCATCGGGCCGAGCCTCAGCAGTTCCAGTTCCTCCAGCGAATACTTGCCGCTGAAGGGGAAGCCATGGCCGTTGTCTTCAATCATGATCTCGAGGGAATTTTCCGTGCGCTGGATGGTGACGGCGACGCGGGTGGCTTGCGAATGCTTCTGCACATTGTAGAGCGCCTCGCGCACAATCTGCAGCAGTTCGAGCGAGACTTCCGGCTCGGCCGGCTCGGCAAAGTCGCCGCTGACGAAGGTCGCGGGAATGCCGCTGTCCTTCTGGAACTGTTCCACCACTCGTCTCAAAGTGGCGTTGAGGCTGCCTTCAATATCCACCGGGCGCATGCTGCGCACAAACGTGCGCAGTTCGTTTACCTGCGATTTGCAAAGATCCTGAAGCTGCAAGAGCTCTTCGGTGGCCGCGGATTGATCGCGCAACAGCAGCTTGCGAATGATTTCCAGCCGCATCTGAAAACTGATGAAGCTCTGCAACGGGCCGTCGTGAAAATCGGCGGCGATGCGCTGGCGTTCCGATTCCCGCGCCTTCTCGGCGTCATAGCGATATAACACCGTCTGGCGCGATGCGTTGGACAGCCGATCTTCCAGATATTGCCGTTGAATGGCGACCACGCAAGCGAGAATGCCGGCTGAGATCAGGCCGGGGCGGAGCACAGCGATATGCAGCGGTTGGATCAGTTGCAACAGTGTGATGGAGCCGACCAGCACAACCAGCGATTTCCACCAGGGATGCAGCATTACTGCATTGAGCAGCACATAGGCGTAGAAAACCGAACTTACCCAAGGGCTGTAAGCGGAGATGCTGATGGCCGACAGAAAGAAGAAAATGCAATCGAGCGCCAGATCAAGCGTGGGATGACCGGCTTCTTCGAGACTACGCCAAAACAATGCCACGCAAGCGTAGGCGGCGTAAAGAGCGAACAGAACCACCCTCTCCGTGATGGCGGAGCCGGTTGACGTGAGTTGAAGCGCCAGACAACTCAACGCCAACAGGATGCGGATCAAACTGAGAAGGCGTCGCCACGAGTGCGGAAACATGCTTCTTCTAAGGCTCGATATAGATGCGTACGTGATTGCTCTGCTGGCCGCCGGCAGCCTCTATGTAGAGATCAGCCGGGCCGGCATTGACTAGCCGGGGCAATTGAATCTCAACCATGTAAAATCCGATGTAACCGGGCGCGAGCACGGCTTGCGTCACCTCCACCGGATTGCCCTCCAGCCACGCGGTAACCGGAGCGACCACGGCCGGCGGGTCGTTGAGAGGCGCCGCTACGCCGGTCGGCCATTCCGGACGGACGCGGCCCAGGCCGGTTGCCAGGATCTGGATGCGCGATCCGGAGTGAGCCGGTTTGGAAGCATCCAGCAGAACAGCGCTGTCGGCGTCGAGCAGCAAGGGCGTTCCATCCGGATCCACGAAAATGGCGGGGGATGTTGGCTGCAACGGAATCCCGACCGTGAAGGGACCGGTTCGACCCTGAAGAGTGAGCGCCACAGTATTGCCTGTAATTTCAAAGGGCACTTGAATCTGCGAGGCGGTGTCGGACGCGTTGAGAACCGGAAAGGACGCTGAAGCGGACCCTGCCTTGGTGACCCGTGTTCCCAGTACACTCAATAAACTGCCAGGGGCGGCGGCGCGGGCGCTGTAGTCAGCCGCATTCACTACTTGCACGTACTTGAGCCGGTGCGGCGCCAGGGTGGAATAGACGCCATACCCATCCAGCGCGACATACAATTGATGGCCGCCGGAATCCAGTTTCACGTCCATCACCGCCGCAGACGGCAATCCGCTGCTGGCGCCAGTCCAACTGGTTGCCCGCCCGGCCGCGGTCAGGTCGGTAGTGGTGAAGAACAGGCCGGCGTCGGTAGCGACATAGATGGAACCACTGGCGGCATCGGCGGTGATCCCGTGGGCTGAAGAGTTGGGAGGCAGATTCGTGGTCATGTCATCCCAGAATTGCCCGCCATTCATAGTCCGAAACACAACGCCGCTTTTGGCGCTTAGAGCCGCCAAGGCGATGCGGGGATCCTTGGGATCGATCCAGATGGATTCCACTGCGCCAAGATCGGAAAGAGCTTGTTGCGACCAGGTGTTGAAAAGATCGGAGGTAGCGAACAAGCGTCCTTCGGAGTCGCCCGCATAGACGGTATTGCCCTGGCGAGCGAAGGCGGTAATCGTCTTTCCAAAAATCCGGGAGAGTGCCTGTTTGACGTTGTTGTCCCGCTCGGTCTCCAGGCTGCTGCTCAGACGCCAGGCCGACTTTTGGCCCGGAGCCCATTCTATGATTTGGGGAGCCGCCCCTGGGGACGTGGTTTTCAATGCCAGGCGAAATCCTTGCGTCCCGCCCGGTACGCTGAGTAAGCGCTGGACCGGCAGATTGGGCAGACCATCATTGATCCCGGTCCAGGATCGGCCGCCATCCGCCGAGCGCCAGACGCCGTTTGCCGCGGCTACTACCAGCACATCGGCAGATTGCGGAGAAACGGCCAGATCGGAAAGCGCCGAACCGAGAATCGATTGGCCTTTATAGGCGGTCAAATTGGTCCAGCTTGCTCCACCGTCATCGGACCGGTAGGCATTCTGGCCGGCAGCATACACTCTGGCGCTAGCAACCGCCTGAATCCTGGGCTCTCCAGCCTCGGGAGCTGCGGCAACAGCGCTGTTTGCGACCGCTGGCACGGACGCGCCGGGAGCTAATTTCCAGCTTTCCAGATCCGATGTCTGGTAGATTCTGCCTGAAGGGGCTAAGGCGTACAGCGTAGAACCATCGGGGCTAAACCAGACCCGATCTACCGGGCCGGTGGCGAATGAGGGTAGCCCTGACTCGATGGCCGAATTACCAACGTGGCGCCAAGCCAGTTCCGGCAGCGCGGATTGGCCGAGGAGGGCGACCGGAAACCCGACTAGAACCACGACTCCCAGAACGTTCAGGAGGGGCATCTTCCAGGATGTGGCGTGTCGACACATACACGAGTCTATTCTAACCTTTTTTGGGCCTTCATTTCTGGCCGGCCCCCAACTGGCACAATTTCTTGCGGTCTTTTTGGCACCGGCCCTCTTCTTGCTAAGCAATTTTGGTGGTAGACTGAGACTTCACCGTTAACCACTTAATGGTGGCATCGGCCACCCTGGTGGATATCTTTATGTTGGGCTCGTGTTTCAAGAGCGCACTGGCGGCGTGTCTCCTTTGGGGGGCTGCCAGCGGTGTGTCCTGGGCGCAACTCTTCCCCGCCTCGCCGGAACAGGCGGCAACGGTTATCAGCGTCACTGGCCGGGTCTCGGTGCTGCATGATTCAGAGCCTTGGGCGCTGAATGTCGGCGATTCGGTCCAAGTAAGACAGGTGATCCTTACCGGTCCAGACGGCTTCGCGCAGTTTCAGGTTGCCGATGGCAGTACTTTTGAGGTCTATCCGAACTCGAACATCGTGTTTCGGAAAAATCCTTCCAGCTTGCGCGATCTCCTCGACGTGCTGGTGGGACGGGTGAAAATCCACATCCAAAAGTGGGGCAATCAACCCAATCCGAACCAGATTCATACGCCAACCGCGGTGATTTCGGTGCGCGGCACCACCTTTGACGTCACCGTGGACGAGGAGAATGCCTCGACGGTCGTAAGCGTGGAAGAAGGAACAGTGGACGTCCGCCATGCGCTGAAGGGCGACACTCGTACGGTCAACGCGGGCGAGTCCATCACCGTTTACCGGGATCAGCCGCTGGCACGGAACCTGATCGACAAGGGTACAGTGGCGCGTCAGGTAATGAAGAGCGTGACTGAGGCGCTCTACACGGTAGTGTCGAACGGCCGCGGACTGAAAGGCGTTACCGGTGTAGGCGGCGGCACCCTGGGGAGCGGGCAGACCGGACCTCCAAAGGCGCCACCGGTGCCCGTACCACCTCCTCCTCCGCCGCCCGCACCGCCGCATTAGCGCCGGGCTCATGTACTGTCCCGCCTGCGCGGCTCCGATCGAAACGGGTTCCGCCGTTTGTCTGAAGTGCGGTGAGCCGGTCGTCCCTATCGCCGCGCCGCCCGTTCGTCCTGAGAATCCCCCGTCTGTGCGCATCGCGGGGCGGCTACTTTGGATTACCATCGCGATTGGCTTATGCGACATAGCGTATGTCATCGTCCGCTATGGCTCCGCGGTGGCTCTAACGCCGAGTTTTCTGTTCTTCGGTTTCCTTGAGATGGCCGCCTGGATCGCCGCGGTCGTGCTGACATTACGCCGCAACAATGCGGCGCGGGTGGTGTTGCTTCTGCTGGTTGCATTTTCAGTTCTCAATACGCTTCGAAACATGGTGATGACTCATTCCCTGTCAGTGGACTTTCTGTGGCTTTTGGAGTTAGGGATGCGGGTTGCGGCAAGCTACTTTCTGCTGCGGCCTGAAAGCAACGCCTGGTTCCGGGCCAGGCCTGTGGCACCATAAAGCATGTCCGATCCGCTGCTGCACTGGCGCGCCGAGTTTCCCTCACTCGAGACCTCCGTCCATCTTATTAGTCACTCTCTTGGCGCCATGCCCCGCCGCACCCGCGACCGGCTGAATGAGTATGCCGACGTCTGGACCACCCGCAGCATTCGCGCCTGGGAGGAAGGCTGGTGGGAGATGCCGATTACCGTCGGCAACCTGGTTGGGCAGATCATCGGCGCCGGCCCGGGCGAGGTGACCATGCACCCCAACGTCTCCATCTGCCAGAGCATCGTCGCCTCGTGCATAGATTTCTCCGGCAAGCGCAACAAGATCGTCTCCGAGGGCCTGAATTTTCCTTCCAATTTCTACGTCCACCACCAAACCGGTGCCCGGGTTGTGTCCGTACCTTCCGAGGACGGCATCACGATTCCGCAGGACAAGCTGCTCGCCGCCATTGATGAGGAAACCGCGCTGGTTTCTGTCTCCCACGTCATCTTCAAGAGCGCCTTCGTTCAGGATTTGGCCGCGATCGTCCGGCGCGCCCATCAGATGGGCGCGCTGGTGATGGCCGACCTATATCAATCGGCGGGCACGCTTCCCATCGACGTGCGGGGCCTGGACGTCGACTTCGCCACCGGCGGTTCCGTAAAGTGGCTGTGCGGCGGTCCGGGCGCCGGCTACCTCTACGTACGCCGCGACTTGTGGCCGAAGCTGGAGCCCAAAGTCACGGGGTGGATGGCTCACAAGCGTCCTTTTGAATTTGAATCTGGTCAGATCGATTACGCCGACGATGCCTTTCGCTTTCTGACGGGTACCCCGGCGATTCCCGCGCTGTACGCCGCGCGTTCCGGCTACGAGATTATCAACCAGGTGGGCGTGCCAGCGATCCGCGAGAAGTCGCTTCGTCAGACGCAACGGCTGATGGAACTGGCGGAGGATGCCGGGTTCCGCGTCAATACGCCCCGAAACCCGCTGCACCGTGGTGGCACTGTCACGGTCGATGTTCCCGACGGGAAAACCGTGACCAAGGAGTTGTTGCGGCGCGACATCCTGATTGACTACCGCCCTGGCGCCGGCATCCGGATCGCTCCGCACTTTTATACGAATGACGAAGAGATCGAGCTGGTCATTGGCCAGATACGCGAGATCTGCGGGGTCATGGCGTGAGCGGTAGTTGCACCTGGCCAAGCGTCCTGCTAGTGTGAGTTTAATGACAGTCAGCTTTCTGGAACTTTCCTGGTTCAGGAGTTTTCTGCAGCAGTAGGTTTACTGCTGGTAACAGGGGGCAGGTCCATGTTCAGACTTTGGCCGTTGTTGTGCGTGCTCACGCTCTTAACCGCTCCGCTGTGGGGCCAAGCCCCGACCGGAGCCATCTCAGGAACTGTCACGGATGAGTCGGGCGCGGTCGTCCCGAACGCAAAGGTGACGATCACCAGCAAAGCAACTGGCGCGGTGCGGGAACTTCAATCCAGCCCGGATGGAACGTATTCGGCCGCCAGTTTGCCCGCCGGTACCTATGAGGTCCGCGCCGAAGCCCAAGGCTTCCGTGTTCTGGTGCGGCCCGTAACCGTCGAAACCGGTACCACCGTAACCGCAAACATGCCCATGCAAGTGGGCAAAAATATCGATGTGATTACCGTCGAGGAATCCGCGGCCAATATCAACTACGAATCCAATACGGTGCAGGGTGTGGTCAGTACACAGCAGATTGAAAACCTGCCGCTGAACGGCCGCAGTTTTTTGAATCTGGCTCAGTTAGAGCCGGGCGTGTTGGTTACGCCCGCCAATCCGGCACAGTTCAACGCGCAGTTTAGCGTCTCGGTGCTGGGCGGGCCGGCTTCGCACACGTCGATCACGGTGGATGGCGGGAATATTCGCAATCCGGTGGAGGGCGGCACAGGGACCAACTTCTCTCAAGAAGTGGTGCAGGAATTTCAACTTTCCAGCAACAACTTCGATCTCTCTACCGGCATCACTGCCTTTGGCGCCATCAACATTGTTACCAAATCCGGCACCAATGAGTTTCATGGCGCGGGTTATTTCTATTTCCGTGATCACAACACGGCGGCGTATCCCAGTCTGAACCGGAATCCCTTGACCAACGATTTGTTCTTCGCCCGCCGTCAACCCGGTGTTTTGGTCGGCGGTCCGATCAAGAAGGACAAACTCTTCTTCTTTGCCAACTACGAATACACCAGCCAGGCCGGTGTTTATGTGGTCACTCCCGACATACCGTCGCTGGCGCTGTTTCAAACCCTCGCGCCCGCCCCGTATCACGGCAAGACGCTCAGCGCCAAGTTCGATTACCGCTTCAGCGACAAGACCAGCCTGTTCCTTCGGTATTCCCACGACGGGAACAACAACAGCGGTCCTTTCGGTATCGCCGTTCCTCCCTCCAACTTCGTAGCCAACCAGAACTGGTCCGACCAGAGTCTTTTGGGTATCACCACCGTGCTCAGCCCCAAGGTTGTGAACGACCTTCGTTTCTCGTTCTGGTATTGGCAGAACCGGAACATTCCGGCGCCCTGCGGCGCCTGCATCGGCGGCGCGGGAGCCGAATATCAGATCGTCGGCTCAAACAACTTTACACTCGGCAACAACTTCAATTCGCCGCAAGGCCGCGATCTGCGCCGTTACCCTCTATCCGACAACGTGAACTGGCAGATGGGCAGTCATCGAATCAAGTTCGGCGGGGAATGGGAGTTCGACCGCGGAACCGGCTACTGGGGATTCTTCAATCCGGCCCGGGTCTACGTACTTGCTCCCGAGACGGTCCGGGCCATCGGGCTCGCGGCGGTGTTCGGAATCCCTGCCAGCGGTCCTCTTACCTCGGCCGCCCAGTTGCAGAATCTACCGGTGGCAGCGTTCCTCTTGGGGATTGGCGACCGGGCTCAGCCATCCTACAATCTGCCCAACGCGCGTGGCAACCACCGGCTGCATTTCTTTGCGCAGGACACGTGGAAGGTCACTCCGAATTTCACGCTGAATTATGGGATGGGCTGGGAGTTTGAATCCAATGTCTTGAATTACGATCTGTCGAGACCTGCCCTGCTGTCGCCGCTGTTGGGCGGCAATCTCAATCCTCCCAAGCACCAGTACCGGAACTTCTCGCCGGCTCTTGGCTTCGCCTGGTCTCCGGGAAAGAACCAGAAGACCGTGGTCCGGGGGGGCTTTGGGATCTTCTATGACACGCAAGAGGGCTGGTGGCGGCTGGGAGAGCGCGCCGTTCTGGGCGGTTCCGGCCGGCAGTTCATCGGCAACAACGACGTGCTGAATCCGATTCCGGGCATCCCGGGCGTACCGGTTGGTTCCCCGTTCACCACCGGAAGTTTTCTGCTTCCTTTTGGTGTCTTCCAGCAAATTCTGCCAATCCTGCGGGCGGAGGAAGACGCGATTTTCCCGGGCAACGGGACCTCGCCACAGATCAACATTTCCAAGCAGGCAAATGCTCTGGGAGCGATTTATCCGCATGACTTCCCCACGACCCAGGCGCAGCATGTCAACGTAGGAATCCAACAACAGCTTGGTGGCGGCGTCGTGGTTCAGGCGGACTTTGTCTACCGGCATACCATCCACGCCACGCCCGGGGGCTTCTTTGGCGGTAGCGTGGATTTTAACCACTATTACTCAGTGAACGGGCCGGTGATTCCGGCCTGCACCATCGCTCAGATCAACAGCCCCACCGCTCAGTGTTCCAACGGACCCATCAACTTCTGGTGGCCCGGCGCCACTGCCAGCTACAAGGCGCTACTGCTCAAAGTGGACAAACGCTTTGCGCATCGCTATCAGTTCACTGGCTCCTACGCTTATCAGGACAGCAAGTCCATCAACGATGTCGGCCTCAACCTCAACAACTACTACGCGTCGTATGGCCCCGACCTGCCCAAGCACGTGTTGAACATCTCCGGCCTGGTCGCTCTGAAGTGGGGCATCCAGTTCTCGGTGATTTCGGCGCTCATCAGTCCGCCTCCCGTGGAGCCGTACATTAGCGGCGTCGATCCAACCGGCACCAATTTCGGTCGAACCGACGGGCTTAGCTCCGGTCCTTACGCGCCCCTTCCCGGCGTCGGCTATAACAGCTTCCTCAGCCAGAGCCAGCTCCGGAATCTTGTGACCTCCTACAACAGCACCATTGCGGGCACCAAGGATCCTTACGGTAACGTGTATCCGGCAATCACTCTGCCTGCCCATTTCAACCTTGGCCACAACTTCACCTCACAAGACGTGCGGCTTGCCAAGTCTTTCAAGATTCGCGAGAAATACGAACTCCGGATCCTGGCCGAAGCGTTCAATATTTTCAACTTCGGAAATCTCACCGGCGACAATTTCAATCTGACCAACCCGACCTTTGGGCAACCGACGCAACGGGTCAGCTCTACCTTCGGCTCGGGCGGACCGCGGGCTTTCCAATTCGCGGGGCGGTTCCAGTTCTGAATTCCAGGTGGCACAGACTTTAGTCTGTGCTCTGGAGTTTTGTACATTTGCACAGCCTGAAGCCTGTGGGGAGCGCTGACGCGCTACGATGAACGTTGCAGCACATGGTCATCGCTCCCGCCGGCCCGGAAGAGTTAGCTCAGGCCTTAGCAAACGCCGGTGACGGCCGCGTCATAACGCTTAGCGGCAACGGCACCAAAGATCGCATGGGAGGCCCTTTGCCTCCCGCCGGACTCACGATCTGCACCACCAAGTTGACCCGGCTTCTGCAATACGAACCCAAAGATCTGACGATCAGCGTGGAAGCGGGAATGCCCTTTGCGGAACTCACTCGGCTTCTATCCGAACACCGGCAGATGCTGCCGCTGGACCCGCCCTTCGCCGCCAACGCTACGGTTGGCGGCGTGCTGGCGGCCAACAGCAGCGGGCCGCGCCGCCGCTTCTATGGCGCGGCTCGCGACATGGTGATCGGCATGACCTTCGCCACGCTCGAAGGCAAGCTGGTCCGCACCGGCGGCATGGTGGTGAAGAACGTGGCGGGCCTCGACATGGGCAAATTACTGATCGGATCGTTCGGGACGCTGGCGGCCATCGCTACGGTCAACTTCAAAGTGTTTCCGCAACCCGCGGCAACCCGAAGCTTCACCGGAAAGTTTGCCACCGTGGCGGAGGCGATCGCGGAGCGCGACCGGATCCTGCGCTCGACGCTGCAACCGGCTGCCATCGATATTCTCAAACTGGAAGACCATTGCGAACTTTATGTCCAGGCCGGCGGCAGCCCTATGGTGCTGGACCGGTATTCCCGCGAGATGCCCGGCTTTGCCGCAAGCGAGGGAAACGAGGAGCGCGGTCTCTGGGACCGGCTGCGCGAATTCACGCCGGACTATCTCACGGCGCATCCGGACGCTGCGGTGGTGCGTCACTCTTGCCCGCTGTCGGAAGTGGGCACGGTATTGGAGTCGCTGCCGGCCCCGGCACTGGCGCGCGCTGGATCGGGGGTCTGCTACGGATACTTTTCCGATCCGGAGAAGGCCTTGGGAAAGGGAGTGATCGAGTTCGCGCCCGCTCAGCTTCGCGCACGGGGAGTTCTCTGGCCTTCCCCCGGCGGCGATTTTGCGATCATGGAAAAGGTCAAAGAGCTCTTCGATCCGCGGCGGCTCCTCAATCCCGGCAGGTTGTATGGCCGTATCTGATAAACCCCAACAGGCCGACCTCGATCGCTGCGTGCATTGCGGGCTGTGTCTGAATGCCTGCCCGACCTATCGCGAATTGCGATTGGAAATGGATTCCCCGCGCGGCCGCATTTTTCAAATGGTGCAGGTGGCCAATGGCGCGCCCATCACCGATTCCTACGTGGAGCACATCGATCTCTGCCTGGCCTGCCGCGGCTGCGAAACGGCCTGTCCTTCCGGCGTCCAGTATGGACGCTTGGTGGAAGCCGCGCGCGCGGAGATCGAGAGTTCCATCCAGCGCCCATGGACGCAACGCCTGCTGCGCAACCTGGTATTCAAGAGAATCCTGCCGTCCCGTTTTTGGCTGCAGACGTTGGGCGCCTGGCTGTACCTCTACCAGCGAAGCGGGCTCCAGAAGATCACGCGCACGCTTGGGTTTCTGCCTGCCCGCCTGCGCGCCATTGAGGCCCTGTCGCCGCGAGTGGAGACGCCGTTTTTCTACCTCTTCTACGGCGACGTGTTGCCCGCGGAAGGACCCCAGCGCTATCGAGTGGCTTTTCTGGGCGGCTGCATCGCCAATCTCAGCTTCGCCCGGCTCAATGAGGCGACTGTGCGCGTGCTTCGCAAGAACGGCTGCGAGGTCTCAATCCCGAACGAACAGGGGTGCTGCGGCGCGTTGCACGTGCATGCCGGTCTTCGGGAGGATGCCCGCCGGTTGGCCCGCCGCAACATCGACGCGCTGGTCGACGGCGGTTACGACGCGATCATCACCAACGCCGCCGGCTGCGGCAGCACGTTGAAGGAGTACGGCGAATTGTTCGACCACGACGCGCGCGCGATCCGCTTTTCATCTTTAGTTAAGGACGTTACCGAATTTCTGGCATCCATCGAATTGGCGCCCGTCACCAACTCGCTTTCGCTCACCGTAACGTATCAGGACTCCTGTCACCTGGCGCACGGACAGAAAATTCGCCGCGCTCCGCGAAAACTGCTGGAGGCTATTCCCGGCCTGCAACTGATCGAGATGGCAAACTCCGACCTCTGCTGCGGCAGCGCCGGGATCTACAACGTTCTGCATACCGACATGTCCCTGGCCTTGCTCGATAAGAAGATGACATCGATCCAAGCGA
>Ga0075017_100000186_pt1 | contig 29800 bp, 25 predicted proteins | sample AleBraG_ABR_2012_FD_71475 | JGI IMG/M metagenome (GOLD analysis project Ga0075017, IMG submission 71475) | Freshwater sediment microbial communities in response to fracking from Pennsylvania, USA - Alex Branch Run_MetaG_ABR_2012 | ecosystem: Environmental > Aquatic > Freshwater > Creek >... | reverse complement strand
CACACATTGCTCCCCTCGCCGCACCCTTTTCCGTCCAAGACGGCCCACTGCTGGCTGAAGGAGTTTTGCGGCAGCGGGACTTGCGCCTGCGACAAATTCAAGCCTTGTTGGAACGTCGGCCGGATTGTTTGCGATCCACTCGTATAACTTGTTGTGGCGGACTGGATGCACGTCCCGCCAAACCAGTAATCCGCCTTCGCATTCGACTGCCCCACGGGGTCCGTAAAAATGTAGTTCCCGGGCATGAATTGCCACGCTCCATTTGTGAACATAGGACCGGTCATTGTTCCGGGAATCATTGGCGCCAGGCACGGCGGAAAATTATTGATAAAAGAGCCGAACGCCGCGAAGCTCGAATTTACCGTTTGGGTTGAAGTGCTTTGAGCTGCAACCACAACTGTATAGTTGCCGGTTTCCGAAGTATTTGCCTGCCCCGTCGCTTGCCCTCTCCCGCTGGCACAAAGCGTGTAGTTGAACCGGAATGTGTAGGCCGTGATCTGTCCCTGAGAGTTTGTCGTCGTGGTGGGGTAGCCGGAACTCAGCCCTGCGCTGTTCGTGCAGGTCGCTGTGTTCCCAATCAGAAAGCTTTCCGGTGATGAACCACCAGCTTGCCCGGCGTTCAATATTGTAAAGCTGGCGTACGTGGCCAGAACAGTATTGAGCGCTGTGCTTCCGCTGGTGGCAGAGAGCGGCGCCGTGTTGCACGGCGAAGGATTGCTCGAGGACCAACCCGCGCACGGTGTCCTGTTCACCGCGGCCGCTGTCTGATTGATCAAAGCAGCACGAGCGATATTCAAACCTGAATCCGCTGCGTAAAAAGCTGTACGGTAATTCGCGTAGTAGCCGTTGATCATCGTGTCTGAGCTGACTGAAATCACCATGATCAGCCCGATTAAACTCATCAAACTCATTAGCAGCAGTACCGTGATCAGCGCAACCCCTTGCTTGTCCCTCTCTCTCTGAGTTTCCTTCCGCTTGAACTTCAGTGGCGTTTTTCCCGGCGAGCTTTCGTTTGTTCCAGTGTTTACCATTGACATAAATTTCATGGCTTGCCTCAATCATTCATGCTCATGTTGCGGGGATTTACAATGAGCGTGGTGCCTTGCACTTGGTAGGGCCGCTGATCAAATCCGTTTCGATATTCATTGTTGGCGTCCGTGCTCGGCGCCGTCCTCCCGATCAGCGAAACTCGTACTGCCCGAACCAGAGTGAAGTTGTAGGCCATGTCGTTCGCCGTCTGGCTGGTGTATGTGGAGGCGTCGTAGATATATTGCGTTGAGAGTGTGGAGTTGTTCGCGTTCCAGATACTCGCCCCTAGCTTGAATCCGATGATCTGATCCATAACGCTTGCCGTGACGCCATTCTGCGTGCGCGTCAGTATCGGATCCTGGGGATTGGTGCTGTTCACTTGATAGGTGATGGGCGCCAGGCGGATGATCCAATCGCCACCGCAGAATTGCACACCCAGCTTGCTGCCCGCCGTGCACGGCTGTTTGCCATCACACGCGGTGATATCCAGTGGATCATTGGCCAAGCTATTGCTTCCGTCCGTGTTCGTCGCATTAAAACTGAACTGAACTGCGTTGCCTGCAACCTTCGCGTTCTGCGTCAGCACAGCCGTCGAGATCTTCGTCCCCGCGCAGTTCACGAACAAAACCTGATCGCCTTTCCGGAAATTGGCCGCGGACTGCGCCAGCGTCAATCCGGAAGCCGCTTGGCTGTAGGCCGTTCCCGTTGCGGTGTTAGAGCAATTCATCGAGGGGCTCGCTCCCCCGGTGCTGTCCGTGGCGTTGACTGGAGGCGCCGCCGCTGGATCGGCCGCGGAAATAATGTTGAGAACGTCAAAACAGTTTGCTGTGTATGTAAAATTTGATGCGTTGTAGCAGCTTGCCCCGGCGCTCACGACGTTATTTACTATCGTCACGCCCACCGGCCAGCTCGGAATATTGGCATTCTGAAAGTAGCCGCTTCCCGCATTGGCCATATCCATCTGAATCTGCGTGGCCGCATTTCGAAGAGACAGATTCAGTCCCACTCTGCCCTGTACTGTCGCCGACGAAGTGGCTTGTTGGATGAACAGGCTGAATGCCGCACTAGCCACGAGAAGGAAAACTGTCGTCGCAACCAGGAATTCCACCATCGTGAATCCCGCGGCTCTTTTCGCCAGCGGTTTGCGTTTCATGGCCGCACCAAACTCATCTGCAGGGTTTGCAACCCTAAGGATTTGTCGTTCGCGCTAATCTGCACTGTCACCCGGCGCACCCCGACGAGTGGTTGATCCCCTTCGATCACCCAGCGCCGGTGAAATGTTTGGTTGGCTGGCGCCGTGGACGAACTCGTTGTTGTCACGATGCCATCGGGTGAGTGGTACGTCGTTACATACGAATTTGCTCCATTGACTTGCGTCGAAATCGTTTCCGCGAAGCAGCCCGCTGTCGAATTCGGGCAGTCCGCCGTGCTGTTCGATAGTGAAATGCTCACATCGTCGTAATAAGCAATCGAAGCTGACGCTCCCCCGCCGCACGTCGTTGTCTGCATCACATCGGCCGTCAAGCTCCCGGCTGTCCCGTTGCCCGCTGGCACGCACACTTGGGGATCATCCTGATCCCATCGGTTCAGATCTTCTAGCTTGTCGGACGCCAGCATGGATGCGAGCGAGAGAAATTTCGATTGGTGGCCGCGCATCATCATCATCGAGGAAAGCGATGCCACGCTCACCACCCCGACCATCAGAATTCCCAGGGCAATAATTACTTCGAGGATTGTGAATCCACGCGCCCTGCGCCATTTATGGAGTTGTGACTGTGACATTGCCAACTCCCGATACCGTAATCGTCTTGGTGCTTCCGCCGTTGGACAAAATCATCGTCAAAGAGCCTGTTGTTGCGCTGACCATCCCATTCGGATTCAGCTGAAGCGTCGTGCTTGGGCTGGTAAGTAGTACGTCTCGCCCGGTCGTCCAGGGGATTGCGCTCCCGGTATTCGTAAATCCAGAGGAACAGCTTGGGGGAGTTCCGGACAGCGTTTGAGCCGCCACTTGGTACGTCGATCCGTTTTGCGTGAACGCAATCGTATACGTGCAGCCGCGCATAATCGCCTGGTATCGCGTTCCCTGGATCGCTCCTGCGATCATGGTGGCGGCAACACCTGCCTTGTAACTCGTGCGAATGTTATCCCACGCCGGGACGGCCATCGTCGCCAGAATCAGCATGAGGGTCATTACCATCAGTGACTCTAGGAGCGAAGTTCCAGCCTTCCCATTTCTTGCTGGGCGTCGTCTATCCGGGCGTCTTAGCTGGAGCGGAGCTTGGCGGGCGGGTCGATCGAAATTCCTGCGAACTTGCGTCTTGCCAAACCTCATATGGGTCCGTGCTGCTGCGAGGCTTTCTGTGCGCCTCATCTTCTACTACAACTCTATTCGTACGCTTCTGGAGTCAATTTCTCTACTGGCCGGGCGCACTGTTTCGGTCTAGGTGTGTTGCACCTGTCCGCGCGTTTGCAGGGTCTAATGCAATTCCATTAGCTCGCTCAATACGATAAAGAATTATTTGAACTGCTGGTTCAGACTCCGACCGAGCGCGGCGATTCCGCCAATGCCCGTTTCACTGCAGGGGGAAACCGCGGCTGGCCATCAAATCGAAAAGGAGGCCGTGTGGCCTCCTTTTCCCTTTTCCGCTGTGAGCCAACCCCTGGTCGAATCAATTCGCGACGTCGTTCATATCCGACTGCAGCTGCGCAATATTGAAGCCGGGAGCGAACTTCGGATCCTTGGCTTGCGGCGGCAGAATCGCGTAAGCCTCGTCGACGCATTCATCCCACCAGCCCCACGTACCTTGCTGGGTGTTGCCCCAGGTCAGGACGGTGACGGTGTTTTGGTCGTAAGCAACGGCGTAAACTGCGTGACCTTCGTTCAAGAGTGTCCCCGGTGTCCATGGCTTGTGAGCGTTGAAGTCGGCAATGGCGTTCTGTTGCACCTGAAAGCCAAGATAGACTCCGCCAAAAAGCTGAATGGCCTGCTGCACGTGTGTGTGGTTGCGTGGATCGACTTTCACGTACGCCAGAATTTCGTCGGTGGCAACTTTGTTTGCGCGCCAATAATTCAAGACGTCGAGTTCGTTCAGCCCAGTGTCCGGACCGCCAGTCAAGTGATGGTAAAGCTTCACAATGGTTGCGGTCGGTAGGATTTTCAGATTGCCGATCTTGCCGCGATAGACGGTGATGGCGTGAGCAAGGGCGGCGATGGTGCAATCGCCAAGCGTGTCGTTCCCGTCCATCGGAAAGAGTTTCGTGGGATCGTTCTGGCTCAGGTTTTTGTAAACAGTGTCCAGAACGTTCAGGGATGGCGGAGGCGGCGCAACCGCGGCGGTGAGATAGGTCTTAAAATTCAGTGTACGGTAATCGACCTTCGGTGGATGCTTTCCAAAACGGAAGTTCGGCATAGGGACATTCCTTTCTTGCGATTGTGTGCTGCATAAGGTAGTGCCAAACTTCGGCACTTCGTTTCATCTCCCCTTAGCTGGAATGGCTGGCTCGAACTCTGACCTGAGAACGGTCCGGGAAAGTAACGGATTCCGACTGGCGGAGGAATTCGTACTTCCAAACGGTGCCGGACTTCACGGTAGGAGAGTCACGCGGTCGACATCTCCGAGTCTTGCCCCGCCTCGCGGCTAATTCTTCTTGTTGGGTGGTGCGGGCGCCAGCGGCAAGTCGGAATTGAAAATGTCAACTGCGCACTTCCACTTGCCGTCGGTTTGCTTCTTAAAGACCTCCACCATCTTCCCGTGGTCCGCGGGGATCTTGCTTTGCGGATCCGCGGGAGTGATCTGGTACGTCCCAATCACGTAGCCCACTTCGCCGGAGCGGGCTACATCCACTTTGGTAACTTGCCAGGCGACGGATAGTTCTGGAACGAGCAGTTCGGCCCACATGGCACGGATGGATCTCTTTTCTGAAGCGATCGGCGCATTGGGAGAGAGCACGGACGCATCATCGCTGTAATAGGAAACGGTGCCGTCCAAATCCCTGGTGCCCGCCGTCTTTGACCATTGCGCGTCTGTTTCCCGGATGGCGATCTGGTCTGCGACGCGGGTGTCTGGCGGCGCTTGCTGCCCGCAAGCCGAGGCGAACAGAAGCAATGGAATACACGCGCAAAAGACAATTTTGGATAATTGCTCTTGATCGTAGCGACCGATCATTGAAAAATCCTCCTGTCACGAAGAAATCTCGATATCACCCTCGCGGCCGATCAATTATATGAGAGGCATCTTAGGTTGGGCTGGCACTCAAGTCAACGAAGACGCAATTTGCGGAAGCTTGTAATTTCCGCGCAGCGTTCCGGCCAGCCTCTGCTAGAATGCCGGGCATGAAACGACGCACACTGCTTCAAACACTTTCTGCACTCCCTGGGGCGGCAATGCTTCCCACATCTGTCTGGGCCACTGCAAGATCCAATAGAGAAAATTCAGCGGAAGACTCGACGGCCGTTTACGAACTGCGTGTCTATTACACCGCGCCGGGAAAGCTGAACGATTTGCTGACCCGATTCAGGGAGCACACGCTGCAACTGTTCGTGAAACATGGATTGAAAAGCGTGGCTTACTGGCTGCCGATGGACGAACCGCAGAAGAGCAGCACACTTTTCTACCTCCTGGAACATCCCAGCCGCGAAGCCGCAGCAGCCAATTGGAAAGCGTTTGGGGACGATCCCGAGTGGAAGAGCGTGAGGGAAAAGTCTGAAGCGAATGGGAAGCTAGTGGAAAAGGTCGAGTCAACGTTCCTGACGCTCGCGGATTTTTCGCCGAATTTGTAGCGGGCCGATGCGGCGCTGAAGGTACTTGAATTTGTGACGACTCGTGCTGTGGTGTATCCCTATTGACAGCAGAAGGGAAAGCCAAAGACTCCACCCTCACAAACCGAGGGCGAGGCGCTCGGAGCAAAGAAACAACCGCGCACATCGGGACGCTCTAGCTCTAATCGTAGGGGTCGCGTAGGGCTAGAGCGGTTTCGCAAACTGGCAATCAATGGCGGCATCCGATAAAATCTGATTCTTGCTTGCACCCGCTCCATCGCTCCGCGCACGAATTGAGGACGCTGAATGACCCAATCCACTCCTGCGAACGACCGAATGAACCGCCCGCTTGGGTCCGTGGACCCGCAGATTGCGGAACTCCTGCGCGAAGAGGCGCGCCGGGAGAGCACCGGACTTGAGCTGATTCCATCTGAAAACTTGGTGTCAGAAGCGGTTCTCGAAGCGATGGGTTCGATCTTCACGAATAAATATGCGGAGGGGTATCCGGGCAAGCGCTATTACGGCGGGTGCGAATATGCCGACAAGGTGGAACAGTTGGCGATTGACCGCGCGATGGAACTTTTCGGCGCGGAACACGCCAACGTCCAAGCGCATTCAGGAACTTCGGCAAACGTTGCTGTCTATATGGCCATGCTGCAGCCGGGCGACACCGTGCTGGGAATGAATCTGGCGCATGGAGGTCACCTGACGCATGGGCATCCCCTGAATTTTTCTGGGCGCATGTACAAATTTGTGGCCTACGGAGTGAGAAAAGAAGACGAGCGCATTGACTATGACGAGATCGAGCGGCTGGCGCAGGAGCACAAACCGAAAATGATCGTGGCTGGAGCGAGCGCCTATTCGCGAGTCATTGATTTTGAGCGCATTGGAAAAGCGGCAAGATCCGTGGGCGCGCTTTTCTTTGTGGACATGGCTCACATCGCCGGGTTGGTTGCTGCAGGAGTACATCCGAGCCCCGTACCCCATGCGGATGTGGTCTCGACGACGACGCACAAAACGCTGCGCGGACCACGGGGCGGGCTGGTGCTGTGCAAGGCAGCTTATGCGAAAGAACTCGATAAATTGACGTTTCCAGGGACGCAGGGGGGGCCCCTGGTTCACACGATTGCCGCGAAAGCGGTCTGCTTGAAGGAAGCCATGGAGCCCTCATTCAAGGAGTATCAGAAGCAGGTGGTGGCGAACGCGAAGGCGATGGCGACGGCGGTTGCAGGACGGGGTTTCCGCATCGTGTCCGGCGGGACGGACAATCATCTATTTCTGGTGGAGGTGCATCCGCGTGGGATCACGGGAACGGATGCGGAGAAAGCACTGGACCGTTCGGGGATTACCGTGAACAAGAATTCGATTCCGTTTGATCCGCTGCCGCCCATGAAGGGCGGAGGAATCCGCCTGGGTAGCCCTTCTGTGACCACGCGCGGAATGCGCGAGCTGGAAATGCAGCAAATCGGCAACTGGATTGCCGACGTGCTTACAAGTATCGGAAATGCGGATGTCGAGCAGCGCGCGCGAAAGCAGGTGGCGGAGCTAGCGGGCCGATACCCGATTTACGAGGCTCGCGTGCACGGGAAACAAGCAGTGTTAAGCTGAGAAATCATGGCGAATGAAAAAAAGAAGTCGCCGCTGCCTGGAGTGCTAGAAGCCACGCAAGAGTTCGAAAAATGGCTTTCGGTGCAACTGCCCATCATTAAGCAAGACCTGGCTCTAAAACACAAGAGCATGGCCGAGTCGGCGTTTCCGTTTTTTCGCGCGACGTTCTACCGCTGGCTGCAGTTGTGGCCGGTCGTTTGCGAGGAGCTGGCGAAAGCTCCTACCCTGCTGGCCGTTGGCGATTTGCACATCGAGAATTTTGGGACGTGGCGCGACTTGGAGGGGCGTCTTATCTGGGGAGTAAACGACCTGGATGAAGTTTTTCCGGCATCCTATGCCATCGATCTGGTACGTCTAGCCACGAGCACATATCTGGCGATTGAGGAAGAGCACTTGTGCATTCCCCGGCGCGACGCGGCGGAGGCGATCGAAGAGGGTTATCGCGATTGCCTTGCGGCGGGCGGGAAAGCCTTTGTGCTCGCGGAAGAACACCAGTGGCTGCGATTGATGGCGCTGGGGAAATTGCGCGATCCGGTCCACTTCTGGGACAAGATTAAGCACCTGCCACCGTTTACCGCAAAGCTACCCGAGGAGGTTCGCGAATTGCTGGAGGAATCGCTCCCGAAGGGAAGCAAGTATCAGTTGAAGAGAAGAATCGCCGGACTGGGGAGCCTGGGGCATCCGAGAATCCTGGCGGTTTCGTCGCTTCGCGGCGCGCTGATTGCGCGGGAAGCAAAAGCGATCCGGCCATCGGCGTGGGTCTGGGCGAAAAAGCTCCCGACAGCGGAACTTTATGGAGCAAAGCTGGCCGCGTGCAGCTTGCGCGTGCAGGATCCATTTGTGCGCTTTCACAACAAGTGGCTGGTCAGGCGACTGGCGCCGGATTGTTCGCGAATAGAACTCACCTCGCTGCCGAAGGAACGCGAGGAAGCCCGGCTGCTCTATTCGATGGGGTGGGAGACCGCAAATCTACACCTGGGAAGCGCGGCTGCTGCGGGAAATGTGAAAAAGGACCTAGCGGCACGCAAAGGAAAATGGCTGCACAAGGCAGCGAAGGCAATGAGCAAAGCAACTCTGCAAGATTGGAAGGATTGGCGCCGCGACTGGAAGAGGTTGGAGCAGAAGTAGTCGCGAATTCTCGCGCGAAAATCTCCCTCGGGCCCTGAGAAATTGGCCCCAATTCCCCTATCCCTGAAATGTTCACAATCGTGCACCTGTACGGCTCCCGCCCAGTTAATCGCCAGTGCCGCTGAACCAAGACTGTACGCGCGGTCAGTAGATTTTGGGCAATTCGCCACGTAAGTTGCTAATTGTCCGGTAAGGGACTCCTCTTCCTGACCTCGCTCCCAGGCGGTTGCGATTTAAGGGCGAGGCCGAGTCCAGCAAGCCCACCCAGGCATGCGGATCGAACGAAGCCCAACCCGGCGCAGTCCAAGGTTCGACCCAGGCAATACGGCAGTTCGAAAACCCAGAAAGGTACCAATCAAACGGTCCCATCTGAAGTCCTATTGAGGTGGAACTGAAAGCCTATTGTGAGGGAGTTCCATCCTAAGCAGAGTACTAAGAATGACATTAAATCACGGCGGGGCGTGGATGGGTGACGCACCAGCCCTGGCAGACGAGGTGATTGATGGTTGAGACTGAGGCCTTCCGCGAATTCAAAGCGGGACTAACACTTTTGCGCGACAGCCATCCCCAGAGCGCGCTGCCGCACATGCGTAAAGCGGCAAGTCTAGAAAAGAACAACCCCTATTACATGTCTTACCTGGGCGTAGTGATGGCCAAGTGTGAAGCAAAGTGGGGTGAAGCAGAAAAGCTTTGTGACGCGGCGGTTCGGATGAAGCGCAACCAGCCGCAACTTTACTTGAATCTGGCGGAAGTTTATACACATGCGGGCCGTAAAGAGGACGCGGTGGAAGCTCTAAAAGCGGGGTTGAAATTTGCGCGCCGGGACATCCGGCTGATGATTGCGCTGAACAAGCTTCGCAGGCGGAGGCCTCCCGTATTCCGGTTCCTGGGCCGGGAGCATCCGCTGAACAGGGAGCTTGGGAAATTGCGCCACAGAGCCTTGCTGATGTTGCAAAGCGCTCATTAGAAAGTTTTCTTCACCACCCCCTAAGAGAGAACGGGCGCCACGAAAAGTCGCGGCGCCCGTTCCTCTTGGATCCCACCAAATTAGAGAGACGCAGAACGCAGCCTAGCGGCGTTCTTCCATCCCAAAACTGTAGGAGTGCTGAAGACTGATTTCCATTAGGAACTTGAAGCCAACTCCCACCATGCCCGTGGGCAAAGTGTCCTTGCGGACAACCTCGGCAAGGTATTCGCGATTCACCGCAGTGGGTTGGTGAGAATACGGCATGGTGACGAAGAGGCGCATACCGACCTGATAGCTCTTCTCGCTGGACTGGAAATAAACTCCAGAACGGGAAACGCTCGCAGAACCGCGCAAATCCTCAAAATGATCAAGATTGGGGTCAGAGGGACGAATGCGCATGAGCTGCGTAATCTTGCAGCGGCGAGTCCCCCTGCGTTCTTTGTACGAAGAGGCAGGCTTACTGACTCCTCCTGCGGTGAAATTATCCATAAACAGGTCCGACGGGGTGCGAAATAGCTCGGAGCGCCTCTTGCGAGACGGAGTCCTACCCCCGACTAGTATTGTATTCCGGTCTGCGCAACAAACCTATGGGCACAAGGTACTCGTATCGCGGTTTGAAGGGCAGAGCAGATTCTAGTACCAAAGTACTGGGAAGGAAAGAGCGAGGTACAATCCAGCCCGGAATCAGAGAATCGGGGGCTGGGGAACGAGTGCTTGCTTCTGCCTTTGAGCGCCGCAGTATAAGATGCCTTAGTGGTGGAATCGCGCGATTAGCTTGCCGCCGAGATGGAGTAAGGGACGATGCGGAAAAAATTCAAGGATTTGACGGAAAAAGAGATTTTGGCGATTGCCATCGCTGCCGAGGAGGAGGATGGAAGGATTTATGCCGAGTTTGCGAACGCACTGCGCGAGGAGTACCCCTCGACGGGGGAGATGTTTGAGGAGATGCGCGGGGAGGAAGCGATACACCGGGACCGGCTGATTGAAATGTTCCGGCAGCGGTTTGGGGAGCACATTCCGCTGATCCGACGCGAAAACGTGCAGGGATTCCTGGAGCGCAGGCCGGTGTGGCTGATCCGTCCACTGGGCGTAAAGGTGGCGAGGAGACAAGCGGAAGTGATGGAACTGGAAGCCGAGCGGTTTTATCACCGGTCAGCGGCCAGGACGACGGACGCGAAGACTCGGGAATTGCTGAACCAATTGGCGGACGAAGAGAGAAAGCACACACGCACTGCGGGACAACTGGAAGAAAAGTATCTGACAACGAGCGCGAAAGCTCAGGAAGACGAGTCACACAGGAAACTGTTTTTGCTGCAAGTGGTACAGCCGGGGCTGGCGGGGTTGATGGATGGATCGGTATCAACGCTGGCACCGCTGTTTGCCGCGGCATTTTCGACGCACAACAGTTGGAACGCATTCCTGGTGGGGCTGGCGGCGTCGATTGGCGCGGGAATCTCGATGGGATTCGCGGAGTCGCTTTCGGATGATGGTTCGCTGACGGGGCGCGGTTCGCCGTGGCTGCGCGGAACGGTGACGGGATTGATGACCACGGCTGGGGGAATCGGTCATACGCTTCCCTACCTGATTGCGAGTTTTCGTGTAGCGACGATGGTGGCGAGTATCGTGGTGGCGATTGAGTTGGGAGCGATCAGCTATGTGAGGCACCGGTACATGGATACGCCGTTTTTGCAGGCGGCGTTTCAAGTGATCGTAGGAGGCATTCTGGTGTTTCTGGCCGGTTGGCTGATCGGCAGCGCGTAACAAACTAAGCGCCAAATCTAGCGCGGGAGGGGCAAGCCCCTCCCCTGCAATTGAAAGTCGAAATCGGATGGGGAGTTCCCGCCTCCGGAATACACCGCGGTGTTCCTCTCATGAAATTGTGAACGCCATGCCTCGTCAGTTCGCCGGTTTTGAGAGGAGCTTGGCCAAGTCGTAGAGAAAAGCCTGGCCCTCGAAGAAGGAAGTAACGAGCATACGTTCGTCGCGGCCGTGGAACCGGACGTCGTCACGGTCAATAAAGAAACCCTGAATGCCGTAAGTTGGAATCCCTGCTATACGCAGAGCCCGGCCGTCTGTGGCGCCCATCACCATATCGGGGACCACGGCAACACCGGACCAAAGAGCGGCGGTGGCGCGGCGAGCGGCTGCGAGCACGTCGGGACGCAGGGGTGAGACGGGGCCGCGCTCCGGAGTACCGAGGAGTTTCACGGAAACCTGATCGTCGGCGACGATTTTCTGGAGCGTGCTGGTAACGTACTCGACAGAGTCCTCCGGTAGCACGCGGCAGTTGATTGTTGCTGCGGCGAGTTGGGGAAGCGCGTTCATGGCGTGGCCGCCTTCGAGCTGGGTTGCGACGCAAGTGGTGCGGAGAGTGGCGTTCCAGGCAGTCGCTGCGGCAGAGATGCGCTGCATGGATTCCTGCGAACCCGCGGCAGTACCGGCAAGATCCTGTTTGAGGGAACCGGTTTGAATAGAGGCCATCTGGCGGAAATATTCAGCTGTGACTTCGTCCGTCTTAAGCGGGAATCCGAAATGGGAGAGGCGGTCGAGCGCTCCAGCGAGGTGATAGATGGCGTTATCGGCAACGGGCAAGGAACTATGGCCGCCTTTGTTGCGGACTTCGAAACGGAAATTCAAAACGTACTTTTCGGCGACCTGGACATAATTGGCAACACGTTTTCCGTTGACCATTTCGCCCCAGCCGCCTTCATTCAAACAAAATTCAGCGTCAATTAAGTCGCGGTGATTCTTGAGCAACCAGTCAACACCATTAAAAGGACCACCGCCTTCTTCGTCGGCGGTGAGCGCGACGATGAGATCGCGGTCTGGCTTGAAACCTTCTTTTTTGTACTGAATGAGATTGGCGATCCAGACGGCGGCTTGGGCTTTGTCGTCGCCAGTGCCGCGGCCATAGAAGTAGCCGTCGCGTTCGAGCAATTGAAAAGGATCCACGGACCAGTCTTCGCGCTTGGCTTCGACAACGTCAGTGTGGGCGAGGAGTAGGAGCGGTTTCAATTGTCCGTTGCCGCGATAGCGGACGACCAGATTGGCTTTGCGGGGATTCGCACCGCCAACAAAAATATCTTCAGGAGCAAAGCCGGCCGATTTGAGGCGGGCAGCGGCGGCTTCGGCCACGGGGGTCGTGGAACCGGTGGTGAAGCCGGACTGAATTTCAATGAATTCTTTGTAGATTTCACGCGCGAGCTGCTTTTCGGAATCGGGGCGCGTGGTTTGGGCACACAGAGACGCAGTTGCGAAAAGAGAGAGCAAGAACAGGCAAGGGAGCAGAATGTTTTTGGATTTGATCATGGGGCATTCTGGCATGAGTGGCGAATCGGAGCAATGGCGCGAAGATGGTCAGTCTGAATGGGCAGAAACCGGAGACGGCTGCGAGGAATGGCCGGGTGAGGGAGCAGCGCCAAATAATTCACGGAGGCCGGATTGGAGCCGGTCCATATAGATGTAGACGACGGGAGTGGTGAAGAGGGTCAAAAGCTGGCTGAAGATGAGGCCACCGATGATGGTGATGCCGAGCGGGCGGCGGAGTTCGGAGCCGACGCCAGTGCCGAGAGCGAGCGGGAGTGCACCAAGAAGCGCGGCCATGGTGGTCATCATGATGGGACGGAAGCGGAGCAGGCAGGCCTTGTAGATTGCTTCAGTAGGAGAATAATTCCCTTCCCGTTCAGTCTGCACGGCAAAATCTATCATGAGGATGGCGTTCTTCTTGACCAGGCCGATCAGAAGGATGATGCCGATCAGCGCGATGAGATTCAGGTCGGTCTTCATGAACTGGATGGCAAGGAGTGCGCCGATACCAGCGGATGGGATCGTTGAAAGAATAGTGATGGGGTGGATAAAGCTCTCATAGAGAATGCCGAGAACGATGTAAACAGCGAGGAGCGCGGTGACGATCAGGACAGGTTGATTCGCCAGTGAGTCCTTGAAGGCTTGAGCATTCCCCTGGAATGTGGTGTGGACGGTTTTGGGGACGCCGAGGCCGCGAATAGCTTCCTCAATGTGCTGAACCGCAGGACCGAGGGAAGCGCCGGCGGCGAGATTGAAGGAGAGTGTGATGGCCGGAAAAATGCCCTGGTGATTGACGGAGAGAGGAGTATTGGAAGACTCGTAGTGAGCAAAAGCGCTAAGAGGAACTAGAGGGCCGGACTTGGAAGGAACGTAGATCGTTTTTAGCGCTTCGGGATTCTGCTGAAATTCTGGCGCGACTTCGAGAACGACGTGGTACTGATTCAGGCCTTTGTAAATATTAGAGACTTGGCGCTGGCCGAAGGCGTCGCTGAGAGTGTTGTCGATGTCCTGGACGGCGACGCCGAGGCGTGAAGCGGTGTCGCGATCAATCACGACCGAGCTTTGCAGGCCGCGCATTTGTTGATCGGAGTTAATGTCTCGCAGTTCAGGAATTTTCATCATGCGCTGCATGATGATGGCCGCCCAGCGGTTGAGATCGGCGAGGTTATCGGCCTGCAGGGTGTACTGATATTGAGCGCCGCCAAAGCGCCCGCCGATGGTGACGTCTTGCTGGGACTGAAGAAAGAGAGCTCCACCCGGAATTTTCGCGGCTTTCGCGCGGATGCGAGCAATGACCTGATCAGAATTAATCTTGCGCTCGCTGAGCGGTTTTAATTGAGCGAACATGCGAGAGGTGCTGGTGCCGTTGCCGCCGCCGGTAAAGCTGGTCACCGTGTCAATCGCAGGATCCTGCCGGACGATATCCGTGAAGGCGCGCATCTTCTTGGACATCTCTGTGAAGGAAGTGTCCTGGTCCGCCTGGATGAAGCCGTTGATGCGCCCGGTATCCTGCTGAGGAAAGAATCCTTTGTTCACATTCATAAACATGTAAACGCTGGTGAACGCCGTAAGAATGGTGACGCACAATACGGGGAACTGGTGGCCAAGCACCCAGCGCAAACAGACATCATAGCCGCGGAGAAGGCGGTTGAAAGCGTTTTCGGAAAAGCGGAAAGCGCGTCCGTGCTTTTCAGATTCATGTTTCAGGAAACGCGCGCACATCATCGGAGTGGTGGTGAGAGACACAAAGAGGGAAACACCGATGGCCACGCTGAGGACCACGGCAAATTCCCGGAACAGGCGGCCCACGACGCCGCTCATCATGAGAATTGGTATGAAAACTGCGACCAGAGACGTGCTCATGGAAAGGACGGTGAAACCGATTTCACTGGCGCCTTTCATAGCCGCCGCGAAGGGTTTCATGCCCGCTTCGATGTGGCGAGTAATGTTTTCAATGACGACGATGGCATCATCCACGACGAACCCGGTGGAGATGGTGAGAGCCATGAGCGAAAGATTGTCGATGCTGTAGCCCGCTAGATACATCACGCCAAACGTACCGACAAGAGAAAGCGGGACAGAGACGCTGGGAATAATAGTGGCCCAATAGTTCCGCAAGAAGGCAAACACGACAAAGACCACAAGAATGATAGAGATGACGAGAGTCCGCTCGACATCGCTGACCGAAGCGCGAATTACGATGGTGCGGTCGATGATGACGTCTAAATGCAAGGAGGGCGAGATAGAAGCGCGTAGCCAGGGCAAGGTGTCTTTTACCCGATCCGCCGTTTCAATCATGTTGGCGCCCGGCTGGCGGAAAACGGCGATCAGGACGCATCGCTTGCCATTGGAAAGGCCAATGTTGCGGATATCCTCGACGGAATCGGAAACCACGCCGATGTCACCGAGGCGCACAGGAGCGCCTTGGTGACCGGCGACGATGAGCGGACGATATTCAGTGGCTTTGAAGAGTTGGTCTGTGTCTGAAACATCCCAAGCCTGAGCAGGAGTATAAAGCGAGCCTTTCGCAAGGTTGGCGTTGGCTGCCTGAAGAGCCTTGCGGACGGATTCGAGGCTAATTCCGTAGCTGTTGAGGAGTCCTGGATTGATTTGCACGCGCACAGCGGGCCGTGAACTTCCCCAGACGCCGACCTGGCCGACTCCGGGGACTTGAGCAATTTTTTGCGAGAGGATGGAATCCGCCGCATCAAACATCAGAGCTGGGGGAATATTTTCCGAAGTGAGAGCCAGCATGATGACGGGAGAATCGGCGGAATTGACCTTGCGATAGGATGGCTGGCTGGGAATGTCCGCGGGAAGCTGACCGCGTGCAGCATTGATGGCCGATTCGACGTCGCGAGCAGCGGCATTCACGTCGCGAGTCAAATCAAACTGCAAGGAAACCCCGGTGTTTCCGAGGGAACTCGAAGAGGTCATTTGCGTGACACCCGCGATGCGGCCGAACTGGCGCTCAAGAGGCGTAGCGACGGCGGAGGCCATGGTTTCCGCGCTGGCGCCGGGAAGCCCGGTGCCGACGCTGATCGTTGGCAGGTCAACCTGGGGAAGCGGAGCGACGGGAAGGAATCGAAAAGCAACGGCTCCGGACATAAAAATCGCAATGGTAATTAGCGAAGTCGCGACTGGCCGCCGGATGAAGGGAGCGGAGAAATTGGAGGAGAAGTTCATGCTCAGTCTCCGGACAAGGACTCGGGCGCGGGTTCCTCGATTGGATTGCCCACGCGGAAAGAAAACCGGCGGCCAAGCCAGTCAAAGGCGAGATAGACAACGGGTGTCGTGTAGAGCGTCAGCAACTGGCTGAGGATCAGTCCGCCAACGATGGTAATGCCAAGGGGACGGCGGAGCTCGGAGCCAACACCGGTACCTAATGCGAGGGGCAGACCGCCAAGCAGGGCGGCCATGGTGGTCATCATGATGGGACGGAAGCGGAGGAGACAGGCTTCGTAAATAGCGTCGAGGGGAGCTTTACCTTCCTCGCGTTCCGCTTCGAGAGCGAAGTCAATCATCATGATGGCGTTTTTCTTTACGATACCAATGAGCAAGATGATGCCGATCAAAGCGATCACGCTGAATTCCGTGCGGCACAGGAGGAGAGCGAGGATTGCGCCGACTCCGGCAGAGGGAAGCGTGGAAAGAATGGTGATGGGATGGATGTAACTTTCGTACAAGATGCCGAGGACGATGTAGACGGTGACGAGGGCGGCGAGAATCAAGATCGGCTCGTTGGCCAGCGAGTTGAGAAAAGCGGCCGCAGTGCCCTGGAAGGTCGCTTGGATGCTGGGGGGCATATTGAGGTCGCGCTTGGCGGCATTAATGGCGTTGACGGCATCTCCCAATGCGCCGTTAGGAGCCAGGTTGAAAGAAAGAGTGACTACAGGAAACTGGCCCTGGTGATTCAAGGCCAGGGCTGTGGCCCCGGGTTCGAAACGGGTGAAGGCGCTGAGCGGAATAAGCGCACCAGAGGAAGCCTTTACGTAAATGTATTTTAGAGATGCGGGATCCTGCTGAAACTGGGGGTCGACTTCGAGAACCACGTGATACTGGTTAAGCTGAGTGAAAATTGTGGAAACCTGGCGTTGGCCAAAAGAGTCGTAGAGCGTGTTGTCAATGTCGGCAGGAAAAATCCCAAGGCGGGAAGCGGTGTCGCGGTCGATGACGAGGGAGGCCACGAGCCCTTGATTTAACTGATCGCTGGCGACGTCGCGGAGCTCGGGAAGACTCTTCAGTTTTTCGATGAAGCGGGGAGTCCAATAGGCAAGTTCTTTGGCGTCAACATCTTCCAGGCTGTACTGGAATTGTGTGCGGCTGACGCGGTCTTCAACAGTCAAGTCCTGAACTGGCTGGAGGAAGAGTGAGACGTCGTCCACTTTGGCGACTTGCGGCTGGAGGCGGCGGATGACATCCGAGGCGCTGATGTTGCGCTCGGCTAGGGGCTTCAAGTTGATCTGGATGCGGCCGGAGTTGAGCGTGGTGTTCGTACCGTCTATCCCGATGAAGGAAGAGAGTCCGGCGACCGCGGGATCTTTGAGGATAATTTCGGCCAGATCCTGCTGGTGGCGCGCCATTGCAGGGAAGGAAACGTTTTGGGGACCTTCGGAAACGCCGAGAATGACGCCGGTGTCCTGCGCGGGGAAGAAGCCTTTGGGGACGTAGACATAGAGCAGAATCGTGCCGATCAGCGTAGCGACAGTAACAATAAGAGTGGTCGTGCGAAAGCGCAGAACGAACTGAAGCGTACGCCCGTAAAAGCGAATAACGGCGTTAAAAGCATCTTCTGATTTCCGGTAGAACCAGGTCTGTTCTTCCTTGCGATGATGACGCAGTAGTTTGGCGCACATCATCGGCGTGAGAGTAAGCGAAACGAAGGCGGAGACGAGAATAGTGACAGCAAGAGTGACGGCAAATTCGCGGAAGAGCCTGCCTACGATATCGCCCATGAAGAGCAAAGGAATCAGCACGGCGATGAGCGAAACCGTCAGCGAGACAATGGTGAAGCCAATTTGTTCGGAGCCTTTGAGCGCGGCTTCGAGAGGAGAATCCCCTTCTTCGATGTAACGGCTGATGTTTTCAATCATGACGATGGCGTCGTCCACGACGAAACCGGTGGAGATGGTGAGGGCCATCAGCGAAAGATTGTTGAGGCTGTAACCGAGCAGATACATCACACCGAAAGTTCCAATAATGGACATGGGAACAGCAATGCTGGGGATGACGGTGGCGCGCATGCTGCGGAGAAATACAAAAATCACCATGACAACCAGAGCCACGGTGAGGACCAGCGTGAACTGGACGTCATCGACAGAAGCTCGAATCGTCGTTGTGCGGTCCGTGAGGATTCGGACGTCGACGGCGGCGGGAAGCGCGGCTTTTAGCTGAGGAAGAATTTTTTGAACGCGATCGACCACGGCGATGATGTTTGCCCCGGGCTGGCGCTGGATGTTCAGAATGACGGCCGGATTCAGGTCCGCCCAAGCGGCTTGTCTTATATTCTCGACGCCATCCACCACAGTCGCCACGTCCGTGAGTCGCACCGGAGCGCCATTGCGGTAGGCGATGATCAGCGGGCGGTAACCGTCGCTGGTGATGAGCTGGTCGTTTGCGCCGATGGTGAAAGCCTGCTTTGAACCGTCGATGGTGCCCTTCGCGAGGTCCACGTTGGCCTGGCTCAAACTGGTGCGCAGGTCTTCGAGGCTCAGTCCGTAGGAAGCAAGGGCCGTGGGATTTGCCTGAATGCGCACGGCGGGTCGCTGGCCGCCGCTGATACTGACGAGTCCGACGCCGCTGAGTTGAGAAATTTTCTGCGCCAGAGTGGTGTCCGCCAGGTCTTCGACTTTTGAGAGCGGGAGCGATTTGGAAGATAGCGCCAAGGTGAGAATGGGCGCATCGGCTGGATTGATCTTGCTGTAAATCGGAGGATTGGGAAGACCTTGCGGGAGCAGATTTGAAGCGCCGTTAATCGCGGCCTGGACTTCCTGCTCTGCAATGTCAATGTTCAGGTCGAGCGTAAACTGAAGCGTGATGAGGGAACTGCCAAAGGAACTCGTCGAAGTCATCTGGTTCAGGCCGGGAATCTGTCCGAACTGGCGCTCAAGGGGAGCTGTTACCGAGGAAGCCATGACTTCGGGGCTTGCGCCGGGATAGAAAGTCTGAATCTGAATCGTCGGGTAATCAACCTGCGGAAGGGCGGAGACCGGTAGCTGCCGGAAAGCGACCCAGCCAACCAGAAGGACGCCAACCATCAAGAGCGTGGTGGCGACCGGCCGCAGAATGAACGGCCGCGATGGACTCATTTACGTTTGCCCCCAGAGGAGGCTTTAGCAGGGGGAGGAGACTGAGCGGGCGAGGAGTTGGGGGTTCCACCTGCACTGGCTGAGTTCTTGCGATTGGTGTCGGGAGCCTGGGTGGGGTTGACTGCGCTGCCTTCTTGCAATTTGTCCTGGCCGTCAATGACGACAACCTCGCCGGGATTCAGACCCGCGGAAACCCCGACGCTATTCCCTGCGTCTTGGCCGACAGTGACAGTCCTGATCGTTACTTTGTTTCCCGCGTCAACCGCATAAACGTACGTTCCTTGGGGGCCGCGCTGAATGGCGACAGTCGGAATGACGGTCAGATTGCGCGCGGTATCCACAAGAAGATGGACATTTACGAATTGGTTGGGGAACAGTGCATTGTCCGAGTTGTCAAAGACAGCTTTCAGTTTGTAAGTGCCGGTGGTTGAATCAATCTGATTGTCGATGGTGAGAAGCTTGCCTGAAGCGACTCTTGCAGTATTGTCGCGGTCATATGCTTCCACCGGAAGATGCGCGCCTGCATGAAGCTTGGAATTGATGACGGGAAGCTGATCCTGGGGAAGACTGAAAATTACGGCGATGGGCTGAAGTTGAGTGATTACCACAAGGCCGTTGGGATCAGTAGCATGAACAATGTTTCCCGCGTCAACGAGCCTTAGGCCAACTCGACCACTTATCGGAGCAGTGATGCGAGAATAGGTGAGCTGGAGCTTTGCATTGTCAATCGCGCTCTGATCGGCAGTAATTGAGCCGTCGACCTGGCCGACTAGCGCCGCCTGCGTGTCGAGTTGCTGCTGGGGAATCACTCCCTCATCAAACAGAAGCTTAAACCGTTCGAGGTTGACTTGGGCGTCTTTGCGCTGGGCCATGTCTTTGGCGAGTTGGCCTTGGGCTTGCTCGAGCTGCACCTGGAATGGACGTGGATCGATCTGGGCCAGAACGTCACCTTGATGCACGAACTGGCCTTCCTGAAAAGCCACGGTGACAAGCTGGCCGTCCACTCTAGAGCGCACAGCGACTGTGTTGAACGCGGTTACGGACCCCAGACCATTGAAAATGACAGGAAGATCACCCTTTTGGGCTGTAGCGACAACTACTGGGACGACGAAACTGCCTGCGCCTGAACCTCCCCGAGCTGTAGAGGCGCCGGATGCTCCGCCCGCTGCCTGGCTGGCAGTGCGAGACCCGCGAAAATACAAGTAGCCTAGTGCCAGGACGACTATCACGACGATCCAGAGCCACCAGCGGTTCTTCGCTGAACTTGCGGTACTCGCGCGGGGGTGAGTCTCAGAAACCTGTGCCGAATTCAATTGGCCCATTCCATTACTCCAGTCCATTTCCAGAAAAGCTCGCGCGGGATGCAGGGCGTTCGCGGATGGCCACTCTGGGCGATTCCTTTGGACGTTACAGCGTACCGGATTTCCAGTTCTACGCAAAGAATAAGACGGATGCCGCGGAGGATTGGTTTCGCGGGGAGTAGGGGCGTACGGGAAGTAGATGTGTCCCGGTGATCGAGAATTTAGAGGTGCGGAAAATTGCCGGAGAAAGTAGACTACTGCTGCTTAGGAACGGTGAATTGAGCTTATGTTTTGATTCCACTAACTTGGGGGAACAATGCTGAAAGGGTTGATTTTGGGAATTCTGGTAGGCGTCCTGCTGATCGCCGCGGGCGCTTATCTGTACTTTGCCACGGGTCAGGCGCCTGTTGCGACTTCCGCGTCGCCGATGCCGTTTGAAAAGAGACTTGCGCGGATGGGACTTCACGCCTACCTGGATAAGCTGCCGCATCCCGAGCCGCAGGTTCCCGCCGATGAAACGAACTTGATTTCCGGCGCAAAAGTCTATAAAGAGCAGTGCGCCGTCTGCCACGGCTTGCCGAATGAGCCCAAGTCTTTCCTCGCGGCTGGGATGTATCCTGCTCCGCCGCAACTCTTCAAGGGGACCGGCGTAACAGATGACGACGCGTGGGAGAGCTACTGGAAGGTGGAGAACGGCATTCGGATGACGGGGATGCCGGGGTTCAAAGGGCAGTTGACGGAACAGCAGATCTGGCAAGTAAGCGTGCTGGTGAAGACAGCCGACAAAATGTCTGACGCCGTGAAGAAGGAACTGGCGGCAGGTGCATCCACGCCAATGGATATGGCGATGCCGGAAATGCCTGTGGCAGCTCCGGCGAAGAAGAAGTAGTCTGGGAGTTAAGAGGCCCGGGGGCTGCGCAGACACGCAGCTCGCGGATCGATCCAGGTCGGAGGCCGTCACAGCGCACTACCCACGCATAATATGCGACGTGATTGTATATTTAGCAACAACTTCTCGTCGCAGCGTAACGCCACCCAAATGCAAGAGTGTGGAGAGTACGACGGGAACTGCTTTGCCAGGGCAAAGTTAATAGGAAGTGGCGGACGAGCCTGTAAGCCGGGTTCTGTACCGCGCAGGATTCGCAGAACGAATCAAGCGCGGCGGCAATCATTCGTCTAGGTCACGACTCGCACCGTGACTCCAGCAGCCTACCCGAGGGTTCTCATCGAGCCGGGCCGGCTCTCCCCTCCTATTTGGCCTTGCACCACGCGGGGTTTTCCGTGCCCCCGATGTCGCCACCGGGGCGGTGGGCTCTTACCCCACCTTTTCACCCTTACCAAACGATGCGAGCATGTAGAGGCCGGGCTTTAGCCCGGCTCTATTCGAAGACGTCTCACAGGTTTCCCTGCGCGATGCCACCGTGCTGCGCTCCGCCGGCGGTTTATTTTCTGTGGCACTTTCCGTGAGCCGTAGCACAGGCTTGAGCCTGCGGACTTTCTCCTGCGTTTTCTTGTAGAGGCCGGGTCTTAGCCCGGCTCTTCACGAAAGTGCCTTGCGGCAAGACTTAAGAAGTCCAGCCGCCAGGAAAAGACACAAACTCAAGTCTGTGCTACTGCTCCCCTGGCGTTACCAGGCGCGTTGCCCTGTCAAGAGTTCCGCTGACCATTCCCCAGCCGCTTTTCGGCGTCGGCAAACTGATCAACGTGCCTCAGGACGGTGTCCGGACTTTCCTCCCGCCCAGCCATCTTGCGATGACCAAGCCAGCGATTACCCGGCCCGCCCGCCACTCTTATTATACCTCGGCAAACAAGAGAAAGTAGCTGGTGAATTGTTCAAATGCCCTGAAGGCTTTGAACTGAAGCTTCCGTCTCGAGCATATGAAAGAACAAAAGCCTTGCCTTGCAGATAGCGCACCGATACCGTCGAATAACGGATTCATTCCAACTGAAAAGTCCGGAGGTATCCAATGGCCGACGCAGAACCAAACAAACAAGGGCGGGGATTGGCTGCTTGGCAGGGCGCTCTTGCCGGAATTGCCGTGGGGTTCGCTTATGGACTATTCGGCTTTCTTCTATTGCGAGGGGCAGAAAGTCCGCGGATGGGAGAGGCTCTCTTTCTAATTCTTCCCCTGGTCATCGGCGCGACGATTGCCATGGTCACACCTCGGCCGGTGGCCGCCATATCTCTGGTAGCAGGAACCATCGCACTGCTACTTTGTCTGAGCACCCTAATCGCGTTGCGCGCAGAAGGAATTCTGTGCGCCATCATCGCTTTTCCATTGATATTTGTTTCACTGGCAGTGGGAGTTGGAGTTGGACTTCTGCTCCGGGGCCTGATTCATTCCGCGAGAAGGTTCACCACAAACTGCATCATCCTTCTCGCTGGGCCAGCATTGATGTTTGGCGGGCAGCGCCTGGAAATGAAGACTTTCACAATAGCACGCAGAAGGTCACCACCACGATGCACCTCTCTGCGCAGCCGGAACAGGTGTGGACTAGCATCCAATCGATGGACCATCTAACTGGCAGGAAGACGATGCTTATGTACGTAGGACTGCCGATCCCGCAGCGCTGCGAACTGAAAGGCACGTCGGTTGGAAGCAAGAGAACCTGCTACTTCGATCAAGGCTCGATTGAAGAGACCGTTCTGGAGTGGAACCCACCCTACCGGATGCGGCTGGCGGTTGACCGCACAAACATGCCAGGCCGGCACTGGCTGGAATTTGATGGCGCGGAGTACGACCTGCAGGGAGATGCCATGCGCACCGTAATTACGCGTGTGACGACAATTCGTTCCAACCTCAGGCCCGGGTGGTATTGGGCACGGTTTGAGTGCTGGGGGGTGGAGAGCGAACACAAATATCTGTTCAGCGATTTGGCAAAACGGTTCCCTGAACAAAGGTAAAGCTCAAGAATCGAAAATCACCATCCGGGATTGGCCCGTCATGCGAATAAGTGAAGCCAAGAACTTTCTGGTGCAGCAGATTGCCCAGCAAGCTCAACTGGAGGGCGCGCCGTTCTCTGATCTTGAGCGCCGCATGATGTATTTCACTGAAACCGACGAATGCCCGAAAGATTCCATCGCGCTAAACGATGAATTCGAAGCAAAAAACGATTCAGTCGATTATGAAGCCAACATTTCCCGGCTCCTCCATCACGCCTATCTGCGTTTGCGGAAACAGAACGATTCAGCTCGGAGGAGCTGGGATCTTGCCATCAAATGTCTGCGTCGTGGCGACACTATCTGATAGTGATGTGGGACTTAACTCCACCTGGGGAGACGCCCCCTGGCGATTCGCTGAAACTGGTCGCCTGGGGCCTGGGTATAGCTTCGCTTGCAGTTCTGGTCGCTTTCATCTCAGCTAAATTCGAACCGCAATGGCATTCCGCGACCGAATGCACATCTCCTTTTCGGGGTCTTTAATACCATTGCTCTCGCTGGATTCTTCTTTCCACGTCAAGTAGAAAACGCGATGGATTGGCTTCCGGACCAGACGTACTTTCGCTTCTTTAGACCGAAGAAAGACGAAAAGGATTCCGAGTAAATTCTTCCCTTATTTAAGCCCGAGCAGTTTCTCAAATTCTGTTTCGGTGAGGATGGTGATGCCGAGCGCTTTGGCCTTGTCATACTTCGATCCAGGGTCGGTGCCGACAACGACGAAATCCGTTTTGTTGCTGACGGAGCCCGAAACTTTGCCGCCGTGCTGCTGCACGATCTCGCCGGCTTCTTCGCGCGAGCGGTTCGCGAGTCCTCCGGTGAATACGAAACTTTTTCCAGCGAACTTCGCGCTCTTCACCTGGCGCTGTTCGGCGGTGGGGCGGACTCCTGCTTTGTGCAGTTTCTTTACGAGCTGGCGGTTGGCAGGCTCAGAGAAAAATTCCACGATGCTCGCGGCGACCTTGGGGCCTACCTCAGGCACTTCGATCAGCTGTTCTTCCTTCGCGGTAGCAATTTCATCGAGCGAGGTGAAATGTTCCGCGAGCAATTGGCCGGTGCGCTCGCCGACAAACTGCATGCCCAGGGCAAATATCACGCGAGCCAATGAATTTTTCTTACTGGCTTCAATCTCCTCCAGCAGATTTTGCGCGGACTTTTCCGCCATGCGTTCCAGCCCAGCCACCTTCGCTTCTTTTAGTGAATAAAGATCGGCGACATCTTTCACTAATCCCTTGTCCACGAGTTGGTCCACGATTTTCTCGCCGAGGCCGTCGATATTCATCGCGTGCCTGCCTGCAAAGTGAAGGATCGATTCTTTCCGCTTCGCCGGGCACGCGGCATTCACGCAGCGGTAAGCCGCTTCGCCTTCGACGTGGTGAATCGTGCCGTCGCATTCCGGGCAATGCTTCGGCATGCGAAAGGGTTTCCGCTGCTTCCCTTCCTTGACCACTTTCAGGACGTGAGGGATCACTTCGCCCGCGCGTTCGATAAGCACCGTATCGCCAATCTGGAGGCCCAAGCGTTCGATTTCGTCCAGGTTGTGGAGCGTGGAACGGCTGACAGTGACGCCTCCCACTTGCACCGGTTCGAGTACGGCCACGGGCGTGAGCGTGCCCGTGCGGCCCACCTGCACGATGATGTCGTTGACGACCGTCGTCTCTTGCCGCGCGGGATATTTATAAGCAATCGCCCAGCGGGGCGCTTTTGCCGTGTAACCAAGCTCATTTTGAATGGCAATCGAGTTCACTTTCACCACCACGCCGTCAATTTCGTATGGGAGCTTTTCGCGTTTAGCATCCCAACTTTCGCAGTACGCGATCACGGCCTCGATTCCGGCACAAAGTTTCCAGTCATCCGAAGCGCGGAACCTTAATTGCTTCAGTGTCTGCAAGGAGTCCGAATGTTTAGGGAACGGCGCTTTTCCATCCACCAGCAGGTAGTAGGCGAAAAAATCCAGCCGTCGGGCTGCGGTAATAGTGGGATCGAGCACTCGCACCGCTCCGGCGGCGGAATTTCGCGGATTCACGAAAATCTTTCCACCGATCCGTTCCTGCTCGCGGTTCAGCGCTTCAAACGCTTTGCGCGTCATCATCACTTCGCCGCGGACTTCAAAATCCGCCGGCAATTTCGATTTTTTCAGCAAAGCCGCGTCTATCCGCAGAGGGATCGAGCGAATCGTTTTCACATTAGGCGTGACGTCTTCACCGGTCGAGCCATCGCCGCGCGTCACGCCGCGCACGAGCATTCCTGCTTCGTATTGCAGCGAGATGCTCAGCCCGTCAAATTTGTGCTCCGCGATATATTCAATTTTTTCGTGGCCGCTGCCTTCACGAACGCGGCGGTCCCATTCGAGCAGGGCATCGTTGGAAAACGCGTTGTCCAGGCTGAGCATCGGGCGGGCGTGCTTCACAGTCTGAAATCCGTCGCGGGGCGGCCCTCCGACGCGCACGGTAGGAGAATCCGGAGTAACCAACGCGGGATGCGCAGACTCCAATTCTTTCAGGCGAGCCAGCAGGCGGTCGTAGGCAGCGTCCGAAATTTCCGGGTCATCTAGAACGTGATAGTGGTACTCGTGATAGCGTAGCTTCTCGCGAACCTCTTCCATCTCTTTCGCTGCGGCGCTGGATGACGATTTGGCCATGATGCCCTCGGAGAACGTTCGCTGGAACCGGCAGTTATTATATAGAATGAAGGTTTGACATTCAGGGCCAGGAGAGTGAATGACGGCTGAGCTTACAAACGCCCTTGTAATCCACAACCCGAACGCGGGTAACGGCGGCGTTGCGCGGCGAAGTATACTTGACGAAGCGCGGCGCATCTTTGCCACCAGCGGCATTGAAACAGAGCTTGCCGAAACGAACGGCCCCGGTCACGCTACGGAAATTGCCGCGCGTGCCACGGCGGAAGGCCGGGGTCTGGTGATCGCGTGCGGCGGCGACGGCACCCTGAATGAAATCGTCAACGGTCTCGCCGCGCACCGGAACGGCCATCGCGTGCCTCTGGCGCTGCTTCCGGGTGGAACTGCAAACATCCTGGCCAAGGAACTCAATATCCCCTGGGACATTCTGAAGGCGGCTCACAAACTCTCGAAGGGCACGGTGAAAGAGATTGCGCTGGGCTTGGCGACTCCTCTGGAACAGCCGGAAAAGAAAAAATATTTCTTGAGCGTTGCCGGAGCAGGCCCAGACGGAATGATTGTGTACTCCCTCGACCTGGAGCTGAAGGCGCGCCTCGGCATCCTCGCCTATTGGTGGCAAGGCGCTCGAGAAGTTTTTCGATATGACTTCAAGCATTTCCGTATCGTAGTTGGCGAGAATAAACTGAATGCTTCGCTGGCCATCGTGGGGCGAACAAAGAATTACGGCGGCCCGTTCAAGATCACCACGGAAGCCGACCTTTTCGAAGACCATTTTGAAGTGATGGCGCTGGACACGCAGAGCGGCTTCCGCTATTTGAGCTACCTTCCGACGCTGTGGATGGGCAAGCTCCGCGGCAGCGAAGGCGTGCACTACTACAAGACGGATACCGTGGTTTGCGAACCGCTGGACAAATCACCGGTCTATGCTCAGATTGATGGCGAACCGCTGGCGCGGCTCCCTGTGGAGTTCAGGATCATTCCGCGTGCGCTGAAATTAGTGGTTCCTCAAAAGTCCGCGCAATCGGTAAGCTGACCGCGGCCGAGTTAGTCTTCCTCGCTACCTGGCATCACTGAACTCCTCAATTCATGAGATAACTCTTCCCATGGATCCCATCACTCACGGATTGGCATCGTATGTCTTGAAGCGGGCGGCATTTCCTCGCGTTGCCAAATCTGGAACGCTGGTGATTCTATTTGCCGGTTGCGCAGCGGATCTCGACCTCTTGAGCGCGTGCTTCGGGCCTTCCGCTTATCTCGATTGGTATCGCACCTACACTCATTCGCTCCTCGCAGCCGTTGTGATTGCTATGATTGCGTCTAGCCCCATTCTTCTTTTCGGGCGCAAACCCGATGAGAAGCGGTCTTCCGCACTGGTAATTTTTGGTGCGGCTTTATCGGCCGCCATAGTGCATTTATTGTTGGACGCCTGTCAAAGCGCGGGAGTGGAATTGTTGTGGCCGTTTTCCACCAGGAGATTCGCGCTGGACTGGGCCGCGCACCTGGATATGTGGATCTTTGGCATTCTACTCGCTGGAATTCTGCTGCCTCTGCTGAGCGTGCTGGTTACCGAGGAAATCGGTGCGCGCTCGAAATCGCCCCGCGGTAAAGTGGGAGCAACGCTCACGCTGGTTGCCTTGGCGCTTTATTTGCTCGGCAGAGCAAACATGCATGGCAGTGCAGTGGCTACGCTCGAAGCGCGCATGGTTCGCGGAGAAACTCCACGGCGCGTGGCGGCGTATCCTGTCTCCAATTCACCCTTTCTTTGGCAGGGATTGATTGAAACGGAAAGCGCTCTGCACGAAGTTCAGCTCGAAGTCGGGCCTTGGGCGGACGCCGATCTGGGACCGCCTGTCACCACCTTCAAGCCTGAGGCCTCCGCGGCGCTCGACGCCGCGCGAAACAGCCGGACTGGGCAAAGGTTTCTGTCGTCCGCGCGATTTCCGAAAGCGACAATTGAAAAAATCCCTGAGGGATTCCGCGTGACGCTGCGAGATTTTCAATTGATCGGCGCCGCTGATTCAGAGTGGGGCGTGGAAGCCCGAATTAGCACGGATGCAGCAGCAAAAATTCATTCAGCGGAATTGGCTTGGGACGAGAAACCCAAAACCGCCTGGTGGAAATAGTGGGCGGTGCTTTAGTTCAGCCGCCACAGGCTGAACTGGCTCAATCCACCATCCGGGCAGGAGTAGCGGAAGCGATTCCCACCGAATCCTGTTCTGGCCACGGCGGCAGAAGTTTCACCAGCACCCACAGGATTCCTAGGGGAAGAAGAGTCAGGAAGATTGCCGACAACAAGCCTTCCCGCGCAACCAGCGACATCTTATAAGTTGTGTAGCCCAGAAAGCTCTTCGAAAAAAGTTGGCCGCCGATCACCACGTTCCAACGCATCGCGAAGATGCCCATCATCGTTAGACTGCCTGCAAGTCCGTAGATGCGCTTCCTGGCGATGGGGCGAGGCGGGAGTATCTGGACGTAGGCCAATAGGACGAGGGGAACGACGGTTCCCAGGGCAATCTGGATGACCACTTGAGAGAGAAATAGCCGTGTGTGCACCATGAAGTCCAGGCTGCGGAAAGATTCGTCGGCTTCATAAATACGATGGACTAGATCCAGCATTTCCAGGCTGAAGTCGATCAAAAAAGTGTAGAAAAGATAGCGCGCGATGGTATCCACGCAGCGCATGTTTATGTTCCGGCTGCGATATTTGGTCAGGAACATGTAGAGCAGCATGACCGCGGCAATCCCGGACACCATGGCAGAGAATATGAACACCACCGGCATCAAGGGCGTAGACCACCAGGGATTCGCCTTCACCGATCCAAAAATGAAACCGACGTATCCGTGCAGCAGAAATGCGGACGGAATCCCAATGACGGTGATAATCCAGGAAACGCGGGCGTCCATCTTGAGCGCCCCCTCGGAGACATTCGTCGAACCCAGAGTCAGCACCTTGTAGACCAATTTCTTTAAACCAGCAGAGGAGTGCATGGTGGTGACGATGTCTTTTCGATAGTCGAGCCAAATCTCCACGACTAAGACTCCCATCAGGTACCACAGATAGACAAATCCAAACATGGCCATCGCAGAGGATCGGTGCGGCGTCAGGTACATTTCCGGCGAACGCTCGGGGTGGCCGAGGTGCAATTGCAGCGGAAGGGGAGCCACGAGCAGAAACGCCAGGGCGGTCAGCAGAGCAAGACGATAGGTCGGTTTCACCGCTTCGACGTTAAACACGCGCTCGAGGGAAGCTAGGATAAATGCCCCAGCCACTAGTCCAGTCAGGAAAGGATACAGCACGATCAGCACGCTCCACTGGAGCTCGACTTCATTCGGATACATGAACCCTTCGACGGGCATGATTCTGACCTTACCTCCCTACCGGACCGACCCATCCAAGCCGTTGTAAAACGCTTTTGCACCCGTGGCCAGATGAGGCTTCAAGACTTGCACGCTATGGGTCTTCAGAAACTCATGGACTGGATCATTGGGATCTTTCAGATCGGCCAATTGGCGCGCGCCTGTCGGACAGGATTCGCAGCACGCCGTCGTGAGTCCTTTCGTAATCCGGTGGTAGCAGAGATTGCATTTGTCCGCGGTATTCGTCTCCGGATTCAGGAACCGGCAGCCGTAGGGGCACGCCTGAATGCAGTAACGGCAGCCCAAACAATATTTTTGGTCTACCAGGACGACTCCATCTGGGCTGACAAACGTCGCGCCCACTGGACACACCTGAGTGCACGGAGAATCGGCGCAGTGATTGCACATTTTGGGGACGAAGAAAGATTTCCCTTCATCGTCTAGCGCAGGAAACCCGTTCT